>C687J26845_10001546_pt1 | contig 14057 bp, 21 predicted proteins | sample RifCSPlowO2_12_FD_26845 | JGI IMG/M metagenome (IMG submission 26845) | reverse complement strand
CCTCCAAACACTGGGGCAAGATATCAAAATAGCTTCCTTGGGAGTGCGCGGCGCGAATAGTTCCATAACGAATCTCTTCTTGGTTTGCAGCCCTTAGAGCGGCATTCGCGTACATATTCCATAATTCTGCAGTATCCACCTCTGTCGCTTTTCGCTCCAAACCGCGCAATTTTTCGTCCATAAAAGCCATCCGACTGAGGTCAGAATAAAAACGTTTCTGCCACCACAAACTTATTAAACAAAACCTTTAGCAAAATCTCCATGCTCAAAAAAGGTGGAAAGCTTCAAAAATCGACAGCAAGCATACTTTTCACGATTAGCGGGAGGCAGTATTAGTATATGTCAGACTTCACAACCCGCGACCTGCACGGCTCCTCTTTGTTCAAGAATGAAGACGCTCTTGACACAGAATGGCTGCCAAAGAATCTGACTTACCGCGAAGCGCAGCACCACGGCATCGCCAACTGCATAAAGCCGCTTTTGCAGGGAAGAAACGGCCGCAATTGCATAATCTCAGGCGCTCCAGGCATCGGAAAAACCGCAGCTGTACGCTTAGTTTTAAAAGAGCTTGAAGAAAACCCAGATGTCAACGCGCCAGACGTTCAAGTCCTATACGTCAACTGCTGGCAGAAAAACACAACGTACAAAATATTCATAGAACTATGCGACCAGCTGGGCTATAAGTTCACACAAAACAAAAACACAGAAGACCTGTTCAAAATAATACAAAACATCGTAAACAAAAAATCAGCAGTATTCGCATTCGACGAAATAGACAAAGTAGAAGACGTCGATTTTCTCTACTCAATATTTTCAGACATCTTCAAAAAAACAATATTGATGATAACGAACCACCCACAATGGTACCTCACCGTCGATGAACGCATACGTTCAAGGCTTCTGCCGGAAAGAATAGATTTCAAGCCGTACACCTCTGAAGAAATAGAAGGAATCCTTCGCCAAAGAGCAGAATACGCGTTCCATTCAGGAACATTCGAAGACGACGCGTTCGCACTATTGCTTGAAAAAGCATCCTCAAAAGCAGACATCAGAACAGGACTTTACCTGCTTCGCGAAGCGGGCCTATGCGCAGACGAACAAGTAAGCAAGAAAATCACTCTAGCGCACGCAGAACGCGCCTTAACTAAACTGGGTGAATTCAGCATCAAACCAGAAGAACTACTTAGTCCGGACGCCAAATCAATACTTGAAATCGTAAAAGTGCAAGGCGGAAAAATCGGAGATTTGTTCAAACAATACCAAGAAGGAGGCGGCGGAGGAACATACAAAACATTCCAACGTAGAGTAGAAGAACTATCCGCAGGCGGATTCGTCGAAACCAAAAAAGTAATAGGCGGCAAAGACGGAACGACAACAATCGTTACGGGAAAGCACAAGAGTTTGGATGAATACTGATTAGTTCTAATCAGAATTCTTTTTGTACGTCACAAAATCCTAAGAAGGTCTGCCTTGGTCACAACGCCAACAACGTCAGAACCCTTAGAGATAAGGATGAGCGGGTATTGGCGAAGCAGAGCTACAAGCACGCTCTTTCTTGTCGATTCGTGAACAATCGGAGGAGGAAGAGTCATAACGTCACTTGCTGTTTTCCCTTCCTTCTCAAGCAGACAGCCCTCTGAAATAAGACCTATAACCCTGCCGTCCTCAATGACCGGCAATTGAGACACCTGATGCTTTTGAAGCAACTCAATGATAGATTTCACAGACGCGCTTGCAGAAACGCTGAGCACTTTCTTCGTCATTATTTCCTTTGCCGTAAGCTCATTAGAAGCTGAAAGACGATTAACAGTCTCCTCAAGCTTTTTCACAACGCTGTAGCTAGGATCAAGCCTGCCTGACTCTATCTTCGCGATAAGGCTCTGGCTAACCCCTGCCTGCTTTGCGAACTTGTTCTGAGTCAAGCCCAACTGTTTTCTCAACGATTTCACGAGCGATAGGTCGAATAACATATCATATGGGAATAATAACTAGTATATAATAATTCCTCCTAGAATATTCTTAAAGGAATTAAAAAGACAAGGAATTATTTAATCCTGCGCGGATAGAGTCGTAGTATGGTGTTCAAAAAAGAGGCGGACGTAGAATCCATCGCGAGCGAGCTATACGACTTTGAGCGCATCGGAGCAGTATCAATAACTGATTTTCTTGATGAAGATTTCCGGCTCGCGCTCCTCGAACAACTCAAGACAGGTCCGTTTGTAAAAGCAGAACCATTCTACAACAGCACTGTGCAGGACTTCTCACGTTTTAGCAGCGAAAAATTACCGCTTGAACAATTACCTTCATCTTTAAGCCTAATAAAAGAACTTGCGAACGCACACCAGAGTCTTTACTACGCGCTATCTGAACCAGCGTTATTTAACAGCGCGTCCACTCTCGAATACAGCGCGCATTATTATCCGCAAGAGAGCGCAGGGCTCGGAAGCCACCTTGATGAAAGCAAGTATAGAAACTTAATTGCAGTATATGTACTCAGCGGCGAACGCAATTTCATTGTCGGCAAACAACGCGACCTTGCAAACGGAACTTCAATAGAAAATCCTCCAGGCAGCATCATACTAATGCGCGCGCCGCGCGACAATTTCGAAAAAACTTTCAGGCCCTACCACGCGCGCTTAGGTCCAAACAACGAATGCTACACGGTGAGTTTCAGGCACACAAAATGACAGACAAAATAATAATCCACGAATTAGTCCTTTACACTCATCTTGGCGTGACTGAAGACGAACGCAAAGAACCACAAGCGCTCTTCGTAGATATCGAACTCATCGCAGACCTGCACAAAAGCGGAGAAAGCGACAGGATAGAAGACACTATAGACTACCGCAATGTTTGCAGAGATGTACGTACAATCGGCTCNCGAACTTTCAACACAGTAGAATCGCTCGCCCACAAAATCGCGACACACCTTCGCGAAAATTATCCTACACAGAAAGCAAGCGTGCTCATCAAGAAAAGAGGAGCGCTCGCGCGGGCAGCACAGCACGCGGCGGTATACGTCGAACGATGACGCTAATTTATCTCGGATTAGGATCAAACCTTGGTGATAGAGCGCGCACGCTGGAGAACGTGGTCACACTCCTTGGAACACACCTCTCAAATGCGCGCCTCTCGTCAATCTACGAAACAGAACCTGTCGGGTATTTAGAGCAAGGAAAATTTCTAAACGCCGCGCTTGAAGGAATAACAGAACTTGAGCCGCGCGAACTCTTGAACGCCTGCCAAGAACTAGAGAAACAGCTAGGACGCGAACGGATAATAAGGAACGGTCCTAGAACGATAGATATTGACATTTTGTTTTACGGCAATACCGTACTTAATGAGCCAGACCTTGCAATACCTCATCCAAGACTGCACGATCGAGAATTCGTGCTAAAACCACTTCTTGATTTATGCCCTGAATTAACGCATCCGATACTCAAAAAGACAGTGAAAGAGCTGTATGAGGGACTTGAAACGCACTTTTCACTGTGCCTGCTTCTTTGAATTGGTTATCGACGATAAACGCCCACTGGACACTGGACATTCTCCTTAATGGAGTATAAAAAGGAAACAGCGAATAAGAGTATCAGACGAAAAAGAGGTGACCCAATGGAAACAAAAACCATCCAAGCATTATTTTTCGAGCAAATCAGGCTCGTGACCCGAGAAACACTCATGAAACCAACAGGACTCAACCTGAGGAGGCACTAAAATGGACTACTACGACGAAGCGGAAAGACCAGGAGCCATAGATTACTTCGAAGAAGAAGAAGACCTTGACGGAGCAGAAGCCGGCTTTTGGAAAGGATACGTCAGCGCCTAACACTCCTTCTAGAATCGACTAACCTCTACCACACCAACCGGCCGGCAAAACCCGGCCGGACTTTTTCTAATATGTTGCTAAGTAATCACTGAATGAGACTAACAAAGAAAGCAGTTCTAGATTTTGCACGTGTGCGCCGATCATTGCTCGAATGATGCTTTAATCAGTCATAGCAACGATTTGGCGTTGGCTGGTTATTTTTGCGCGTAAAACATGGAATGAACCCCTGTTTTAGGATTGTGCAAGAAGTTCTGACTTCTTAATCAGTTCGAAAAGGTCAAGTAGAAAGTTTCTCGACTGGAGTTCTAAAAGCGAAAGATTTATATAATGCCTTATATTACCTTGTTATATGGTGATATAATGGTAAAAATTCAAATTGATTTATCGGAAATGGAAGATAAGATTGTTGAGGTTTACAAGGTAGTGAATGGTCTCAAGACAAAAGAAGAGGCCATCAAAGGCATGATTAGATTTTTCAAAGTCAAGATTGTTCCTCAAAGAATGGACAAAGATGAGGAATTTTACAAACAAGCGTTAAAGTTCAACGGAGGCGAATAAAAATGAATTTGATTTTAGGCATCGGAATTTCTGTAGTAATTGTTATTTTTGTTTTGTGGTACATCTACCGGACATATAATGAGCTTACTTGGTTTGATACCAAGGTTGATAAGATCGCATCTAATTTGGATGCAGTTCTTCAAAGGAAATATGACTCTATTCCGGCGTTGTTGAGTGTGGTCAAGGGGTATGCTGCACATGAGAGTGGCACCTTCAAGGCAGTTACTGAGTTGAGATCTCGGTGGGCAACAAGTGCAAATGAACGTGAGAAGATTAAGACCGCGAATCAACTGGAATCAGCGCTTTCAAAGATTATCGCACTTCAGGAGAACTATCCCAAATTGAAAGCTGATAAGAATTTCAGGGATATTCAAAAGAGCATTGGAAAAACGGAGTCTGCCGTGATGAACGAACGCAAATATTACAATGAGATTGTGCGAAGGTACAATGTTCGTGTGCGTTTGTTCCCTCGCAATCTTGTCGCTAGGCTCTTTGGATTCAGTGAACGATCATTCTTTTCAAGAGAAGATTAATCAGAGGAAATGAAAATGAATAACGGATTATTTGGAATCGGTGCAAAAACCGATATGTGGGGAAGACGAAGATCAACAAAGGAAATCAAGCGTGAAGTACTAGCCCAAAATCGAAGACGCGGTAGAGAAGGTGAAGAAGTTGCTAAAATGCAACTCGCTTTACAAGGTTATGAGACTGAAAGAACAGGCAGAGGTAGCGATTTAAGAGCCAGACGAAGAGATTTTACCGGTCGTGTTATAGAAAGTAAGCTCATAGAAGTAAAGACAGGTAACGCTAAACTCTCAGCTTTGCAAAAGAAAACAAAACCACGAGTGATGCGAGTACGAACATTGTTCTGAACTTACAATCCTCTGAAAATAGGTTCTTTTCGAATAGTCCCAAAAATTAGGGTTTTTCAAAGGTTTGGATTGACAATCAAAATTATCCGATAATTTCTCCACCTGGACTAATCAGCGGTCCAGAAAGAATTTTGAAGTCCAGTAATTTAATCAGCGTTATGAACACTATTATGGCCAGAAGTATGAGTGTTGCTGCGAGTAACGGGCGCAACCATCTGAGCCTGCTATACCTTTCAATAATAGTCTTGAATAAAAATTTCCAAATCGCCAGCGTAAAAATAATGGTTCCTGCCAGTATAAATAGGAAACGAAAGGGGACTAGTTGAGTTACGGCGATGTTCTATTGTTTTAAAAGAGAAACTGGTTAAAAAACTTCGCCTTTTCGATGGGTCTTGGGTTTGCTCTTTTGAATTGTGTTTTGATTTCATCTTTGGGTTCAATACACTGAAGCTCTGCTTCGAAAGCTCAACCCAAAGTGAAAGACAGAAATTGCCGATCCCACAGGAGAAAACTCGCGTAATACCCCGGAGCTCTACTCCGAGGGATAGCGAGTCCAAGAAAACGCATAGCGTTTTCTGGGCCCAGAAACTGCAAAGGCAGTTTCTTGGTTTCAGGCAATTTCTTTATTATTTATTGGACAGGTGATTTCTGGGTTTATCGTCGAGACCGCTACATTTATATATCAGATGAGATACTTATATCTCAAATGATACAAAAATATTCCAAATACCGGGTTTTGCAACAGTTCTTTGATTCTCCACGTAAAGCCTTCTTGATCCGCGAGCTTTCGAGAAACATGAAGCTCTCGGTGCCTTCCGTTCGCCTCCATATTAAGGCTTTGCTCGCGGAAGGACTTCTCATCAAAGACAAGACCGGCTTGTATCCTTCTTTTCGGGCTGCGAAGGAGAGCCCGCTCTTCAAGCTCCTTAAAGCTCAGAACATGGTTTTAAGGCTCTATCAGACCGGCGTTCTAAGCACAATCGAGAAAGCGACCTACCCATCTTGTATTGTGCTCTTTGGAAGCGCTTCCAGGGGAGAAGACACCGAGGAAAGCGATATTGATTTGTTCGTGCAAGCAAAGCGAATAAAGCTTGATTTGAACAAGTTCGAAAAGACTTTGATCCGAAAGATTAATCTCTTATTTGAGCCAGACCTGACGACAATCAGTCCAGAGCTGCTTAACAATCTCGCAAACGGAACTGTGGTATACGGGTATTTGAAGGTGGTATGAATTGGAACCATGGAATGAACATTCGGAAAAAGTTAGCAAACAACGATCTGACACTGAAAAAGCCAAAGCGCTCCTTAAAATGATCGCTCTTCGAGAACAACGCATTCCATTAATGCCATTGCCCGTATTTACGACCCTTGTAGCAGAAGAGCTCTACGAAATCGTCAAAGAACTCATCACGGGAATCATGAGCGTTGATGGATGGAAAACCACCAGCCATGAACTACTCATAGGATACCTTGCCAAATTCTATCCTGAATTTAACACCGCAGAAGTCATGCTCTTGGATCAACTTCGAGAGATGAGAAACGACATCGCATACCGAGGCGTCATGATTAATCCAGAATACCTTGACCGAAACAAACAAGCTATTCACGAAGCAATCCACAAACTCAAAGACACTCTCAACAAAAGGATCACCAAACAACGCTAAAGCTCACAAATACAGAAAACTTCAAGCAAGCATTTAACCACCAACACATTCCAGCTTACCATGCAAAGCTCAATACCACAGAAATTGGTGTTGAGCCAACCGGTTTTCAACACAACTGTGCGCAATCTTTTACTTTCTTCACCACTTTCTTCGGATTCAAGTGATTTTTGCACTGTTTAGTGTCAGACGTTAAAATATAACCTGCTCTTGCGATACGCATCTTTTACCTGCTCATAATTGCCATTAATTTCGACACCTCTGAACGCCAACTGCGCCATCAGTTTTCCATCAAGCACGTACAAATCCTGCACTGCAATCCTTTTGCCATCAACTTCTTTCACAATCTCGGACAAACATGCAAACATCTTAACATTCTTGTACATCATTTCACCTCGCCCAATCGGGCAGAGAAAACGCTCGCGCGACCCTTAAAGGACTCTTCGCAGAAAACAACAGAACTCTTACCAACCAGTTCAGAAACATTCCTAAAATGAAACATTATTCTGAAAACCCCAAAACCTTTTTAAACCAACTCCAATAGGTCAAACCAATGGCAACATACGAAGAAGTAGTCAATCTAGCAGTACGAAGGTCACTATTCTACCCTGCAAGCGAAATATACGCAAACGCGCCAGCAGGAATGTACGATTATGGACCATACGGCTCTGCCATCAGACGCAAGATTGTAGAGACTTGGCGAAAACACCTAGTCCAAAAAGAAGACTTCCTTGAAATAGACGGCGCGCTAATCATGCCAGAAGACGTGTTCAAAGCAAGCGGACACTTGACTAATTTCAACGATCCAGTAACACAATGCAAAAAGTGCAATGTGATACACAGAGCCGACAAATTATTAGAAGAAAAAACAAAAGAACAATACCGCGAAGCGATGCCTGCAGCTGAACTCACTGCTGCCTTACGCAAACACAAACTAACTTGCCCTAACTGCAAAGGCGAACTTTCAGACGTTCGACAATTCAACATGATGGTAAAAGCCGACGTTGGAGTATCAGCCAAAGCCTCCTGCTATCTTAGACCTGAAACCTGCCAGAGCATATTCGCAGACTGGGCGCGAATGGTCAAAACAATGAGAGTCAAACTGCCAAAAGGAGTCTCACAGTACGGAAAAGTATTCAGAAACGAAATATCGCCGCGTCAAACACTCCTTCGACAGGTCGAATTCAGCCAAATAGAATCAGAAGTATTCTTCGACCCCAGCAAAATAGATGAAATAGCCAGATGGGCTGAAGTCAAAAACTACAAAATACACGTACAGCTGGCGAATAAAACAACAGTTGAACCAATGACTGCTGAAAAACTAGCAAGCGCAAAAATAGTCTCAGGCAAACTAATCGCATATTACCTAGCACGCACGCAACAATTGTTCGAGCGCTTCGGAATCCCCGTCTCAAAAATGCGATTCAGACAACTCGATGACACTGAAAGAGCATTCTACGCAAAAGAAGGATGGGACTTTGAAATACAAACATCACTTGGCTGGGTAGAACTCGCAGCAAACAACTATAGAACAGACTACGATTTGAAAGGACACCAAGAAGGAAGCAAGAAAGACCTATCTTTTGTAATGGAAGACGGCAGACGATTCATCCCGCACATATGGGAAATATCAATAGGACTAGATAGAACATTTTATGCCGCACTCGAACTTGCGTATCACGATGATAAGGATAAAGAACGAACCTGGCTCTCGCTTGCGCCAGCGCTTGCGCCATTGCACGCAGGAGTATTCCCGCTTCTCTCAAACAAGCCAGAGCTTGTTAAAAAAGCAGAAGAAGTGTATGAATCACTACGGGAATCATTTGAAGTAACATACGATCAGAGCGGAAGCATCGGAAAACGATACGCGCGACTTGATGAAATAGGAGTTCCGTTCTGCATCACAATAGACTTCGACTCGCTAACAAACAACGATGTGACATTACGTGAACGCGATACCGGAGCTCAGAAACGCGTAAAAATAAGCGAGCTTAACAATGTACTCGCACAATCACTGTACGGGAAAAAAGCCTGAGGTGGAAAAATGGAAATAAAAGATTTGCAAGCAGGACAAGGAAAAATAGATATCATCGTAGAAATAGCAGAATTGCAAGAGCCGCGCACTTTCGATAAGTTCGGCAAATCAGGAAAAGTCGCGAACGCCAAAGCCAAAGACGCCAGCGGTGAAATAACGCTAAGCCTTTGGAACGAGCAGTGCGACCTTGTAAAACAAGGCGATAAAGTCCACATCATCAACGGCTGGGTCTCAGAATTCAAAGGAGAAAAACAACTCAGCACCGGAAAGTTCGGACAGCTCGAAGTGGTCAAATAAAGAAATTGCCTGAAACCAAGAAACTGCCTTTGCAGTTTCTGGGCCCAGAAAACGCAAAGCGTTTTCTTGGACTCGCTATCCCTCGGAGTAGAGCTCCGGGGTATTACGCGAGTTTTCTCCTGCGGGATCGGCAATTTCTGTCTTTCATTTTGGGAACGTCCAACCGCAGCAAGCTGCGGGGTATTGGACTCAAAATGAAATAAGGACGTTTAACTCTTTTAGTTCTTTTTCAACCTGTTCTTTCTCTTTGCAGAGTATCGTGTACATTCCAAGCTCTCTTGCGGTCTTCAGATTGACGTCCATATCATCGATGAATAAGCAACGCTCAGCAGGTCTTTTGACCAAACCAAGAGTGTATTCGAAAATCTCCCTGTCAGGCTTTTTCATACGAACTTCCTCGCTTATGACAATAGGCTCGAATAATTTGTCCAATCCTAATGCTGCAAGCGCAGGCCTTGCCCAAATAGCCACGTGGTCGCTAATGATGGCAAGATCATATCCTGCGGCTTTAACTTTAAATGCAGTCTCGTAAGCCGGACCCTTATTTGGATTTTGAAAAAGCGTTCTTGTTTCCAACATCATCCGCTCAGCTTGGTCTTCGCAACCAGTGCCTTGAACGACCTTTTGCCAGTATTCGAATTCTGAACACCTGCCGACCTTGAATTCCTTCCAAGCAAGACGCTCATTCTCCCTAAACGCAGGATCTTTTTTTATCTTATCACGATGCCCTGCGCCAAGCAAAACTCCACCAATGTCAAAGATTATTGTTTCAATCATTTTAAACCTCCAAGCCAAGCGCTCGTAACTCTTTGTAAACCGTCTCTTTATCTTTGCAAAGAACCGCTTTCATCCCGACTTCTCTTGCAGAATCGACGTTTCGCTGCTTATCATCGATGAAGACACAGTTTTCTGCTGGTTTTTTGAGGCGCTCAAGAGCAAGCTCGTAGATCCTCCTGTCAGGCTTTGCAAGGCCCACCTCATCAGAAATGAGGATTGGGAACCCTTCGAACACTTTGTCCACGCCTACCGCTTTAAGAGAACCGTACGCCCAAGGCGCCACGTGATTGCTGATTATACCGCGGTGCATTCCACGCTCTTGAACTTTACACGCGAGCTCGTAAGCAGGACCTTTAGCCGCGCTCTGAATATATTTTCGCAAATCATTCTTTGCAGTTTCCACCAACGACTCATCTTTGAGCAGAGCCCTGAAAAATTCATCTTCAGTTATCTCGCCTACCTTCACCTGAAGCCAATATCTGCGCTCGTTCTCTCCATACTGTATGCCTGCCCCATTAAGCATACTTCCTATCGATGCCCCCGTCACAAGGACACCGCCGATGTCAAAAACCACTGTGTCAATGCTCATATCACTCACCTCAAGAAGCGCTAAATTGAAGATAGGTATATTCTTTTTCCCAATAGAATATATTCAGGAATATTTTTATACTCAGAACGTGTTCTTTGTCGTATGGCTCGAAGAAAAATAATCAAACAGGGAAAAGGAACGCTCACGATGAGTTTGCCATCGTCTTGGGTCAAGCAGGCAAAACTTGCCGCAGGCGATGAGATAGAAGTCGAACAGAACGGCTACACTCTTCTTGTATCGCCTCCACTTCGAATGAGCAAACAAGAGCCGCTGCGCTTCGACCTTGACTGCTACAGCAGAGGAATGACTTTTGGCATACTAAATAACCTTTATACTCGAGGAGAACAAGAGATTATATTCACATACCACACTACTGAACAACTACAAGCGCTTCTAACCGGAACACGCGACCTCATAGGATTCCACGTCATCGAACAGACCAAGAACACCTGCACGGTCAAGGAACTCGCGCAGGGAACATCCGAAGATTTCGACGCGCTCCTTCGCAGGATATTATTGCTTTTACTCAGCGTCGCAGAAGAAGGCGCGCAAGCTTACAAAGAAAAAAACGAAGAGCAACTCAAGATTCTTCGCACGCGAGACATCACAATCAACACACTTTGCGCGTACTGCATGCGCCAGCTCAACAAAAGAGCAGGAACAAGCATACAACACGCGCTACACTTACACACACTACTAACTCTATTAGAAGAACTGGGCGATGCGTATTCACGCTTCTATTATGATGTGATAAGACTGGGGGCAAAAACAACCGAACTATGCGAGAAAACCGCGCGCTTCCTTCGAGACTACTACGAACTCTTCTACTCATTTTCACCTAAAAAAGCGAACGACCTTCGAACCAAAAGAGACGCGCTTAGAAGCAAAACAGAATCACTTAACGTCACGAGCAAACAAGACATAGTCGCCTTGCAGCACCTTAGAAGAATACTTGATCTAACAATGGATATAGCAAAGTTCAATCTAGCGATGCAGATTTAATTCATTGAAAGGAATAAAACTCCATCGTATATGAACTTCAAAGCGACCAAGCCGATCGCAGCAAGAACCACCCGCCTAAACGAATCCTGCGGCAGTTTATCAACAAGCAATTTTCCAACATACGAACCTATTATTGCTATGATAAAAAGCAAAGGCAAAGACCAATAAAGCCCTGAATTGAGAAAACCGCTTCCAACATAAATCGGAATCCGTGTCAAATCCACTGCAAACGCTATTCCCGCAGCAGTCGCGATATACACATCTTTTTTCAATTTAAAAGAGGTTAGAAACGCTCCTCTTAACGCGCCACCTGTACCTATAAGCCCTGCCAGAAAACCAGACAGACCGCCCCCTAAAAGAGAATTTTCCACTGACTGCTTAATTGAGAGACTTGGCATTAACAGCGAGATAAAAGAAAATGACAGCAAAAAGAGACCTAAAATCAATTTCAAAACTTCCTGCGGCGTGTAATTCACCAACAATGCGCCAATAACAGCCAGCGCAACGCTCGGCAAGCCAAAAACCAACAGCAGTCTCTTATCCAACCAGTGACTGAAAAAAATTATTCTGCCAATATTTCCAAACAGGTGAAAAACAGCGACAAGAACCAACGCAGACTTAAAATCAAAGAAAAACAACGCCAGAGGCATCAAAAGAGTAGAAGAACCAAAACCCACAACAGTCCCTATAACTTCCGCCAAGAATGCCAGGATGAAGAAAAGCACGTCCATAACAAGACGCAACGCAACCATGTTTAAAAAAGTTTGCCAGAATAGAATATCAAGAAATCTTTCGAGCATCAAGAATGGAATTGGCTTTTTTCTTTTTTGAGGGATTCGAGAATCCAATCTCGCTCATCCATTTCTCGACATTTTTGTATCCGTTCAATGGAACTTTGTAGCAGGGCAATGTGCTCAGTTTTCCCGGAGGGTCGCACCAAACATTCGCAACGTGAAATCCATTGTTCTCAAGAATCAATTTCAACTGTCTTGCCAGTTTAATGCTACACGTAGTAATTTCAATCGAGGGATATTGCGGACTCCCTCTTTTGTTTGCCGTAAATATCGAACCATCAGTATCAACAATCCCTCGAACAGTATGACGCGCAAAATTCCAGTCATCAAAAATAATCAGGGGAATGACAACTTTCCCGCACTTTCCTTCACCCACAGGAAGACCATACTTTTGAGACAATTCCAAAAATATCGGTTTTGAATTCACCACTATCCGAATCCCTCGACCTCCAACGAATATCCTTGACTATTTATTCCAAACTTTCCTGATTAACAGTTGTATATGTTCAAAATACTCCTTGTCTTTCTTTGGATCGCCAACAAAACCTATCCGATAGTGATTCTGAGTATTGCTCAGATTACCATCACCGATGATGATTCCAATTAATTCAGCAAGATATTCGTCCATACAGTTGAATAAAAATAATCGTCTTAAATACTCCACGTCCATGGCTGTCCAGTGGTTCAAAAACCGAAAGCATTTTAAATCGACTCCTTGAAAGTGACCTTGTCAACGGGGGTATAGTTCAGCCCGGGAGAACACATGCGCCTAATAAGCGCAGTTTAGACCGCTGAAGCCGGTGACGTCGCCGGTTCAAATCCGGCTACCCCCATTCATTTTCATAAATACTACGGTTTAGCTGGTTACGGATTTGAAAATCCAGAAGTCTGAGGACTTCTGTCCATCCTCGCACGCTGATGCGAGCTTCGGATGTCCGGCTACCCCCATTTTATTTTTATGAGGTAATCATTATGAACTGGGTTTATGTTAAATTTCGTGAATTGGGTTACAGTAGGTTGGCAGCATTTGGAAGGACGATCGAGTCCTATTTCACCGCAAATGTGGCAGCTTTATTTGACTTTTATCATGAAGTTCCTGAATTTGAAATAGAAAAAGACTTACAAACACTTGAGAAAATTTTCGATCCCGAATATACTCCGACCTTTTCGTCCAATCTAAAAAGGCCCACTCGCTTGTATGAACAAAAGCTGATGATAGCGCATCCATTAGAATCGTTATTGGGCTCAATCCATCTTGCTTATTGCCGTAACCGTGAAGATTTCGCGCCAAAACAAATAGAACGCTATCAGGCTGCACTTCAACAGGCTGAACATGTGGACTTAAAACCCTGCGAGTGGTTTGACAAGGCAGAATTCCTAGACTTTATGAAAAAAATGGAACTTCTCGACTCGAAAGACGACGGCGCATTCACAAAATGTCTTGAAGAAAGATACGAACAACGAAGAGCGCGATGGCAACTCCATTTGGAAAAAGAAAGGCTGGTTTGACAATTTCGGCAGTATTCGTTTATTTTTTCTCTAAATCTATCATATAAACAAACGCAGGCGGGGCGTTCCGCAAAACATATTCTCGTTCGAACGAACCGAAGCGTTCGAGCAAATATTTCTCGCCCAACGAAGAATAG
>C687J26845_10001545_pt1 | contig 14058 bp, 11 predicted proteins | sample RifCSPlowO2_12_FD_26845 | JGI IMG/M metagenome (IMG submission 26845) | reverse complement strand
GAGCGTACTCGTGAGGGTAACGACTTCTACCACGAGATGAAGGACTCCAACGTTCTGGACAAAGTGGCACTGGTTTACGGTCAGATGAACGAGCCGCCGGGTAACCGTCTGCGCGTAGCCCTGACCGGCCTGACCATGGCCGAGAAGTTCCGTGACGAAGGTAACGACGTACTGTTGTTCGTGGACAACATCTACCGTTACACCTTGGCCGGTACTGAAGTATCTGCACTGCTCGGCCGTATGCCGTCTGCCGTGGGTTATCAGCCGACTCTGGCCGAAGAAATGGGCACTCTTCAAGAGCGCATCACTTCGACCAAGAACGGTTCGATCACCTCGATCCAGGCCGTCTATGTACCTGCGGATGACTTGACTGACCCGTCCCCGGCGACCACCTTCGCCCACTTGGACGCCACCGTTGTTCTGTCCCGTGACATCGCCTCCCTGGGTATCTACCCAGCGGTCGACCCACTCGATTCGACTTCGCGTCAGCTGGATCCAATGGTGATTGGCCAGGAGCACTACGACACCGCGCGTAGTGTTCAGTACGTACTGCAGCGCTACAAAGAGCTGAAGGACATCATCGCGATCTTGGGTATGGACGAGCTGTCGGAAACCGACAAGCAGTTGGTATCCCGTGCGCGTAAAATCCAGCGCTTCTTGTCGCAGCCGTTCTTCGTGGCTGAAGTCTTCACCGGTGCATCAGGCAAATACGTTTCCCTGAAAGACACCATCGCAGGCTTCAGCGGCATTCTTAAGGGCGACTACGATCATCTGCCAGAACAAGCGTTCTACATGGTAGGTAGCATCGAAGAAGCCGTAGAGAAAGCCAAGAAACTGTAATCCGAGTGCCCGGCAACGGGCGCTTACGTGAGGCAAGCACATGTCTATGACAGTCCATTGCGATATCGTCAGTGCGGAAGCGGAGATTTTTTCCGGTCTGGTAGAAATGGTCGTGGCACACGGCAACCTGGGTGACCTGGGTATTGCTTTGGGCCACGCGCCACTGATTACTGATTTGAAGCCGGGCCCGATTCGGGTGATCAAGCAGAATGGCGAAACCGAGGTGTTTTACATCTCCGGTGGCTTTCTGGAAGTTCAGCCGAACATGATTAAGGTCTTGGCCGATACCGTGTTGCGCGCTGCTGACATCGATGAAGCAGCTTCCCAAGTGGCCCTCAAGGCCGCTGAAAAAGCCTTGCATGAGAAAGGTGCAGAGTTCGATTATGGCTCCGCTTCCGCTCATCTGGCTGAAGTTGCAGCACAGCTGCGTACTGTTCAGCAGTTGCGCAAGAAGTTCGGCGGTTAATCACCACTGGCTTCAGCTAAATAGAGAAAAAGGGTAGCCTTGGCTGCCCTTTTTTTTGCCTGTAATAATCGCCGTATCACCGCCAATCCTCAGCAGGAAGCCATTTATGTCGCTCGATATCGTTATCCTCGCCGCCGGCCAAGGCACTCGCATGCGTTCGGCCTTGCCCAAGGTATTGCATCCGGTGGCGGGTAAATCGATGCTCGGACATGTGCTTGATACGGCGCGGCAATTACAGCCAAAAGGCCTTCAGGTGGTGATTGGTCACGGTGCCGAGGCGGTGCGGGAAAGACTGGCGGCCGATGATCTGAACTTTATCCTGCAAGCTGAGCAGCTGGGCACTGGCCATGCGGTGGCGCAAGCCTTGCCGGCCCTGAGTGCCGAGCGGGTGTTGATTCTGTATGGCGACGTGCCACTGATTGAAGTGGAAACCCTTAAGCGTCTGCTGGATAAAGTCAGCGACAAGCAGCTCGGTTTACTCACCGTCGATCTGCTGGACCCGACTGGCTACGGCCGCATCGTCCGGGATGAGCAGGGTGTGGTGCAGGCCATAATCGAGCACAAGGATGCCACGCCTGCGCAGCGGGCCATCTGTGAAGGCAATACCGGCATTCTGGCGGTGCCCGGCAAGCTGCTGGCTGACTGGCTGGGCCGGTTGTCGAACAGCAATGCCCAGGGCGAATACTATTTAACCGACGTGATTGCCATGGCGGTGGCCGATGGCCTAGTGGTTGCTACCGAACAAGCCAATGACGAAATGGAAGTGCTGGGCGCCAACGACCGCATGCAACTGGCGCAGTTGGAGCGGCATTACCAATACCGCGCGGCACGCCGTTTGATGGCCCAAGGCGTGACCCTGCGTGACCCGGCGCGTTTCGATGTGCGTGGCGAGGTGACGGTTGGCCGCGATGTGCTGATCGATGTAAACGTGATTCTCGAAGGCCGGGTTCTCATCGAAGACAATGTGCAAATCGGCCCCAACTGCGTGATCAAGGACAGCATTCTGCGCCAGGGTGCGCAGGTTAAAGCCAACAGTCATCTGGATGGCGCCGAGCTGGGCGAGGGCAGTGACTGCGGTCCGTTCGCCCGCTTGCGGCCGGGCAGCGTGCTGGGCGCCAAGGCCCATGTGGGCAACTTCGTCGAGTTGAAGAACGCCCAACTGGGCGAAGGCGCCAAGGCCGGACACCTGAGTTACCTGGGCGATGCGGTGATAGGTGCGCGCAGCAATATCGGCGCAGGCACCATCACCTGCAACTATGACGGCGCAAACAAGTTCAAGACCGTCATGGGTGAGGACGTGTTTATTGGCTCCAACAGCTCGCTGGTTGCGCCGCTGGTGTTGGGTGATAAAACCACTACCGGCGCCGGCTCGGTGATTACCAGCGATGTTCCGGCCAACACCCTGGCCGTCGGTCGCGCCAAACAACGCAATATCGATGGCTGGAAGCGGCCAACCAAGAAATAGGCCGGAAGGGTGGTCAACCGCGAAGCGTTGGCCACGGTAATCCATGAGCTTGCAGTGGTGGAAGGATGAAGCGCCATCCATCCCAGGTCGATTTCCACTTGACGCAAAAGCTTCATTAGGTTTTGATTCGCATAGTTATCTTTCGAATCGAAACCATTTAATGTCCAAGCGCAACACACCGCAACGTCGTCATGCCATTTTGGCTTTGCTCGCTGAGCAGGGCGAAGTGAGCGTCGATCAGCTGGCCAAGGCTTTCGATACCTCTGAAGTCACCATCCGCAAAGACCTCACCGCGCTGGAAAAAAGCGGCCTGTTGCTGCGCCGCTACGGTGGTGCCGTGCCGATGCCCCACGAGTTAATCAGCGAGCCGAGCCAGCCGCTGTCGCCCTACAAGCAAGCCATAGCCGCCGCCGCCGCTGGCTGTATCCGCGAACATGCGCGGATCATTATCGACAGTGGCAGCACCACTGCCGCGATGATCCCGCAACTGGGCCGCAAACCAGGTCTGGTGGTGATGACCAATTCACTGAACGTTGCCCGTGCCCTGAGTGAGCTGGAACACGAGCCGGTCTTGCTGATGACCGGCGGCACCTGGGACCCGCATTCCGAGTCGTTCCAAGGCCAGGTGGCCGAACAGGTACTGCGCTCCTACGATTTTGACCAATTGTTTATCGGCGCCGACGGCATCGATCTGGCCCGCGGCACCACCACCTTCAATGAGCTGCTCGGTCTGAGCCGGGTGATGGCCGAGGTGGCGCGTGAGGTCATAGTGCTGGTTGAGTCGGATAAAATCGGCCGCAAGATTCCCAATCTGGAGCTGCCCTGGAGCAGCATCCATACCCTGATAACCGATGAGCGCCTCGCCCCCGAGGCCCGTGAACAGATAACCGCGCGCGGGATCACCTTGATCTGCGCTGCCGTCCCCGCTAAGTAAGGAGCAACCCTATGTGTGGCATTGTTGGCGCAGTCGCCGAACGTAATATCAGCGCAATCCTGGTCGAAGGCCTCAAGCGCCTGGAGTACCGTGGTTATGACAGCGCCGGTGTGGCCATTTTCAGCAGTGCAGGCACGCTGCAACGCTGCCGTCGATCCGGCAAGGTCAGTGAGCTTGAGCAAGCCCTGGCCGGCGAGCCGCTGCAGGGCCGCTTGGGCATTGCCCACACCCGCTGGGCCACTCACGGCGCACCTTGCGAGCGCAATGCCCACCCGCACTTCTCAGGTAATGAGCCCGGCGATGAGCTGGCGGTGGTGCATAACGGCATCATCGAAAACCACGAAGCCCTGCGCGAGCGCCTGCAAGGTCTCGGCTATGTGTTCAGCTCGGATACCGACACCGAAACCATCGTCCACCTGTTGCACCACAAGCTCAAAGCCCACGCCGATCTGGCCGATGCACTCAAGGCGGCGATTCCCGAATTGCACGGCGCCTATGGCCTGGCGGTGATCAGCGCCCAACAGCCGGACCGCCTGCTGGCCGCGCGCAGCGGTAGCCCGCTGGTGATTGGTCTGGGCATGGGCGAAAACTTCCTCGCTTCCGACCAGTTGGCGTTGCGCCAGGTCACCGACCGTTTTATGTACCTGGAAGAAGGCGATATCGCCGAAATTCGCCGCGACAGCGTGCAGATCTGGGACGCCGCCGGGCAATCCGTGCAACGCGAGCAGGTGCAATACCACGAAGGTGCCGAGGCCGCCGACAAGGGCGCCTACCGGCACTTTATGCTCAAGGAGATTCACGAACAGCCAAAAGTGGTGCAGCGCACTCTTGAAGGTCGTTTGGGTACCGATCAGGTACTGGTGCAAGCTTTCGGCCCGCAAGCGGCCGAGCTGTTTGCCCAGGTCAAGAATGTGCAGATAGTCGCCTGCGGCACCAGTTATCACGCCGGTATGGTTGCCCGTTACTGGCTGGAAGAGCTGGCCGGGATTCCCTGCCAGATCGAAGTGGCCAGCGAGTTTCGCTACCGCAAGGTGGTGGTGCACCCGGACAGCCTGTTCGTCAGCATCTCCCAGTCTGGCGAAACCGCCGACACCCTGGCTGCCCTGCGCAATGCCAAGGAGCTGGGTTTTCTCAGCAGCCTGGCGATCTGTAACGTCGGTACCAGCTCCTTGGTGCGCGAATCCGCCCTGACCCTGCTGACCCAGGCCGGCCCGGAAATCGGTGTGGCCTCGACCAAGGCCTTCACCACCCAGCTGGTGGCCTTGATGCTGCTGACCCTGTCGCTCGGGCAAGTGCGCGGCAGCCTGAGCAAAGCACTGGAAGCCGAACTGGTGGCCGAACTGCGCCGCCTGCCGACTCGCCTGGGTGAAGCCCTGGCGATGGACAAGACCATCGAGAAGCTCGCCGAGCTGTTCGCCGAGAAGCACCACACCCTGTTCCTCGGCCGTGGCGCGCAATACCCGGTGGCGATGGAAGGGGCGCTCAAGCTCAAGGAGATTTCCTATATCCACGCCGAAGCCTACCCGGCCGGCGAGCTCAAGCACGGTCCGCTGGCGCTGGTCGACAGCGACATGCCGGTGGTCACGGTGGCGCCGAACAACGAGTTGCTGGAGAAGCTCAAGTCCAACCTGCAGGAAGTCCGTGCCCGGGGGGGCGAGCTGGTGGTGTTTGCCGACCAGCAAGCCGGCCTGCGCAACGGCGAGGGCACCCACGTGGTGAACATGCCACATATCCACGACGCCCTGGCGCCGATCCTCTACACCATCCCGCTGCAACTGCTGTCCTACTACGTCGCCATCCTCAAGGGCACCGATGTCGACCAGCCCCGCAACCTGGCCAAGTCGGTGACTGTGGAATAAGCCACGGCCATGTCGCCGGCCATTGCCTTGTTGTTGGACTGTTGTCAGCGCGTGCTGCGCGCTGAGCCACGGTTAATCGGGCAATTAACGGCGGCGGGATTTGTCTGTGCGGCGGGGGACTGGCAGTTTCAGTTGCCGGCTCTGCATGCCTACCTGCTGACCCAGCTGCCGCCCGGCAGCGGCCCCGGCTATCGGCAGTTCTTGCAGCAGCTGTATGGCAGTGACCTGAACAGCCAGCTGCGCCTGGCGGGGGCGGAAATCGCCCTGCTCGACAACCAGGCCAAGGTCAGTCGCAGTCGTTACCTGTTGCGCCGTCTGTAGCGCGAAACAGATGCTGGCTGGTACCCGGTACCGCACCGGCGGCAAGCTCGCCAAGCTGATCGGCGATCTGCCCCACGAGGTGATAGTGGCAGAGGAAGGCAACTTCCAAGTCTAGGGCGCTCTCAATCAGGCCAGCCCAATTACCTGTTCAGCTTGTTCCATATCGGCATTGATCTGATTGTCGTCCCCTGCTGCCTGTATTGGCTGGTACGCGAATATCGCCGACTGCAACAGCTGGTGGACAAGTCGTAACAACACCGGGCAACTGACTTGCGGTGCCCATCGTTGGATTGGCGTTGTGCGACTGGCGCCGATTGTCTTGTACTGGCGTGCCAGCTCTGCGCTAGGGTGACGCTCCCCAGGATCAGGAAGTCGGCCCGATGCGTCTCGCCCTAATTGCTCTGTTTAGTCTGCTGCTGGCAGCCTGCCAGTCGCCCCGTTTGCATTATCAGTTTGCTAACAGCGCGCCGCAGCCGGTCGCCGAGCAGACGGCAGCATTGCTGGGGGCGGTGGTGGAGGTGGATATCACCCCGCCGCCGGGCATGCCCAAGGCCGGTTTTGCCATCTGGTCGGCCTATGGCGATGGCTTTCGCACCCGGCTCAAGGCGCGGGTGTTCTACCTGCGACCCAAGGGCGGCGAGCCCTTGGTGCTGGTGCAGACCGACCTGCTGGCCGGCTCGGAGATTCTGCATGCGGCGCTGAGCCAGCGGTTGGCGGCAGTCAGCGAGATAGCCCCGCAGAACCTGGTGTTGGCGGCCAACCACACCCATGCCGCACCGGGGCAGTATTTTGGCAACGACTTTTACAACCAGCGTGCCAGCAATGCCGCCGGCTTCGATCAACGCTGGTTTAACTTCCTCGCTCAGCGCATCGAAGGCGCGGTTCTGCAGGCCCGTGATCAGTTGCGGCCGGCCAAGCTGGCGGTGGGGCAGAGCGAGATCTGGGGGCAGACTCGCAACCGCGCGCTGGAACCCTATCTGAACAACCCCGAGGTGACCGACAAGGACGCCAGCCCAGGGCGGGTATTCCAGGCCATCAACCCGACCCTGACAATGGTACGCATCGACCTGCAGGATGGCGAGGGCCAGTACCGGCCGCGCGGGGTCTTTTCCAGCTTCTCCATCCATGGCACCGGCATAGGTTCGGACACCGCCTTCTACCACGCCGATGTCTGGGCCTATATCGCCAATGAGCTGGCCTGGCGGGTGCAACAGCAGTACGGCCTGGACGAAAAACCCATCCACGGCGCCTTCGAGGCGACCCACGGCGATGTGGCGCCCAACGTCGAGTTCGAGCACCTCAGCTATGCCGAGGCCCGGCGCGTCGGCAGTAACATCGGCGCCCAGGCCTTTGACCTGTTTCGCCAGCTGGATGGCCAACTGCATGAGCGGGTCGAGCTGCGCAGCGCCCTGCGCGAGGTGGATGTGCTGCAACAGCCCAGCATCGGCGCCATCAGCCTGTGTCAGCCGGCCCTGGGTGCCGCACTGGCGGCCGGCCCCATAGAGCACCATTCCCCGCTGATCTGGCAGCTGCCCTTTATCCATCCGGGCCAGCCAAAAACCTGGTTTGCCGACGACTGTCAGGGCGCCAAGCATTGGCTCGGCACCCGTTGGCTGCAGCCGCTGATTGCGCCGCCGGAGGCGTTTCCCCATCGCCTGCTGATCCAGACCCTGCAGATCGACAACAGCTACTGGGCCATGCTGCCGTTCGAGGTGACGGTGATGAGCGGCCAGCTGATTGCCAAGCAGCTGCAACAAAGCCTCGCAGACGCCGGGCGGCCCGCGGCGCCGCTGGTGATCAGCAGCGTGGCCAACGGCTATACCGGCTACGTCACCACGCCGGGCGAATACGCCCTGCAGTTTTACGAAGGTGGCCATACCCTCTATGGCCCGCAGACCGCGCCCTTTCTGGCGGCCCATAGCGGCCGGTTGCTGGGCGAGATGCTGGCGCGCGGCAATTTCGCCGACCTGCCGGCCAGCCGGGATTTCGACCTGGAACTGGGCGCGTTCTGGCCGTCGGTCCAGACCGAGGCGCAACCGCGCCAAGTACTGCAGCCGCCGCAACTGATCAGCGACGAGGAAGAACCCTACTGGCGTCTGCAATGGCAAGACCAAGCCCCGGCCGCCATGGCCTTCGAGCAGCCGCTGTTGCAAATCGAAACGCTACAGCAGGGGCAATGGCAGCCATTCAGCCGCGCTGGGCGGCTGGAAGATGATCAGGGTTTCGACTTGGCCGTGCGCTGGCTGGGCAACAATGACTACGAGGCCCGCTGGTACAACCCCGCAACCGATGGCGCCAGCTATCGCCTGCGCATCGAACCACGCGCCGGGCAGCCGGCGTTGCGGGTGGGGTTGCCGCGCTAAGCTGGACAGCCTAAGCCTTAAATTCTGATTTCGATGGGCTTGTATGCAGCCGTAGACGGGATTATTCACGCGGCGTTAAGCGCCGCAGTTAGCCGCTCAACCTAAGGTGCCAGCCGTTGCTGCAGGGCCTGGATCCGTGCGTCTTGTTCATCCAGTGCGGCCTGCAGGGCCAGTTGGGTTTGCTTGAGCTCGTCGATATTGGTCAGCACCAGGTGAAAGGTCGGGGCGCCCTTGGCGTCCGCGCGCAATACCGCCTGCACCTGCACCCAGATGGGTGGGCCAGCTGGGCTCAAAAAGCGCCACTGACACATTTGCGGGCTGCCACGGGCCATCAGTCGCCGGCGTAACAGGTATTCGTTGTCGTGCTCATCGGGGTGGATAAAGCTCGCCAGCGGCCGGGTGACCAGCGCCTGTTCGGAGGTGCCCAGCCAGGTGGCGAGCAACTGGTTGGCTTGCAGCAGCCGACCGGTCTCGCTCAGGCTGCAATAGCCCACGGGCGCCAGGTCGTAGAGTTCAAAATAACGGCCCAGCGCACCCTCCAGTTCGACTTGAATCAGGCGCAGCTCTTCGTTTTGCATCTCCAGTTCGATTTCATGCACGCTGAGTTCATGCATCAACCCGCGCACTTGGTCGGGATCCAGCGTGGCAATTCGTTTCGCGGACTGGGCAATTTTAATCAGCGCCTGGGCCTCGGCCTGTTCGCGCAGCAAGCGCATGCCACCGTGCAGTTCGGCATCTGTTGCATCCTCGGTACCGAACTGACTGTCCTTGTCATCGTTCATGGCTATTTAGCCTCCTGTTTTTATCATGACCGAGCATTGCAGCCTCTCTCGCAAACAGCGTCTAGCCCGGTTGATTGACACACTCACACTGTGGTTAAAAAATCGACGAAAAAGGGGCGCTTAGTCAAGGCCTTGGCGCTAAACGGCGATGAAACTTACGCTGGGTTCGGTTGCGAGTGTGGGGCCAGTCTCAGCCCCGCGTGCATGGCTGTCCAGCGGCTATTGGGGAGCATGTGCAGGCGGTCAATAATCCACTTTGCCACGCCCGGCCTTGATCGAGCCGCGCTGGGTCTTGCCTTCCAGCCGGCGTTTCTTCGAACCGAGGGTTGGCTTGGTCGGGCGGCGGGCTTTTTCCACCTTGATCGCCGCCAGAATCAGCTCTTTCAAGCGCTCCAGGGCGTCGTTGCGGTTCTGTTCCTGGGTGCGGTATTGCTGGGCCTTGATGATGATCACGCCGCCTTCGGTGATGCGGCTGTCACGCAGGGCCAGCAGACGCTCCTTGTAGAAGGGCGGCAAGGACGAGGCGTGGATATCGAAGCGCAGGTGCACGGCGCTGGAGACTTTGTTGACGTTTTGCCCGCCGGCGCCCTGGGCACGGATGGCGCTCAGTTCAATCTCGCTGTCGGCCAGCTGTACGTTGTTGGAGATCAGCAGCATCGCGGGGCACGGCTAGGTCAGGGGGTTCTAGGATAACCGCTAAGCGCCGCCGGCCCTACCGGCCAACGGCGCAGGGCTTAGGCGAATTTCACCTGTTTGTTCAGCGGCAGGCTGCGCAGCCGTTGGCCGGTGAGGGCGTGGATGGCATTGGCCAGCGCCGGCAAGGACGGCGGCGTGCCGGGTTCGCCGGCGCCGCTGAGGGTGGGCCCGTTCTCCAGAATGCGCACCTCGATCGGCGGCACCTGGCGCATGCGCAAGGCGTCGTAGTCGTGGAAGTTGGACTGCACTACGGCGCCGTCGGCAAAGCTGATCTCGCCCATGATCGCCGCGCTCAGCCCATAGATAATCGCCGAACTCATTTGCGCTTCGAGGTTTTGCGGGTCAAGCGCGATGCCCACATCGGCGGCGCAGTAGACCTTGTCGATACGCACGCCAGCGTCGGTCTGGCTGACTTCGATCACTTGCGCCACGGTGGTGCCAAACGACAGGCACAGGGCCAACCCACGGGCGCGGCCCGCCGGCAGTGGCTGTTGCCAGTTGGCCATGGCCGCCACGCTGTTCAGCACCTGCTGCGCCACCGGGAAATCGGCGGTCATTTGCAGGCGCATGGCCAGCGGATCGACGCCGCCGGCCAGCGCCAGCTCATCGAGAAAGCTCTCGTGGAAGAAGCTGTTGAACGAGGCGCCGACCGAGCGCCAGTTGCCCACCGGCAGCTGCAGGCCCGGGTCGTAACCGCTGACCCGGTAGTTGGCGATGCTATAGGGCTGGCCGGCCGAGCCTTCGGTGATGGCGCGGTCAGGCCCCACCGCCGGCATGCCGACCCGAGCGGCGAACGAGCGGCCGACCGAGGGGCTGGCGATATCCATCTGCACCACCAAGGGCACCCCAGCGCTGCCCATCACGCCCTGGCAGCGGGCGATGGCGGCGGGGCGATACATGTCGTGCTGGATGTCTTCGCTGCGGGTCCAGGTCAGTTTGATCGGGCGGCCTGGCAGGGCCATGGCCAGCTTTACCGCTTGCAGTATGTAGTCGCTCTCCAGCCGGCGGCCGAAGCCGCCACCGAGAAACTGCACATGCAGCTGCACCTGTTCGATGGGCAAGCCGGCCAGTGCGGCGGCTTGCTGGCGGATGATGGTCGGCGCCTGATGGCCGGCCCAGATCTCCAGTTGGCCGTTGTGCAGCTGGGCTACCGCATTCATCGGCTCCAGGGTGCTGTGGGCGAGAAAGGGCACCTGGTATTCGGCGCGCACCACCTGCTGGGCGCCGGCCAGGGCCAGGCTGACATCGCCGTTGTCCACCGGCACGTCATCGACCGGGCCGTTGAAGGCGGCGGCGATGGCGGTAAAGATCGCCTCACTGCTGGCCGGGTAAGGCGCTGGGCCCCAGTCGAACTTGATCTTGGCCGCCGCCTGGAAGGCCCGCCAGGTATTGTCGGCCACCACGGCGACGGCGCCACCGAGATCTATCACCTGCTTGACGCCTTTAGCTTGCTTGGCCTCGCTGGCGTCGAAGCTGTTCAGCATGCCGCCCAGGCGCGGGTTGGCCCGCACGGTGGCGTAGAGCATGTCGGGCAGGCGCACGTCGATGCCGAACTGCGCGGTGCCGGTGCACTTGGCGGGCATGTCGAGGCGCGGCATGGACTTGCCCAGGTAGCGCCACTGGCTGCGGTCTTTGAGTGTTGGCTCGGTGGGCGGGGTGATGCTGGCGGCCTCGACGGCTAGCTCGGAGTAGCTGAACTGCGCGCCGCTGGCCGGGTTGATGACCTGACCGTCGGCCGTGCGCAGGCTGCTGGCGGGCACGCCCCAACGCCGCGCCGCCGCTTCGATCAGCACCATCCGGGCGGCGGCGCCGGCCAGGCGCATCTTGTCGAAGGCGTCGGCGACGCTGCTGGAGCCGCCGGTAATTTGCACGCCGAGAAACTTGCTGGCCACGCCCAAGGCCTCGCGGGTAAAGCGCGCCGCAGTGCTGGTATCGAAGGCGGCAAAGGGCGCCGTGCCGGCGATTACCGCCTGATTGAAATAGGCCGGGCTGGCCGGGCCGTGTTCGGCGCGGACCTCTTCCCAGCGCACATCCAGCTCTTCGGCGACCAGCGCGGCCAGGGTGCTATGAACGCCCTGACCCATCTCGGCGCGCGGGGTGATGATGGTCACGCCGCGTTGGTCGATGATCAGGTAGGGGTTGAGCACGCTCGCCCCGGCGCTTGCGCCCAGCGGATTGGGGTAGAGCTGGCGGTACTGGTACACGCCAAAGGCCACGCCGCCGGCGACGGCGACCGAACCGAGCAAGAAGGCGCGGCGGGTGAGGGTGCCTGCTGTGGCCATGTTCAGAGCTCCTGCAATGCTTTGGCCGCCGCATGCACGGCAGTGCGGATGCGCGGGTAGGTGCCACAGCGGCACAGGTTGCTCATCGCAGCATCGATCTCGGCGTCGCTGGGCGCCGGGTTTTGTCCGAGCAAACCGGCGGCGGCCATGATCTGCCCCGGCTGGCAGTAACCACACTGGGCTACTTGCTGGTCGATCCAGATCTGCTGGATCAGGTGCAGATGCTGCGGGCTGCCGAGACCTTCGATGGTGGTCACCGGGCCCCAGACGCTGCTGGCCGGGATCGAGCAGGAACGCACCGCGGTGCCGGCGATATGCACGGTGCAGGCGCCACACTGGGCGATGCCGCAGCCAAACTTGGTGCCGGTCAGGCCCAGCTCATCGCGCAGCACCCAGAGCAGCGGCATGTCCGGTTCGACATCGACCTGTAGCTGTTTGCCGTTGATGGTCAGGTTCATCGCGCTGTCTCCAGGGGCTGGGTGTCGGTGGTTAGCCCTGTGCTGAAACGGGGCAGCTTGATCGGGCGGGTAGCTGCTCAGCATAGGGGCTGGTCAGGCATTTGTATTTCTTTGCCGGCCCTTATCGGCCTGGCAATTGTTACCCTATTTGTGCCCCTGCTGGCCGGTTAGCGGCAACCAGCAGCAACCACGCCAGCCCGGCAAAGCCGGCGCCGGCGTAGAAGCAGCTGGCCGCGCCGAAGCTTTGCCACAGCCAGCCGGCCAAACCGCTGGCCAGCAGCATGGCCACGCCGCTGAGCAGGTTGAACAGGCCGAAGGCGGTGCCGCGCAGCTCGGCAGGCGCGCTGTCGGCGACCATGGCGGCGAGAAGCCCTTGGCTGAAGCCCAGGTGCAGGCCCCACAGCGCCACGCCCAGCAGCACCCAGAGCAGCGAGCCATCCACCGCCAGCAGCAGGTCGGCGAGGATCAGCAGCCCCAGGCCGCTGGCCAGCAGGCCGCCGCGACCAATCCGATCCGAGCACTTGCCCACCGGGTAGGCCGAGAGCAGGTAGAACAACGCCAGCAGCACCATCACCAGCGGCAGCCAGGTCACGGCCAGGCCCGCCTGCTGGGCGCGCAGCACCAGAAAGGCCTCGCTGAAGCGCGCCAGGGTGAACACCGCGCCAATCAGCGCCACCCGCCAGAACGCTGGCGGAAAACGCCGCAAACTGACGCGGCTGATCGGCGAGCGCAGGTGGCCATGTCCGACCGCTTTGTTTGGTTCGTGCACGCCGAACACGATCAGCGCCACGGCGATCAAGGCCGGTAGCACGGCAAACCACATCACCGTCTGGATGTTGTCGCTGAACAGCAGCATCAGCCCTACCGCCAGCAGCGGGCCGACAAAGGCGCCGACGCTGTCCAGCGACTGGCGCAAGCCAAAGGCCGCACCGCGCAATGCGGGCGGCGTCACGTCGGCCACCAGGGCATCCCGTGGCGCGCCGCGAATACCTTTGCCGATCCGGTCGAGCAGTCGCGCGCTGAGGATCGCCTGGGCCGAGCCGGCCAGGGGGAACAGCGGCTTGCTCAGGGCGCCGAGGCCGTAACCTAGCAGCAGCAGGCCTTTGCGCTTACCGAAATAGTCGCTGAGGCTGCCGGAGAAGACTTTCACAATCAGCGCCGTGGCTTCGGCAGCGCCCTCGATCAGGCCGAGGCTGAGCATGCTGGCGCCCAGCTGGCCGACCAGCAGCACCGGCAGCAGCCCATGCACCAGCTCGGAGGAAATGTCCATAAATAGGCTGATCAGGCCCAGGACCCAGACCGTACGCGGAATGCCATGCACCTGTGGGGTCTCCTGCCGACTAGGCTGTTTTCGGCCAGTGAGGGTTTTTTACCGGGGCTGTAACGCCCGTCGATGAGCGCGCTCTACCGAGGTGTCGGCAGCTGAACATTTCGTTCAAGCCGGCTTGCCTAAGACAGTTTGAGGATATCCCATGAACAGCAAAACCACTGAAAGCATGGCTGGCTGGTGCCGCGGACTGGAACTTTGCCCAGCTCTGCGAGCAACTCGCCGAGCACGGCGAGCCGGCGCCCGCCAAGGCCGCCGGCTGGCT
>C687J26845_10001543_pt1 | contig 14065 bp, 10 predicted proteins | sample RifCSPlowO2_12_FD_26845 | JGI IMG/M metagenome (IMG submission 26845) | reverse complement strand
CAGCACGAATTGGCACAGAACAAAGCGCCAGCGGCCTCGCGCAAAATCTTCAAATACATCCGTGAACTGGACGAAGCCCAGCGCGGGCTGCGTTGATCCTGNCGTGATGGCGGGTTACGCCTTCGGCTAAACCCACCCTAGGCCCGAGCGTTTCAGGCTCCTGTGCCACCGACGGTAATCGCATCGATTTTCAGGGTCGGCTGGCCGACGCCGACCGGCACCGACTGACCGTCCTTGCCGCAGGTGCCGACGCCACTGTCCAGGGCCAGGTCGTTACCGACCATCGACACCCGGCTCATCGCCTCCGGCCCGTTGCCGATCAGGGTGGCGCCCTTGACCGGCGCGGTGATCTTGCCGTTCTCGATCAGGTAGGCCTCGCTGGTGGAGAAGACGAACTTNCCACTGGTGATGTCGACCTGACCGCCGCCGAGGTTGGCGCAGTAGATGCCTTTCTTCACCGAACGGATGATTTCTTCCGGGTCGCTTGCGCCGGCCAGCATGTAGGTGTTGGTCATGCGCGGCATCGGCAGGTGCGCGTAGGATTCACGGCGACCGTTGCCGGTGCGCGCCACGCCCATCAGGCGGGCGTTCAGTTTGTCCTGCATATAGCCCTTGAGCACGCCGTTCTCGATCAGCGTGGTGCACTGGGTCGGCGTGCCTTCGTCATCCACGCTGAGCGAACCACGGCGNCCGGCCAGGGTGCCGTCGTCGACGATGGTGCACAGACTCGAGGCGACCTTCTCGCCCATGCGCCCGCTGTAGGCGGAACTGCCCTTGCGATTGAAGTCGCCTTCCAGGCCATGGCCGACCGCCTCGTGCAGCAGCACACCGGACCAGCCGGCGCCCATCACCACCGGCAGGGTGCCGGCTGGTGCGGGAATCGCCTCGAGATTGACCAGGGCCTGGCGTAACGCCTCGCGGGCGTAACCCATGGCGCGATCCTCGCTCATGAAGTAGCGGTAATCGGTACGCCCACCACCGCCATGGCCGCCCCGTTCGCGGCGGCCATTCTGCTCGACGATCACGCTGACATTGAAGCGCACCAGCGGGCGAATATCGACGCCCAGGCTGCCGTCCTGCGCCGCCACCAGGATGCGATCCCAGACCCCGGCGAGGCTGACCGTGACCTGCTTGATCCGCGGATCGAGCGCACGCGTGGCCACATCGACCTGCTTGAGCAACTCGACCTTCTGCGCCCGGCCGATCACGTCCAGCGGGTTTTCCGGCGCATACAAGGCGGTGACCTGCAGACTGCTGAAGGCCTGCACCCGCGCATTCTGCCCGGCCCGGGCAATCGAGCGGGCCGCGCGGGCAGCCTGGGTCAGCGCCTCGGCGGTGATGGCGTTGCTGTAGGCAAACCCGGTTTTCTCGCCGGACTGGGCACGCACGCCGACGCCCTGATCGAGGTTGAAACTGCCTTCCTTGACGATGCCGTCCTCCAGCACCCAGGTCTCGGACACCTGGCTCTGGAAATACAGATCGGCAGCATCGATACCGGGGCCGGACAACTCGCCCAGTACCCCGGGCAGATGGTCGAGGGTCAAGCCGCCCGGGCCCAACAGGTGCTCACTGACGGATAACAACATCTCGCTCATAACTGCTTCATCTCGTTCATGACTGTTCCAAACCCGGCAGCCGTGGTTCGGCCGCTGCAAAAAATCGTTTATGCCGGCTCACCGGCATGCGTTGGCGAATCGCCGCCTGCTCGGCGGCATCGCGACCAGCCGGCAAGACCGCCTCGCCGTGCGCCTGCTCGGCCAACACCCGGCCCCAGGGATCGACGATGGCCGAATGCCCGAAGGTCTCGCGCCCGCCCGGATGAGTGCCGCCCTGGCCGGCGGCCAGCAGGTAGCACTGGGTCTCGATGGCCCGGGCGCGTACCAGTATCTGCCAGTGCGCCGCACCGGTCAGCGCGGTAAAGGCCGCCGGCACGCTGATCAACTCCGCTCCGGCTTCACGCAGGGCACCATACAGCTCAGGAAAACGCAGGTCGTAGCACACCGTCAAACCCAGNCGCCCAACGGGCGTATCCGCCACCACGATCCGGCTGCCATGGGCAAAATCATCGGACTCGCAGTAACGACCCTGGCTGTCACCGACTTCCACATCGAACAGGTGCAGCTTGTCATAGCGCGCCACCTGCTCGCCATGCTCGTCGAGCAACAGGCAACAGGCCCGCGCCTTGGCCTCGGGCTGGCCTGCGGGCGGCAAAGGCAAGGTGCCGGCCACTATCCATAACCTGAGGTCGCGGGCGGCCTGTTTCAACCAGGGCAGGATCGGCCCTTCGCCACGCGCTTCACTGCGACCCAGCGCAGCCAGGTCGCGGCGGCCCATGGCGGCGAAATTTTCCGGCAACACCGCCAGGCGCGCCCCGCCCGCCGCGGCCTGCTCGAGCAAACGCCGGGCCTGGACCAGGTTGGCCGGCACATCGGCCTGGCTGACCATTTGAATCACCGCGAGGCTCATGCGTGCTCCTGCTCGGCGGATGCTTGGGTCTTCAGCTTACAAGCCATGGCGATCGGCTGCATCGTCTGCCGCCACGGATTTGCAATGGCCGGTCAGCGTGGTTTCTCGAAGGGCTTGTCGAAGCTGATCTGCGGATCCTGCCAGCGACCCTTGACGCTGTATTGCACACTGGCAAACCGTGCCACGCGATCGCCCAGCAGTTTGTCCACCACGAACAATGCCCCGCCAATGGCCGGTGCGCCGACGATCAACGCCGCCAGCGGCAGATTGTTGCTCACCGGCAAGGTCACCAACAGCTTGGCATCGATCAGGTCATCGGCCAGGTTCAGGGTCCCGTCCAGCTCCAGATTGCTCGATGGCCCGGTCACGGTAATGGGGGTACGGGTAACGTACACCCCATCGCTGGCGACCAGCAGCCCCTTGACCCGGTCATAGCTCCACCCCTTGCCGAACAGGTCNGAAAAATCCAGGCGCAGGCGGCGGCCAATCGAGTTGAAGTTGAGCAGGCCAAATACCCGCAGCGCCGATGCAGAGCCTTGTACCTCGGTGAACTGTCCCTTGCGCAAGGTCGCATCCATGCTCCCGGAAAAGCGCTTGAGACTGACCCAGGCCGGCGAACCGGGCCAACGACCATCGACATCCATGTGAAAGCTTTCACTGCTGACCGTCGGCGCAAAGTTCCAGGCCAGCAGCACATCGGCCAGTTGCTTGCCCTGCATGCGCCCCTCGTACCAACTGCTGCTGGCCTCTGCCGTGCCCTGCCAACCGGCGCTGCCGGTCAGCTGCAGGCCTTTCANCTCCAGGTTCAGGTCGNTGAACTGTACCCCGGTGGCATTCGGCCGCGCTTTCAGCGACCACGCGCCCAGCGCCTCGGCACCTTGCAACACCTGGGCAATGCGCAGATCGAGAGCGGGAATCTGCCGCGGATCGACGCCAAGCAGCGGATCCGGCTTGTCCTCGACCACNGCACCCTCAACTACGGCATCCTTGGCGGTGGCCGCAGGCAAACGCAGGTACTCCAGATTGACCGCGATAGGCGTCGCGCCGGCATCCGGCAAGTCGACCCGCCCCTTCAGCAGCTGGCTATCCAGGTTGAGCGCCCAGGCCGCAGGCGCACGCTTGAGCTGTATCGCCAGGTCGTCGACCGTGCTGCCAAACCCGCTGAACCGACCGATCTTCAGTTGCGCGTCCTTGAACACCTGCTGCGCATCCTCGCGCGCCACACCGGCATAAGGTTTCAGCGCCGCCTGCCAGGCCGCCCAATCCAGCTCGCTGACCTGCCCGCGCAAGCGCACACCCTTCGCCGCCGGCAACAGTGCCGGGCCATCCCCCAGGCGCAGCTCGCCGCGGCCCTCGGCAAGCTGACCGGGCGGAGCCGCGAAGGCCAGGCTCGCCAGANCGGCATAATCCAGCCAATAGCGCCGCTCGCCGCCATTCAGGGTCATGCGCCAATCGGCATAACCTTCATCGTTGGCACTTTTGCCAAAAGGCGCCGGTAGCGCGACGGCCACCCCCTGAAGATTGGAATCCACCCGCAACTGACTGTCGGCACCGTCCAGACTCAGACGCAAGCGATAGGGCAAGGTACCGCTCACAGGTAATGCTGCGGTCACGCCCAGCCAGGCCGTCAGGTTGCTCAGCGGCACCTGCCCGCTGGCCTCGATCCGCGTTTGCGCCCGGCCGCGGGCACCTTCCGCCACGGCCCGGCCCCGCACGGCATGGCCTAGGGCTTGCGCGCGGATATCCGGGGCACTCAAGCCGCTGGCCGTGTCATAGCGAAAGTCGCCCTGCAGTTGGCTGAGTTCCAGCTCGGGATTGCTCAACTTGAGCCGCGCCCCCTGGGTGGCGAAGTCGACTATCACATCCGGCGCCAACCCTTTGCGTAGCGGCAGATCGAGCTTGAGCCGGCCCGATAGCGGCCCCTCGCCCTGCCAGCCGGCGAAGATCTCGGCAGTGCCCATGGGCGCATCCTGGAGAATCTTCAGGGCATCGACGACACTGCTTTCCAGCTCGCTGTTGAGCAGCAGCCGCGGAGCCTGCCCCGGCGCCGCGTGGGCAATATCCGCCGCGGCGTTGCGCACCCGGCTATCGAGGATACGGCCCTCGACCACCCGCACCCGCACCCCGCTATCCTCGATGAACACCTCGCCACGCGCCTCGCGCAGTGCCGGCCAGCCCGGCTGGAAGGCCAGCTCGGCGTCTTCCACGGCGAAGAACAGGCTGAGACTGCGCGCGGCATCGGCGGCGCCCTTGTTCAGCGAACCCTGGAATTGAAAATAGCCTTCGTTGACTTTGCCGCCGCGAATCGCGGCCTTCAGCCAGTTAGCCAGTTCCGCGCTCAAGCCGGGTGCGCGGGTCGGCAGGTATTTCTCGGTATAACGCGCATCGCCGTCACGCAGGCCGACGCGCANGTCCATGTAGTCCTCGGCCTCAGGATCGAACATCAGGCGAATCAGGAAGTCACCGGCAACCGGCCCCTCTTCGCCGAGCACCTGCAGATAGGGGCTGCGCAGGGTGAAGGCCTGCTCATTCAGTTGCCAGGTCAGCCGGGCATTGGCCTGCTTATACAGCCAGGGCTCGGGGAACAGGGTGGCCAGGTGCAGGGAGAAATTTTCGCTCGCCAAGCGCAGTTCGCCCTGCCCCAGGTCACCGGTCACACTGCCGCTGATGTTTGCTGCCGCCGGCGAGGCCAGGTAGGCGGCGAAACCGATGCGCTCGAGATTGGCGGCAAACTGCAAGCGCTTGTCGCCCTCGACCCGGGGCCGGTAGTCCACCTGGATATTGCGCAAGGCACCCTGCGGCTGCAGGCTGTCGAGCAGTGCCAAACCCTTGTCCGGTAACGGCAGCAGGGCTTTGACCAGCGGCAGCAGCGGCGCCAGATCGAGGCGATCGGCGCCGAGCGACCACTGTTCTTCGGCGTCGTGACTGTCCTGACGATGACTGATGGCCAGCTGCACCTCGCCCCAGCGGGTCTCGCCCTGGCTCAGCGCCAGATCGTCCAGCAGCAGCTCGAAGCCCTGTTCGGTCCGCTCAAAATAGGCGTTGAGGGCGAGGTTCTGCACCTGCGCCGCCTCGCGCTCGAGATAGGCAGCCGCCACTTGCGGCGCGTGCAGGCGGCTGACNGCACGCTGCAAGGCGCCATCGGCCCAGGCCAGCCAGACTTCGCCGCCGGCCTGCAACTGCTCGAGACGCCACTCGCGCGTCACGCTCGGCGGCAGCCAGCGTGCCCAATCGCTTTGCGGCAGGCTCAGGTACAGTTCGGCCTGCACCTCGCGCCAGCGCTCGGCCTGCATACGGGTGCGCAATTGCAGTGCCACTGGCTGGCCGTCCGGCAGCAGCAGGCGCGCATCCAGACGCTGCCGACTCGCACCATTGCGCAGGGTCAGGTTGACGTAGGTCAGGGTAACGGCCGGCAGCTGCTGGGCTTGCAGCGTCACCTGGCTGTTCAGCAGCGACAGGCGGTCCACCGCTTGCAACTGCTGCAATACCCGAGTGACATCCAGGGCCGCAGGCTCGCTGCGTTGTGGCAACCCCTGCAAGGTCCAGGCGCCCTGCTCGTCCTGCTGCAGGCTGAACTGCAAGCCATCCAGCTCCAGCTTGGCCAGCCGCGGCTCACGCGCCGACAGGCTGGCGAGCACGTCCGGCACCAGGCGAACCTGATCCAGGCGCAGTGCGCCGGCACCTTCGCCCAGTTGCACGTCATGGGCGATCAACAGTGGCGCGAAGCCCTGCCAGCGCCCCTCCAGCCGACCGATCCGCAGCGGCATACCGAGCGCCGCGGAGGCCTGGTCTTCGGCCTCCAGGCGATACTCGGCGACCCACGGCACCAGCTCGCGACCGAGACTGACATACAACGCCGCGAGCACCAGGCCCAGCGCGAACAAGCCCAGGCTCCAGCGCAGCGTCACGATCAACCAACGAGCCAGACGCGCCATTCAGTTCATACCCTGAACACAACGGGCCGATTCACAGAAGCACCACATCGTATTGCTCCTGGGAGTAAATCGTCTCGACCTGAAACTTGATGGTCCGGCCGATAAAGGCTTCGAGGTCGGCGACATTGCCCGACTCTTCGTCGAGCAGGCGATCGACCACTTTCTGATTGGCCAGCACCCGATAGCCCTCCGCCTGATAGGCCCGCGCCTCACGCAGGATCTCGCGGAATATCTCGTAGCAGGTGGTTTCCGGGGTCTTCAGCTTGCCGCGCCCCTGGCAGCAGCTGCAGGGTTCGCAGAGGATCTGCTCGAGGCTCTCGCGCGTGCGCTTGCGGGTCATCTGCACCAGGCCCAGTTCGGTGATGCCGATGATGTTGGTCTTGGCGTGATCGCGCTCCAGCTGTTTCTCCAGGGTGCGCAGCACCTGGCGCTGGTGCTCTTCGTCTTCCATGTCGATGAAGTCGATGATGATGATGCCGCCGAGGTTGCGCAGGCGCAGTTGCCGGGCGATGGCGGTGGCCGCTTCGAGGTTGGTCTTGAAGATGGTCTCTTCGAGGGTGCGGTGACCGACGAAGGCGCCGGTATTGACGTCGATGGTGCTCATCGCCTCGGCCGGGTCGATGATCAGGTAACCGCCGGACTTCAGCGGCACCTTGCGCTCCAGCGCGCGCTGGATCTCGTCTTCGACGCCATACAAGTCGAAAATCGGCCGTTCGCCCGGGTAGTGTTCCAGGCGATCGGCGATTTCCGGCATCAGCTCGTCGACGAACTGGGTGATTTTCTGAAAGGTTTCCCGCGAGTCGATGCGGATCTTCTCGGTGCGCAGGCCGACCAGGTCGCGCAGGGTGCGCAGGGCCAGGCTGAGGTCTTCGTAGATCACCGACGGGGCCGGCGCGCTCTGCTTCTGCGCCGCAATCTGATCCCACAGGCGCCGCAGGTAGCGGATATCGACCAGAATTTCATCGGCGCCCACGCCATCGGCGGCCGTGCGCAGGATAAAGCCACCAGCCTCGGCGATGCCTTCGGCCGCAACGCAGTCGGCCACCACCTGCTTGAGGCGGTCGCGCTCGGCTTCGTCCTCGATCTTCAGGGAAATGCCGACATGACTGGTACGCGGCATGTACACCAGGTACCGCGAGGGGATCGACAGCTGGGTGGTCAGCCGCGCGCCCTTGCTGCCGATCGGGTCCTTGGTGACCTGCACCACCAGGGCCTGTCCTTCATGCACCAGGGCGCTGATGCTTTCCACCGCGCTGCCTTCACGACTGGAGATTTCCGAGGCATGGATAAAGGCGGCGCGATCCAGGCCGATGTCGACGAACGCTGCCTGCATGCCCGGCAACACCCGCACCACCTTGCCCTTGTAGATATTGCCGACGATACCGCGCTTCTGCGTACGCTCGACATGCACCTCTTGCAGCACGCCGTTTTCCACCACCGCCACGCGCGACTCCATCGGCGTGATATTGATCAGAATCTCTTCACTCATGGCTCTATCTCTGGTCCGACGAAGCGGCAAGCCGGGCAGCGCCAGCCTTCGGCGCTCACTCTCGACCTGCACCCTCTTGACTGTGGACTGACAATGGCTGCCAGCACGGAATAGCAAATTCTGCGAGTAACTCGGCGGTTTCACACAGGGGCAAGCCCACCACGGCCGAGTAACTGCCCTGCAACTGGCTGACGAACACTGCCGCCAACCCTTGAATACCATAACTGCCGGCCTTGTCCCGGGGCTCGCCGGTGGCCCAATAGGCCTCGATCTCTGCGCGCGTCAACCGGCGAAAGCGCACCCGACTGCTGACCACCCGCGCGGCCACCTTGCTGGTCGACGCCAGGGCTACCGCGGTCAGTACTTGATGCTCGCGAGCGGACAGCGCGCTCAGGGTCGCCACGGCTTCGTCGCGGTCCTGCGGCTTGCCGAGAATCTGCCCATCGAGAACCACGGCGGTATCGGCACCGAGCACTACAGCATCACGCGGATCAGCCAAGGCGGCCAGTCCTGCCTGCGCTTTGGCGCGGGCCAGACGCTCTACATAGGCGCGGGGAGACTCTTCTGGCAATAGATTTTCATCGATGGGGACGATTAGCGGGCTAAAGGGCACGCCGATCTGGGTCAACAATTCGCGACGTCGCGGCGACCCGGAAGCCAGATAAAGCGTGCTCATGCGGACGTCTCCCTGTCGAGTTCGTGCAGGGCCAGCCGCACTCAATTAACGCTGAGGCGCTTGTGCACACCACGCAGGATGACACAGACCCACGGCCACAGCAGTGCGCTGACCAGTGCCGGCAAGACGAACGCCAGGGTCGGCGGACGGCTACCGGTCAAGGCATTGAGCCACAGCTGGACCAGTTGGGCCAGACCGAACACCACCAGCAGCACCATGCTCTGCTGCCACATGGGGAACATGCGCAAGCGCTGATGCAGGCTCAGCACCAGGAAGGTCACCAGGGTAAGAATCACGGCATTCTGCCCCAACAGCGTGCCGTTCAGCACGTCGGCCAGCAGGCCGACGCACCAGGCCGTGGTCATGCCCACCCGATGGGGCAAGGCCAGCACCCAGTAGGTCAGGATCAACGCCAGCCACAGTGGCCGGCCGACCTCCATGAACTTGGGCAGGGTGGCCACGCTGAGGAGCAGGGCCAGGGCCAGGCTGAGCCAGATCACCCAGACGTTGCGCGCACGCAGAGCGATCATTGGCGAGGTTCCGCTGCAGGGGTTGGGGAAGCGACTGGCGCATCGCTCGCGGCAGCAGGGACTGCAGGCGCTAGCGAGGGCGTGCTCATCGATTGCTCGCGAGCCTGACGATCCGCCGCCTCCTGCGCCTCCGCCGAATCGCTGGCACGCTGCTCGGGGGTACGTGGATCGGTGAATACCAGGAGCATGTAGCGGCTGCGATTCAGGTTGGCGGTCGGCATGGCGCGGACAATCGCGAACGGCTGGCCGGAGTCATGAATCACCTCGGTGACCACCGCCACCGGGTAGCCTGCGGGAAAACGCTGGCCCAGCCCGGAGCTGAGCAGCAGGTCGCCTTCCTTGACGTCCGCGGTATCGGCCACATGGCGCAACTCCAGGCGTTCCGGGTTACCGGTGCCACTGGCAATGGCGCGCAGGCCGTTGCGGTTGACCTGCACCGGAATGCTGTGGGTGGTATCGGTGAGCAACAACACCCGCGAGGTGTAGGGCATCACCTCGACCACCTGGCCCATCAGGCCGCGCGCATCGAGCACCGGTTGACCGAGCAGCACGCCATCTTTGCTGCCCTTGTCGATCAGGATGCGGTGGGTGAAGGGGTTGGGGTCGATGCCGATCAGCTCGGTGGCCAGCACATCGTCGTCGACCAGCGCCGACGAATTGAGCAGCTCGCGCAAGCGCACGTTCTGCTCGGTCAGCGCCGCCAGCTTCTGCAGACGCCGCTGCAGCATCAGGCTTTCGGCCTTGAGCTTCTCATTCTCGGCGGCCAGGTCGCTACGCGAACTGAGCTCCTGAGTGGCGCTGTCCCACAGGGTCACCGGCAAACGGCCAAGCCAGTAGACCGGCTCGACAATCAGACCCAACTGGCTGCGCAACGGCTGCAACACGGTAAATCGCGCATCCACCACCATCAGCGCAGCCGATAGCACGGTGAACACCAGCAGGCGCACACCGAGCGAAGGACCTTTGGCAAATAGCGGTTTTATGGCGAGTTCCTCTCAAGCGTCAAGCAGCAAACAAAAAGCTGCAAGCGAGTGGAAACCCGGCTTGCAGCTCGAGACTTGGCGCAGACGGCTCACTCCGTGGACAGCAGGTCCATGGTGTGGCGATCCATCATGTCCAGGGCCTTGCCGCCGCCACGGGCGACGCAGGTCAGCGGGTCTTCGGCAACGATCACCGGCAGACCGGTTTCCTGGGCCAGCAACTTGTCCAGATCACGCAACAAGGCACCACCACCGGTCAACACCAGGCCACGCTCGGCGATATCCGACGCCAGCTCCGGCGGCGACTGCTCCAGCGCGCTCTTGACCGCCTGGACGATGGTGGCCAGGGATTCCTGCAGGGCTTCCAGAACCTCATTGGAGTTGAGGGTGAAGGCGCGCGGCACACCTTCGGCCAGGTTGCGGCCACGCACGTCGACTTCGCGAACTTCGCCGCCCGGGTAGGCAGTGCCGATTTCCTGCTTGATTCGCTCGGCGGTGGACTCGCCGATCAGCGAACCGTAGTTGCGCCGCACGTAGGTGATGATGGCTTCGTCGAAACGGTCGCCACCGACCCGTACGGATTCGGCGTAGACCACGCCATTCAGCGAGATCAGGGCAATTTCCGTGGTGCCGCCGCCGATATCGACGACCATCGAGCCACGTGCTTCTTCCACCGGCAGGCCGGCACCGATAGCGGCGGCCATCGGCTCTTCGATCAGGAACACTTCGCGGGCACCGGCACCCAGGGCCGATTCACGGATGGCGCGACGCTCCACCTGGGTGGACTTGCACGGCACGCAGATCAGCACGCGCGGCGAAGGCTGCAGGAAACTGTTCTCATGCACCTTGTTGATGAAGTACTGCAACATCTTCTCGCACACGCTGAAGTCGGCGATCACGCCATCCTTCATCGGCCGGATAGCCGCGATATTGCCGGGGGTGCGACCGAGCATGCGCTTGGCTTCGGTACCGACCGCAACGACGCTCTTCTGGTTGCCGTGGGTACGGATGGCTACGACCGATGGCTCGTTCAGGACGATACCGCGCTCGCGCACATAAATCAGGGTATTGGCAGTGCCCAGGTCGATCGACAGATCGCTGGAAAACATGCCACGCAGTTTTTTGAACATGGGAGAGGGACCCTAGGCAACGCGTGGGTAAAAGCAACGCGCGGGTAACGCGCAGGTAATCAACCGCGCGGCGACGCGCGAAAACAACCGTGCGGCGACGCGCAGATAAAAAGTGCGGCAAACTCTAACAACGACAGGGATTTTGAGCAAGGCGGCAATATGTTAGATTGCCTGTTTTTCGGGGCCATACGGCCCATCATCGCGGCCTTTGACCACCCGCTCACAGAATCCGTTCCCTGCACAGCTCAGACATGGCGACCCGCGCACATTTCTATTGGCTGCCCTCTACTGGAGAACCTCAATGGCGCTTGAACGCTCCGAGGTGGAAAAAATCGCCCATCTGGCCCGATTGGGCCTGAATGAAAGCGAAATTCCACGTACCACCGAGACCCTCAACAACATTCTCGGCCTGATCGATCAGATGCAGGCGGTCGACACCACGGGTATCGAGCCACTGGCCCACCCCCTGGAAGCGACCCAGCGCCTGCGCGCCGACGTGGTGACCGAAGAAAACCACCGCGACGCCTACCAGGCGATCGCCCCGGCCGTCGAGAACGGCCTGTATCTGGTTCCCAAGGTGATTGAGTGATGCATCGACTGACCCTGGCTGAAATCGCCCGCGCCCTGGCCGCCAAACAATTTTCCGCCGAGGAACTGACCCGCGGCCTGCTGCAACGCATCGCGCAACTCGACCCGCAGCTCAACAGCTTCATCAGCGTGACCGACGAGCTGGCCCTGCAGCAGGCCAAGGCCGCCGACGCCCGCCGCGCCGCTGGCGAAACCGGCGTCCTGCTCGGTGCGCCGATCGGCCACAAGGACCTGTTCTGCACCAAGGATGTGCTGACCAGCTGCGGCTCGAAGATCCTCCAGGGCTTCAAGGCGCCCTACAACGCCACCGTGGTGGAGAAACTCGCCGCCGCCGGCAGCGTGACCCTGGGCAAGCTGAACATGGATGAGTTCGCCATGGGCTCGGCCAACGAATCCAGCCACTATGGCCCGGTGCACAACCCCTGGGATCTGACCCGCGTACCCGGCGGCTCCTCGGGCGGCTCGGCGGCGGCGATCGCCGCGCGCCTGCTGCCGGCTGCCACCGGCACCGACACCGGCGGCTCGATCCGCCAGCCGGCGGCGCTGACCAACCTCACCGGGATCAAACCGACCTACGGCCGCGTCTCCCGCTGGGGCATGATCGCCTACGCCTCCAGCCTCGACCAGGGCGGCCCCTTGGCGCGCACGGCCGAAGACTGCGCCCTGATGCTGCAGGCCATGGCCGGTTTCGACCCGAAAGATTCCACCAGCGTCGACCAGCCGGTCGACGACTACCTGGCGGCCTTGAACAAACCGCTGCATGGCCTGCGCATCGGTCTGCCCAGGGAATACTTCAGTGCCGGCCTCGATGCACGCATCGGCGAGAAGGTGTTGGCGGTGGTCGAGGAACTGAAAAAACTCGGCGCCACGGTCAAGGACATCAGCCTGCCGACGATGCAGCATGCAATTCCGGCCTATTACGTGATCGCCCCGGCCGAAGCCAGCTCCAACCTGTCGCGCTTCGATGGCGTACGCTTCGGTTACCGCTGCGAAAACCCGGTCAACCTCGAAGACCTGTACAAGCGCTCGCGCGGCGAAGGCTTCGGTGCCGAGGTCAAACGTCGGATCATGATCGGCACCTATGCGTTGTCGGCCGGCTACTACGACGCCTATTACCTGAAGGCGCAGAAGATCCGCCGCCTGATCAAGAACGACTTCGTGTCCGCCTTCAACGAGGTCGACGTGATCCTCGGCCCGACCACGCCGAACCTGGCCTGGAAGCTCGGCGAGAAGAACAACGACCCGGTCGCCGCCTACCTGGAAGACATCTACACCATCACCGCCAACCTGGCCGGCATCCCCGGCCTGTCGATGCCAGCCGGCTTCGTCGACGGTTTGCCGGTGGGTGTGCAACTGCTCGCCCCTTACTTCCAGGAAGGCCGCTTGCTCAACGTCGCCCACCAGTACCAACAGGTCACTGACTGGCACACACAAGCTCCGGCTGGATTCTGAGGACGACTGACATGCAATGGGAAACCGTGAATCGTGATCTGCCTGGAAATTCACGCCCAGTTCAGTGCCAGCAGGTCACTGACTGGCATCAACAAGTCCTGAGCGGATTCTGAGGAGCACTGATATGCAATGGGAAACCGTAATCGGGCTGGAAATTCACGCCCAGCTCAGCACCCAATCGAAGATTTTCTCCGCCAGCGCCATCGCCTTCGGTGCCGAGCCCAACACCCAGGCCAGCCTGATCGACCTGGGCATGCCCGGCACCCTGCCGGTGCTCAACGCCGAGGCGGTGCGCATGGCCTGCAAGTTCGGCCTGGCCATCGACGCGCACATCGCGCCACAGAACGTGTTCGCCCGTAAGAACTACTTCTACCCGGACCTGCCCAAGGGCTATCAGACCAGCCAGATGGATCATCCCATCGTCGGCAAGGGCTTTTTGGACATCACCCTGGAAGACGGCACCCAGAAGCGCATCGGCATCACCCGCGCGCACCTCGAAGAAGACGCCGGCAAGAGCCTGCACGAAGACTTCCACGGCATGAGCGGCATCGACCTCAACCGCGCCGGCACCCCGCTGCTGGAGATCGTTTCCGAGCCGGATATCCGCTCGGCCAAGGAAGCGGTGGCCTACGTCAAAGCCATCCACGCACTGGTTCGTTATCTGGGCATCTGCGACGGCAATATGGCCGAAGGCTCGCTGCGCTGCGACTGCAACGTCTCGGTACGGCCCAAGGGCCAGGTCGAGTTCGGCACCCGCGCCGAGATCAAGAACGTCAACTCCTTCCGCTTTATCGAAAAAGCCATCAACCACGAAGTGCA
>C687J26845_10001536_pt1 | contig 14148 bp, 18 predicted proteins | sample RifCSPlowO2_12_FD_26845 | JGI IMG/M metagenome (IMG submission 26845) | reverse complement strand
GGCCAACGAGTTCGGTCTCGGAGCCTTCGCAATCGGCATCATGGTGCTCACCCACCCGGAACGTCTCGTTCAGTGGGAACAGCTCCACGTCGACTGCGCTGGTGACGAGTTCGCCCCGGGCGCCGGTGGCGACTTCTCGAGCGCGCCGTTCTTCGACTTCGACGGCGGCGGGGTCGAGTTCGGCGCCCGCTGGTACGTCTACGCCGACGGGCACTATGGTTCCGCTTCGGCCTTCCTCTCGCAGTCTTGAGGTCTTGAATCCTTGGATCTTTTGACTCCTTGTTAATTGATCCTTGGATTCCGTCCCGCCATTGCGGGATCGAAAAAATTGGGGCTGTTCACGTTCGCGTGGACAGCCCCTTCTTCATTTTTATAAATGTCGATAAGCCGCTTTACTTTTTCTCCGGACTAAACAAGGAATGGAAGATCACCGTAAAAAGTGATAAAATGCTCCTGTACAATTGGATATTCCGTAGCGGCCTAAACCGAGGATTTCCAGCAAAAGTTGCGAGAGTCCCTTCGGATATCAACTTTCAGTCGGGACAATATCGAAATTACAGCTCACGCTGGGAGTATAAAAATAAATAGGAACGTTTTTTATCGTATCCCTGTATCAAAGGTAATTGTATACTCGCTCGTTTCTCCCGCTATGACATTTACCAAGTGTCCTTGTATGCCGGGACCGAGAGGGTTTTCCCAAATAATCGAATATTCTCCCGCAGGAAGATGTACTAAAAAGCGACCATTGGTGTCGGTACGAAACCGCGCGTATTCGGCGCTGCCTATTACATTTTGCACTATAAATGCCCCTTGAATTGGTTTGTCGGAACACTCCGGCTCTGGCGGTTCGCGCATAACAGGGCATGTCGGCCCCAAAAGTATCGTACCTTTCACACCGCTTGTTCCGTCGGCAAGATTTTTTACAAATAATCTGCCATCGGGCGTTCTGCACTGTTCTGGATAAGATTCCATAATCGGATATCCCGCATCGGCGCATGCTTCAAAAGAAGTGATCGGTTTGAGTTGTTTAAACAAAATCGGAATCTCCAGCGCATCGTCATACTCGGGAAGTCCAGACGGGTTGTCTTTTTGAAAAATGAGCGTGCCGCGTCTGCTGAAATCAGCATCCCAACTGGGATCTTGAAATTCAATTGTTCCCTCAAACGGCACAAAATCTTCAGTCATCCATGTTGATGTTGGATCGTTTGGATTAAGAAGCGCACTTGCATACGATTGCGCAATTATCTTTCCGTCCCAGTCCACAAGCATAATGGGAAAAGTACCCTCAAAGTACCATGTGCCGCGCGCCTGACCTCGTACGGTAAGCGGAGAGGTAATGGCAAAAAGCGGTCTTGGATCGTGGACGACAACGAGGTCTCGCTTGGATGCGATATGTCCTGCGAGATCAGACGGGATGTCTATCGCATCAATAAGATCAATCGCCGCCTCCATGCTTGAGACGGACATACCAAGGCGCTTGGAGAGGTTTTCCAAAAGCGTTTCGTATCCTTCGTTTGATACAGTTTTCTCAATGGTGCTTACCGAGCCGGACACGTTCCTCTGAAATTTGAGCTCTTCTTTATCATACGCGTATTCTCCTTCGTATGTTTCTACGCTATCAAAATCCGCTTCGCGAAGTCCCGGGAAGGCGCGCATAAGGAGCAATGCGTCAAATCTTTCAATCGGATGGCCGTCTCTTTCCACGCCGCGGGCAATAAGTTCATTTCGGAACCTATCAACAATCTCTGGCAGGATTTTGTTCTGTGGTTTCTGTATATCGCGCATAAAGACGACTGCGCCCAATACAAAACCGACAACAATCAATATCCCAAAGATTCCGATAAGTATTTTATGTGATTTTTTCATATTTCATTATTCCCACTCATGCTTCGCGCAACGAGCATAGGAACGCCGAAAGCAATAAAGAATGGAATTGTTGCAATTAAACCTAATTCGGCCCCCCTTCGGCTGCATTGTTCTGGGTTTGGATTCTTAAACGATCTCGTTTCCATAGTTATGTATCCATGCATATATCTATACAGCGAGTTTGGGTTGTTTCATCGGAATGTTCTTAGATCATGAGAGTGCGCATACAGCGCAGAGGTAAATCCGAATAACAGATAAAGTATCGCCGCAATAGTGATACATCGCTTCATTTACATATACTATGATAAATAAATTGATTTTGCCAATCAAGGCGCCGTCATCTTATAAGATGAATCCGTGGAGCGGCGTTTGTTTTCTTTTTATGCAAAATTCGCACTGCGATGTTCTCAATAATAGCCATGACAATATTGAAAGTTTCGTTGCTCATTGCTTTTACTTTGCTGTATAATGTGAAAATATGATTGAACATTATTCTTTAGCGGATTATCTTGTTGAAAAGCAGGGAATCTTAAAAAATAAAAAACTAATTGATGCGTTTAGAGCTGTAGACAGGAAAGATTTTGTAACCGAGCAGGACAAGGATATTGCATATGCTGACCATCCGTTGGAGATAGGGTATGGACAAACTATTTCACAGCCGTATACTGTTGCATTTATGCTGGAATTACTAGAACCCCAAGCAGGCAACATTGTTATGGATGTCGGTTCTGGATCGGGGTGGACAAGCGCTCTTTTGGCGTACGTCGTTGGTAAAGAAGGAAAGGTTTATGCTATAGAAAGAGTTCCGGAGCTTTGCCGATTTGGGAGGGAAAACGTCGCAAAATATCCTCAACTTGCGAAACGCGTTGACTTTTTATGTCAGGATGCCACTGATGGTCTGCCGGAGTTCACGCCTGATAGAATACTTGTCAGTGCCAGCGCCAATGCTGTGCCAGATGTATGGAGGGAAACGCTTGCGGTCGGCGGCCGAATGGTTATTCCAATACGGGAAACAGTAACGCTTTTTATTAAAAGAGATAAAAATGAATTTGAAAAACATGAATATCCGGGATTTGTTTTCGTTCCGCTCGTCAAAAACTGATGGAGCGCTGATTTTTTTTGGATTCTTTTTTATAGCGGCAATCATATTGTTTTATGCATATAGCTTCAGCTTTTTTTTGCCGCCTGTGCTTGATAATGTTCTGTTTATTATTCCTGAAGGCGCCAGCGCCAGTGTCGTCGCTGAAACGCTTTTTCAAAAAGGGGTTATTCGTTCACAAAAATCCTTCTTGTTTTATGTAAAACTAATCAATGCGGAGAAAACGTTTCGTCCGGGGATATTTGTTTTTTCCGGCACTTATTTGATGCCGGATGTGATAAACAAACTACAGCGGTTTCCAAGTGCAAGAACAGTGACGCTGCTTGAAGGATGGACGACAGAACAGATAGGAGATTATTTTGAAAAAGAGGGGTTTTTCCTTAAAAGCGCTTTTGTTGAGGCGGCAACGCAGTACGACGGAATGCTTTTCCCGGACACCTATGAGTTATATGTTGATGTTACACCTCAAGAGGTGGTTGCGGCGCTTTATCAAAATTTTCAACAACGCACTGCACATCTTCAAGAAACCATTGAAAAATCAGGCAGAAATTTTAGTGACATTGTCATTATGGGTTCTCTTTTAGAAAAGGAATCTCACGATTCTGCTGACCGCAGGATTATTTCGGGGATTCTTTGGAAAAGACTTGATAATAATCATCCATTACAGGTTGATGCGACATTGACGTTTCTTACAAAAAGAAACGGCCTGAAGCTTACAACAGACGATTTGGCGATTGATTCCCCATACAACACGTATAAATATGCCGGACTTCCGGCGGGTCCCATCGGAAACCCGGGCTTGGACGCCATTGAGGCGGCGGCGTTTCCGGAAGAATCCCCGTATTGGTATTATCTGCATGATAAGTACGGAAACCCTTATTATGCTTCAACGTTTGAAGAGCATAAGCAAAATAAGTTTAAATATTTAAGGTAAAAAGATAGCACTAACCCTTTCTTTTCTTATGCTTTTATGGCATAATATTTTTTATGTTAAAAAAGAATTCCAAGAAAAATCGTGTCTTTGTTGCTATGTCAGGCGGCGTAGATTCTTCAGTGGCAGCTGCACTTCTTCAAAAAGAAGGTTATGAGGTGGTGGGTGTGTTTATGAAAGGATGGCAGGCGCCAAATATTGAATGTACATGGAAAGAAGATCGGCGGGATGCAATGCGGGCTGCGGCAACGCTCGGTATACCGTTTTTAACGTTTGATTTCTCACATTATTTTTATGAAAATGTTGTGCGTTACCTTCTTAGTGAATACGGCAACAATCGTACTCCCAATCCTGACGTGATGTGCAACAAAGCAGTCAAGTTTGGATTTTTCTTAAAACGCGCCAGGGAATTGGGAGCTGATTATATCGCTACGGGACATTACGTTCGCCTGCGGCAAAAGATGAAAAGTAAAAATACAAAGATTAAAATTAGAGTACTTTCTACGGCTCTTGATTTAAACAAAGATCAAAGTTATTTTCTCTGGACATTGACGCAGGAACAGCTGCAATACTGTCTTTTCCCGATCGGAACATATCATAAAAGTGAAGTCCGCAAACTTGCTCGGGCATTTGGTCTTCCCAACGCCGATAAAAAAGACAGCCAAGGAGTGTGCTTTATAGGTAAACTCGATATGTCTGATTTTTTAAAACAGCATATACCGGAAAGAAAAGGCCCCGTTGTAACTACTGGCGGGGATGTTGTTGGCCAGCACAAAGGCCTGCATCTGTTTACGATTGGTCAGCGCCGTGGCATTGGAATCAGCGGAGCAGATCCTTATTATGTTGCAAAGAAGGATCCGGTTACCAACACGCTGATTGTGGCCGATGGCACTAGAGATCCACTGTTATACAAGAATAAGTTCCGTGTCGGTGGCATGCATTGGATTTATGGCGTAGCTCCGAAGATGCCGCTTAAGTGTCTGGCTCGGATTCGTTACCGCCAACCGCTTGAAGAGGCGACTGTTATTGGGGCTGGTGATGACTCCTATGAAGTAGCATTTATCAAACCGCAATTTGCCGTTGCAAAGGGCCAGTCCATCGTTTTTTATCGTAACAGCAACGCGGCGCGTGGCTGCGCGGAAATGCTCGGAGGCGCTGTTATATAATCTCGTGATGCTGGTACAATAAGATTACCAATGACCTCAAAAGAAATTCGGAAAAAATTTCTTGATTATTTTTCGGCAAAAGGGCATACCATAGTGCCTTCTTCAAGCTTGATTCCGGACGATCCATCGGTGCTTTTGACAACCGCCGGAATGCAACAATTCAAACCGTACTATACCGACCCTCTGCGCGCTGAGAAAGATTTTGGCTCGCGTTCAACCGCATCGGTGCAAAAAAGTTTCCGCACCTCGGATATTGATGAGGTGGGGGATGCCTCGCATCTCACATTTTTTGAAATGCTCGGCAATTTCAGCTTTGGCGGTTACTTTAAAAAAGAGGCAATTGGGTACGCGCGAGAGTTTATTACAAAAACTCTCGGGCTTGAAATATCGTTCGTAACGGTTTTTGAGGGACTCGCGTCAATTGGCGTTCCCGAAGATACGGAATCACAGAAAATCTGGAAGGCGCTTGATCCGGCGATTCGCATTGAAAGACAGGGGGTTGAAGATGTTTTTTGGGGACCGACGGGAAGCTCGGGGCCGTGTGGACCCACTACGGAAATTTATTGTAGAAACGCAAATAACGAAGATATAGAAGTATGGAATATTGTTTTCAACGAGTTTTTCTTCCCGGGAAGCCGCGAAGAGCTACTTGGCAACCTAGTTGCCAAATCGCCGAAAAAACTCGAGTCCCTTAAACATCCGGGGGTTGATACCGGCATGGGACTTGAACGGCTCGCGATGATCGCTCAAAAAACAAGAACTATTTTTGAGACCGATCTTTTTGCCTCGTTTATTGAAAAATTGACGGATGATCCGCCGCTCCCCATTTCTCATCAACGTGTAATTATCGATCACCTTCGTGGCAGTGTCTTCCTGCTTGCTGATGGCGTGAGACCATCAAATAAAGAAGCCGGATATGTATTACGAAGACTGCTCCGCAGAGCATTTGTATACGAAAAAATCTATACTCTTTCACCTGATATTTTTGAAAGCATTCTCTTGGCTGTTATTGAACAATACGGCAGTTTTTATGGAGAGTTACGGGAAGCAAAGAACAGCGTCATAAACGAATATTGGGCGGAACGCGAGCGGTTTTCAAAAACACTTGAGCGCGGCGTGCGGGAGCTCACCGCGCTTCAAGAACCCATAAGCCCCGCCAAAGCATTTCGTTTGTATGAAACATACGGAATTCCTTTTGAAATTATCAAAGAATTAGGAGTAATACATACGCTTAACTTGACGCGCGAAGATTTTGATAAAGAATTTCGAAAACACCAGGAAAAGTCACGGGCGGGCGCTGAGAAAAAATTCGGCGGTCACGGACTGCTTTTTAATACCGGTGAGTTGAAAGCTGCCGATAAAAAGGAATTGGCGGTAGTAACGCGGCTCCACACCGCAACCCATTTACTGCATGCCGCTCTTCGGAAAGTCTTGGGAAACGAAGTTCAGCAAATGGGATCTGATATTACTGCCGAACGCACCCGGTTTGATTTTTCTTTCGGCCGTAAGGTTACAAGAGAGGAATTGGATCGTGTTGAAGGGCTTGTAAACAAAGTTGTCAAGGATGATTATAAAGTAGATTATGATACAATGAAATACGATGAGGCAATAAAGAGCGGCGCACTGCATTTTTTTAAAGAAAAGTATCCGGATAGTGTGAAAGTTTATACTATTATTCATCCAGAAACCGGTGAAGTGTTTTCAAGAGAGTTTTGCGGAGGTCCGCATGTGAAACATACAGGAGAGATCGGTACGTTTGTTGTTATAAAAGAGGAAGCATCCAGTTCCGGTGTGCGCCGGATACGCGCTGTAGTAAAATAAATTATATGGGATTTCTTACTCCTTTTTCAAGCAAAATCAAAAGGTCACTGGCGATGGAAATCAGTACCGCTTCTATCAATGTTATGTTGTTTGAAAACGGATCTGCTGATAAGCCAAAAATTACCGCACACTATCGGCGCCAACAATCCTTTGAAATGCTAAGAGATGTCGAAAAATTCCAGCGCTTTACGCTGATAAACATTTCAGATCTCTTTCAGGAGATCAGAAAAAAAGAGCAGGACTGTTGTTTTAAGGATATCGTTGTCGGTTTTTCTGCCCCGTTTTATATAGCGAGGACGGCAGACCTCACGAAACGTTTTGGATCATATCATCAAATTTCCAAGAACGATGTCGGGACTCTTTTAAAAACCGGCGAACAACAAATAATGGAGGAATTTGCCGGCAACGATTTGTCTGTTTTTGAGGCGACGGTGTTGAAAAATATGCTCAATGGTTATCATGTTGAAGATGTGATAAATAGATATGCAGAAATGCTTTCCATTAAGGTTAGGTACGCGGCTTTGCACAGCAGCTTTTTTGAAGAGATTAAAAAAATGGTTTCCATCTTTGGTTGTTCTCCGAACATACAGCTCTTTACGTTTCCGGCGCTCTATGCCCGCCTGCTGCGTGACGTTGTAACAAAACGCGGTTTACAGGTGTTTATAGATTTTGGCGGGGAAACAACAGAAATTACTCTCTTAAAAAATGCTATTATTTATCAGATTTTCACTGTCCCGTTTGGTATTGTGGAAGTATTAAAAGGTATAATGGAGAAGTTTTCCGTTGATCATCAAAATGCTGTTATGCTGACCAATAGTTATATGAAAAGGATCCTGGAAGAAGAAAAATTACAGCAAGTTGATCAGATGATTAAAAACATCCTTCAGCGATGGGCCGTTTCCATAAGTGATATTTTAGAAGGCATTTCAAGAGCGCCAAACGATACATTTTCCATTTTTCTTCTCGGTGATGCAGCGGCGATGCCGGGGTTAAAGGAGGCTCTCAAAACAACGCCAGCGCTGAAAAATATTCAACATTCAGTGAATATTCAGCATGTTTCTCCAATGGCATTTCAGGAATATGCCCAAAGCGCTGTGTTGCTGTCGGATCCCGGAGACTTGGGTTTGGTTGGATTGGTGCTGGTGTCCAGTAAGCAAGCCGATAAAGAGCTGCATATTGCGGCGCGCTAGTGATAAGTTAAGAAAATGATTGATAAAATCAAAATCCAAAGGCCTGCGTCCGCGGCATCTTATCCAGGCAAAAAAGCGGTTATCAACGACATCCGTCCAACACGGACACACAAACCCGTGCCAAAGACAGCGCCGCCGCCACAGGTGTTGTCACAGGAGAAAAAGAAATCTTTTCCGAAACAGGACGATCATTTCATTGGACGGAACAAGCGCCGTTTTCGATACTTTAACTGGAAAGGAATCACCGTTTTATTACTCATCGTTTCTCTTTTGCTTGCTGGTTACGGGGTCCTGATATCTTTTAGTTCGATGACTATTGTTGTTGCTGCCAAGAACAATACGTTTCAGCTTAAAAAATCGGTCACATTGCGTTTGCCCAAGGAAACCGTCGCGTTCACAGATCAGATCACGAAAGTGTTTCCTTCTGAAACAAAGACCAAAATTTCCAAGAAAGCATCCGGTGATATATTGGTTTATAATTCTTTTAGTTCCGCGCCCCAGTTGCTTGTGGCGCGGACGAGGTTTGAATCTCCCGATGGAAAAACATATCGCATTGCGGAAAATATTTCTGTTCCGGGGGCAGTGATTAAGGATGGGAACACAACACCAAGCTCCATTCAAGTTCGTATATATGCAGACGAACCCGGTAAGAATTATAATATAAGCGAACCTGTTGATTTTACCATTCCTGGATTTAAAGATTCCCTAAGATATACAAAGTTTTACGCACGGTCTGTGTCGTCTATTGATGGGGGAGTTGATGGAGAAATGGATGTTGTGGGAGAAAGTGAAGTTCTAAAAGCGGTAAACATTCTGGAAGATGAGTTGAAAACCCAGTTGCATAATAAACTGAACGAGCTTATTCCGGAGGGATTTACAACCCCCGTGAATGCCGAGAACGTTTCAATTCTATTAAGCGAAACCAACCCGGCAGTGGGAGCGGCAGGAAAAGAATTTAACGTAACGGTGAAAGGCAGGGCCACGACAACGATTATAAAACAAGAGGCTGTTGAGAAAGCGTTGGAGGATATTTTATTTGATGATTTTCCCCAGGAGCGCAATTATCTTCAGTTGCTGTCGCATGAAGGGCTCCGTTTAACTGATTCAAAGGACGAAGGCGGCACGACCATTGCTCAATTAGAAATGCAGGGAAAAGTTATGGTTGCTTGGATGCCGGATATCACGTCATTAAAAAAAGACCTTATTAAGGGAAATGTTGATGATATTGTAGCTGTTTTTCGAAACTATGAGTCTATAGAATCAGCGAATGTGATATTTTTTCCTTCTTGGTTAAAAAGAATTCCCTCTAAGGAGGAAAAAATACACGTAAGTATTGAATAATGGGAGATTTTCCTACAAAAACCAAGTTCTTGACATCTTACTTTTTATGCGCTACCATCGTATTAACTGCTGTTTATGAAAACCGGGGCTGACGGTAAGATATTCCACGAGGGAGAAGTCATAGATTTGTTGAAAGGAGCTCTTTTTCGCGTGCGGTTTGATGACGGACGCGAAGCGTTATCCCATCTTTCAGGCAAGATGCGCCTGCACCACATAAAGGTGGTGTTAGGAGACCGTGTCAGAGTAGAATTTTCTCCTTATGACGAAACTCGAGGAAGAATAATTGAAAGGCTTTAGACTTACAGTATTTTGCTCCATGAGCTTTAAGGGCATGGTAGATATTGTTTCATACACCCTTCAGCGTGGCATACATGCATCAGTTATAACCATGAAGGTACGTTCATCTGTTAAGAAAATGTGCGATAAATGTAAAATTATAAGGCGCAAAGGTCGAGTTCGCGTTATCTGTTCTATTCCGAAACACAAACAACGGCAGGGATAAATCCAGATAAAATGCAATATGCAAAGGTCAAATATCAAAGCGGAGGTAATCCGGTGGATAATTCCAAAATGTTGAATTTTGTCTGTGTCTTGCTGTCGGCTAAGAATGCGCAGTCGAAAGAGATTTGATTTTTGTAAAACACATGGCACGAATTGCAGGAATTAACATTCCAGACAAGAAAAAAATAAGTGTCGCTCTTACATATATTTACGGAATCGGTCATCCGGCTGCCGATAAAATATTAGACACCGCGAAGGTGTCCAAAAAAAAGCGGGCGTCTGAATTGAGTGTTCAAGAAATCAACCGCATAAGAGGAATTATTGAAAAGCAATATATGGTTGAAGGCGTTCTTCGGAGAAAGGTATTACTGCATATCAAACGTTTAAAAGATATTGGAACGTACCGGGGGATGAGACATATAAAAAACCTTCCTGTGAGGGGCCAGAGGACAAAAACAAACTCTAGAACTCGGCATGGTAATGTACGGCGGACTATGGGTTCTGGAAAACGGAAAATGGAAAAGAAATAAACAACAGCTTAAATTTTCAATTTTTACAAAAGTAAATATGAAAGCAGGCAGAACAATCATTGATAATAAAAGCGCGATAAGGGGTTTTGCCCGCCAAAGAGCGGTCTGCTTGTTTTTTACCGAGCTCAAGGATTTGGTGCTGGGTTTGACCGCGCGCCTCGTTGGGTACATAGAGGGTAAAAATAGGTTGAGTGCTCAATTGAGTAAATTGCCCGCGCGGCTCGCTGATTAAATTGGTATATGGGCAAAAAACGCATTGTTAAAAAAAGAGGAGAAAGCGTTGAAGAGCAGATCCAAGCGCGCATTGCCAAGGCGCGCGCTAAATCTTCAAAAAAGAAACTACACAGTGCCTTAGTGCACATCTCCTCATCATATAACAATACGCTTATTGCTCTTACTGATGAGGAGGGCAATGCGGTGTTTCAGTCATCGTCCGGCGCACTGGGATTTAGAGGTTCAAAAAAAGGCACGCCGTATGCGGCAACACGCGCCGCTGAAGATGTGGCCTCATTTGCCCAGCAACTTGGTGTGAAGGATATTGATATTAGGATAAAAGGTATTGGGTCTGGGAGAGAGACTGTTATTCGATTTTTTGTACAAAAAGGTTTTAATGTCAGATCGATTAAAGACCTTACTCCCATACCTCATGGGATTCCCCGACTTCCTAAGCCGCGTAGAGTGTAGAAGCGCATTGGTTATAAATGAAACAATAATTATGTCTGACGCAAAGTGTAGAATTTGCAGACGTGTAGGAGAGAAGCTTTTCTTAAAAGGTGAACGCTGTTACACACCGAAATGCGCTATTATTCGAAAACCATATCCCCCGGGAGTTCATGGTCCAAAAAGAAAAGAACGCTTCAGAAAATCTGAATACGGCACACAATTAAAAGAAAAACAAAAAGTGCGCTATTTATATGGTATTTCTGAGCGCCAATTTGAGAATTATGTTTATAAGTCTCTAAAAAATCCATCAAAGGATGTGGCGGCCACTCTCGCTGCATTATTAGAATCCCGTCTTGATAATGTGGTGTTTCGTCTTGGTTTTGCTTTATCAAGATCTGTTGCGCATCAGATGATAAGTCACGGTCATATAGTGGTAAACGGGGGGGTTGTAACGATACCCTCTTACAAAGTGCATATAGGGGATCTTATTACATTAAACAAGAAATTATCTGATAGTGGCACTGTGAAGCATCTTGATATAACGTTAAAAAAACACGAAGTTCCGCCGTGGCTTGATTTGGACAGAGAAAAGAAGATAGGAAAGGTAATTTCCACACCACTTCTAGATGAATTTATTACGTTATATAACATGAAGTCGATTATTGAATTTTATTCACGATGATTATTATGGAGGATACTATTTTACTACCAAAACATCCTGTTATCTCCGAGGGCGCAGAAAACGAAGCAACCTTCACCATAGAAGGGCTACATCCCGGGTATGGTATTACACTGGGTAACGCTTTAAAACGCGTTCTTCACTCGTCTTTACCGGGCGCGGCTATCACAGGCGTTATGATTGAAAAAGTCAACCACGAGTTTTCTACTCTTGAGGGCGTTCTTGAAGATGTGCTTACCATTCTTTTAAACCTCAAACAGGTGCGGTTCAGGATGTTTTCGAATAATCCGGAGACAGTTTCAATTCACGTGAGTGGAGAACGGAAACTGACGGCAAAAGATATCAAGTGTTCCTCTAACGTCGAGGTGGTCAATCCCGATTCTCATATTGCGACGCTCACTGAAAGTTCCAGTACATTTGTCGCTGAATTGACCATTGAACGCGGTGTTGGGTATGTTTCGCGCGATGTGTTGCGACATGAAAAAGTTCAAGCTAGTGTTATGACGTTAGACGCAATTTTTACACCTGTACGCAAAGTGCGATATGAGGTTGAACATATGCGTGTCGGGACTGCCACTAATTATGATCGTCTCCGTCTTTCTATTCAAACAGACAAGTCAATCACTCCAAAGGAGGCGTTTCTGTCAGCTGTCGGCATTCTCAAAGACCAGTTGAAGCAACTGGAGAGTTTTGGTGAGGTTGATATATTTGAACAGCAGCCCGAGGTTGTTTCCGGGGAAGGGTTTACGAAGGAAGGAGGATCAAAGGACACAGAAGAAATAGACGCGATGCAAACACGTGTTGAAGACTTGAAGCTTTCTTCCCGCACTGTCAATGCGCTTACAAAGGCGAATATATATACAGTTGAGAATATCGTTGGTAAAACAGCCGATGAATTATTGGATCATGAAGGCATTGGCGAGAAAGCTCTTACGGAAATTCAAAGAGCAATTGGAAATCTTGGCATTATCTTAAAGCAGGAAGAATAGACTATTCTATGCGTAAATTAAAAAAAGGGAGAAAATTTGGACGTGTAAGAAATCAGCGTAAAGCGCTTTTTTTATCACTTGCGTCCTCACTGGTGCTTCATGGCAAGATTCAAACAACTGAAGCGAAGGCTAAAGAACTGCGCAGATACCTTGAACCTGTTATAACGAAAGCCGGAAGCGGCACTGTAGTGAACAGAAAACTGCTGGAGAAATTTCTTACAGCCGCGGCGTCGCGGAAACTGTTTTCAGAAATCGGTCCAAAGCTCAAAGAACGCAGGGGTGGGTATGTACGAATTATAAAAATAGGGAAGCGAGGTGGAGATGCCGCCCCGATTGTTTCTATGGAGATTATCACTTAACCGAAGAGCCGGTATTATTTATGCTTCTTATGGAAGAAAGGATTATTACAATTAATGCGGAAGGCAAGGCGTTAGGTCGGGTTGCTTCCCGAGTCGCCGCAATCCTTATCGGAAAAAACACCGCTGCTTTTAAAACAAATAAAGTATCTCCTGTGGAGGTTGTCGTTTATAATGCGGCAAAAGTGGGTGTTTCAGGAAAAAAAAGAGATACAAAACAATATAAAAAGTTTTCTGGATACCCCGGTGGGTTAAAATACGTTTCATTTGATAAACTGGCGAAAAGAGATCCCACACTGCCGTTATTAAAAGCCATTGAAGGCATGATTCCAAAAAATAAGCTTAAAGGACAGCGGTTGAGAAACTTAAAGTTATATGCGTATGGCAAAGAAGATTAAGAGAACACTGGTTAAAAATAAGGAAGGTAAACGAGATCTTGATAACAGAGGAAAGTATATTGAGGGTATCGGACGGCGTAAAACAGCGATAGCGCGAGTCCGTATTTATGATACGCCGGGAAATATAACGGTGAATAAACAGCCCTACAATAAATATTTTCCTGTTTTAGATATGCAGGGCGTTGTAGAAGATGCCTTTCGCATAACGAAACTTTCCGGCAAGATGGTTGCCACCGCGCTTATTAAAGGCGGTGGTATACAAGCACAGGCAGAAGCTTTTCGGCATGGGCTCTCGCGTGCGCTTATAAAGCATGACCATTCCTTAAGAGATGTGCTTAAAAAGGAAGGGTATCTGAAACGTGATCCGCGCATGAAAGAGCGTAAGAAATTCGGCCTTAAAAAAGCGCGACGCGCTCCTCAATGGTCAAAACGATAATGCAATATTCAGTTTGTCCATTTTATATTGAGTAAAAAATAACTGGAATAGGTTCCCGATGATGATCCGCCTTAGGCGGACGGGAACCGCGCAAGACTTCGTCAATGGAATAGGTTCCCGATGATGATCCGCCTTAGGCGGACGGGAACCGCGCAAGACTTCGTCTTGCGGGGTGTTATGTG
>C687J26845_10001534_pt1 | contig 14155 bp, 18 predicted proteins | sample RifCSPlowO2_12_FD_26845 | JGI IMG/M metagenome (IMG submission 26845) | reverse complement strand
GCTCCTATTGTAGCCATGCAACGTGGACAGTTCAATCCTATGGATATAGCTAAGACTACTGTTAGGAGTATCACTGGAGAAGCTCCTACAGAGATAGGTGATATAGCTAGGAACGTAGGTGCTCCTGAGCCTGTAGCACAGTTAGCTGGTCTAGCTGGCAGCGCATTCGTGCCAGGTATGGGTATGGGCAAGTTTGTCAAAGGTGCTAAGGGTCTGGGTATGGTCGGGGGAAAAGTCTCTAGAGAAGCTGTCGGCTTAGGATTCAACTGGGGCACAACTAATGCAGCAAAGGCTACTTCTGCTATACGTAGAGGTGCTACTAAGTTAGTGGGAAAAGGTGCTGATGAGACTGCCAAAGCTGCTGCTAGAACCAACCTTGCCCTACTCATCAGAGGCAGTCCTGACTGGGGTAGGTATGCTGTCAAACATAGATTTGATTTCATCAAGCCCTGGCAGAGTGTAGAAGAAATAGAGGAACAATTATATAAGAATACATCTAGAGTACGTAATTTAATAGAGGACCAATTCATAAAGCTGGGTGATGACGTAGGAGCTGTAAAGGGTAAATATGCTAATACCAAGATTACCTTTGAGACACCAAGCAGCATAACACGGGACTTGACCTTAGACCTCTACCACTCAGGAGGTATCAAGGGAGTATCCTCAGAAGGTAGATACGTTTTCAATGAAGAAGCAGATAAGCTCATTGGAAATGTCATCGCAGAGATAAATGCGACCTTAGCCGAGAACTCTGGAAAAGTTCCTCTTAGAACTATTAATGGCTGGAAAGCTAAACTATCTGCCATCTATAAAGATACCAATCATGGCGGAGTACGTAAGACCATAGATAAGATAAATGCTGTCCTCAAAGAACAAGCTCCTGAGGACTGGAACAAGGCTAATGCTAACTATAGTGCACTAAAGATGCTACGAGAAGGCAAAGGTCTGGAAGGAGACCTGAGTCTCGATAAATTGCTTACTACATCTATATCAGGAAAGACCCCTGTTGAAAGAGCCACACTGCTTAACAAGAATAGCCCAGCTGTAAAGGCTTTACAGAGCTTTGAAGATACTTTGCCTATGGTAGGAGGGAAGAAACAGAAGTTTCTTAAAGACCTACAAGACGCTATAGCTAATAATGAGGCCAAGGAATGGATGCCTACTAAGACCACATCTATCATGGGTGTTGCGGCTCTTGGTGGAGCATCTTTCATGAATCCCTCAGTACTGCCTGTATTTGCTGGTGCTGCTGGCGCATCTTCACCTAGAGGTACTGCATTACTCTATCAGAGGCTACTATCACGTAAGTCATCTCCTGCCGCTAAGGCTATACGCCATGGCATAATGTCGGGACTCGTTGACCCTAGTATAGTGAGAGCTAGCAGAGAGATGGCTGTAGGCAGTCAAGGAGCTGGCTACAATCCACAACAGTAAGCGACGAAAGGAGTAAGCGATGAGATTATGCATATTTACAGCGACAGGATTTGGNTGTGGTATAGCTGCTCATATGTCAAAGGAAGGACACTCAGTCACAGTAAGCACAGAGTGGACTGAGGGTACTGCTATACCTGATATAAGTATACTTGACTCTCCTATATTTACCAGGCTAGCTGATATGCTGCGTGGTCGTGGCAGCAGGGTGCTGGGACCTACCTCTTGGGGTTCTCTCTTAGTCTCAGACAATGGATACAAACAGAACCTGATATCTGCCATAGGATACAAGCCAGCCACAGATACCACCTATGGTACACATGTGATTGTATCCTGCTGGTTCAATGGCAATAAGTTTATCTCTAAGAGCATAGTATTCAACTATACTAAGATGATGTCAGGTGATGTAGGTACTGATGTAGATAGCAGTGGATATCTCGTGTACTTCAATGTAGATAAGTCTAAGTTAGTAAGAGAGATACTGGAGCCGCTGGAGAGATTCCTGCGTAAGGCCGGTCACAAGGGGTGCTTCAGTGTGGAATGTATCGTGGCTACTGATAAAGATGTGTATGTCAAAGACATCTCTGCTGACCTGGCTAAACCATATACTACTGCTATATATGAGAATAGTAAGATGTCTAAGTCTGATATCTTACTCTCCATATTCAATGAGTCTAGCGCAGAGATACGACCTCTTGACCCTTGGGTGGCAGGTGTGATGTTATCTGTGTATCCCTATCCTCAGGCTAAGCCAGAAATGATATTCCCCATTGATGGGCTCAACCCACTCAATATCAAGCACAGTTGGCTTATGGATGTAGAGAATAACGGAGATGGTTACCAGACTGGGGAATTGTCAGGGAACATAGGATATATCACTGCCAGGGGAGTGTCACCCCAGGAGTCCTGTAGGAGAGTCTATCGTACTATAGAGAACATACGGGCTAAGGACCTGCAGTACCGCAATGATGTTGGCAAAGGTGTATCTGAGAAATTTTATCAACTTCAGACTTTGGGTTGGATACTCTAAGCTTAACTGGTTTCCTGCTTCGGTGTATCTGGCATAACGTAGAAAGATTGTAACCACTGAGAATAGTGTCACAGCCCCCCCTGGCACAGATTCTCTTTGCAGGTATATGCTTAGGAGCATGCCCTCCTACTTCCACAGTGTATATTGGCTTATGTCTCTTCATCTTCCTCCTCCAGTTATCTTATTCATATAGATTTATTTTCTCATGCCCCTTGACATTTGAGAGTTATGTGGTATACTTGTATATAAGAGGGGGGTGTAGGGGGGAAAATCCAAAGCAGGTAATATAACCACTCCCTTTGAAGCAATCAAAGCACTTGAGCTTATCCCCAGGCTGTTCATGTTTCTTCTTCCAGTGAAATAGCATGTTCTTCCTACCACAGACTTGGCACTTACGATAGTACCTTCTCATTTCTGTTCTTCCTCTTCTATCAGGGGAGAAGGAGCATATCTCTTATACGGACAGAGAGAACCTCTCTTTACCTCGCATGGAACATTTATCTCAGTGTTGCCCTTCTTACGTCTCTTGTAATACCCGATACAATCCTCACATTCATAAGTCTTGGTATTAAGGACACAAGGGTCCTTAGCATGGACACCAAGAGCTTTCTGTATCTTCTCCTCTCTCCTGAATAGTTTCTCATCTATCCTGGCATACCTGGCATGTTCTTTGGTACCATGTCTGGCAACAAGGAGTTTTTCAAAGTTAGTGCCATATTTTAATCTTACTCTGATAAGGTCGCTATGAGTGTAAGTCATGCCACTCTCTCCACTTTCACATTATAGTGTCTAGCATCTTTCAACATTAACTCTGGAGTCTCTATTAACTCCTCCTTAGACTCTGCCATAGGAGCTATTGGGTCTTTTGTCCATTTATAGTCTCCCTTGGCATAATATTCTTTGATGCAAAAATATGGCTGGTGCTTCTTATTCTTAGATACAACTTTGAATATCCTATAGTGCCAGTTCATGCCACCCTCCTCATATCATTCCAGTTCTCGCCTATGCTGATATCACAGGGGATGATGAGTCTCTTATTATTGATGACTACAGCCCTCTGCATACATGACTTGACTATATCCACAGTCCTGGCGATATCCTTGATAGGAGTCTGCAGCAATATGGCATCATGTATCTGCAGGAGTATATCAGTCTTAGTACCACTAAATATACTATACATATCTCTTAGAGCATCATTTACTATATCTACTACTGTACTTTGAGGTAAGTAAGCCACACCCTCCTTGACTAGTTGCTCACTCCACCTGTTAAAGAATGTCCTCTTCCTACCCATAGGTGTAGTCATAGTACGGGACTTACGTAACTGTGACTCTACTTGCAGGTGCCATATCTTGATTCTGGGGTAATTAGCGTAGTACTGGTTCAATATTCTCTTAGACTCAGGTATGGAGAGACCTGCTTCCTTAGCAAATGTGACAGGCCCGATTTTATAGTTGGAGGCGTGAGTGATTCTCTTAGCAAGTTCTCTCTCTGACTCTGTGACTTCTCCTTCAGTCTTACCAAAGATATTTGCGGCATTACGCCTGTGGATATCCCCGCCATTGTCGAAGAGCTTGATGAGCCTTTCGTCTTGGGCAAGGTAAGCAACAACTCTAGCCTCAGCCTGTGAATTGTGCGAGAGGAATCCCTCAGCTATAAAGGTCTTGCTTTCTGTAGAGACGGGATAGACAACTGACGATGTAACCTTGTCAATACGCAGAACCGTCGCTGACTGCTCACGCCTCCCTGAAATAGCACGTCCTTCGTACAGTAAGGCTGCCTTTTTAAGAAGGCGGCTTGGGCGAATCTGCCCAAGGAACCTCCAGGTATTCAACTTTCCATATAGGTTTGCCCTTGGGATACCAACAGAGTTACGGTCAACAGTGTACTCAAAGCCACGTGTTGTCAATTCTGCCAAGCCCTTTTCCCAAACACCTTTCCCCTCGACCTGAGTGAATCCTATAGCTGTGTCACAAAAGTGACCCTCCCCGTCGAAAAGCCCTGCAAGCCAACCAGCATTGTAAGTATGCTCTGGTTCCCAGGCATGGCCGATGAAGTGCAACCTGTCACCAGGACGTAAATCCTTAGCCTTGCACCAACGTCGGCTATGTTTTGGCTTCCTGGCAACCCAACCATGTTCCTCTGAACACACAACATCGCCCTTGTCTGTAATAACTCGGATACATGGACGGCTAAGTGGTTCATTAGCAAGCACCTCTGTAGTTTTATAATGGCATACACTTCGACGCAAATCCTCATCGAAGCCTACAAGTTTATCCCCTGGTTTAAGTTCGCTTGCCCTTGTCCAACTCATATCAGCCTTGAGGATTCGTGTTTGTGGAGCGACACAGAGGTCGGCATTAACAAACACTTTTCCCTCGTCAGGTATAAACATCCTACGGCAGATTCCTTTGGGGACGTTCTGGAGACAAGTTCCAGTGCCGTACACAGTCTCGCTAGAGCTAAGCCTACCTGTCTCGGTTCCCGCAATGTTAAGGGAAGTTCTCGCACAATGTGAGCCGTCTTTCTCTTTATCATATTGTACCTCTAGATATGTAGATACCAGCTTCATCCTCTCTCTTATGTCTATGACTATCTTTAACGCTTCGTTCCTAGTGAGTGAATATAAGGCCATAAGAGATTCTTCATCCGCTGAGGGAGTCTTGGTGAGACCTTCACCACTTTTTCTCCTTTGGTACTGAACAGGTAGCTTGAGCTCCGAATAGAGCCATTTTTGCATCTGCTTCGGAGAGTTGATATTAATATCATACCCAACCCTGTCCTGTAGAGTCTGTTGGAGTTCAGCAATTTCACCTTTGAGTTCCTTGATTGCTTTCTTGCGTAGGTCATCATCTATCCTGATTCCTTTCTCATTCATAGCCATGATAGGTTCGATGAGAGAGTGCATATGTTCACGATAGAATCTCTCGACTCCCTCAGCTGCCATCTCAGCATATATCTTCTCTGCACACTCATACGTAGCCATAGCATCTAGAGCGTTATACCTAAAGAACTCAGTCATATCATCACTCTTAATCATATACTTATAGTATGGTATATCAGTATAGAGAGATGTCATTAGAGCGAGATTCTTAGGCAGCTCAGGGTAGAGGGCATGGAATCCTATCATTGTATCCAGCCATAGTCCCTTAACTCTTATATCATACTTATCTCTCAGAATAGTCATATCATACTGAGCATTCTGGGCTATCTTAGGTATGCTCTCGTCCTCAAGTATATCCTTGAGTCTCCTCCATATCTCTAGCTCTTGTTCCTCTGAGAAGAATGAGCCAGATGCTCCGAACCAGAAAGGAATGGATATCGCATAATATGAAGATGCTGCAAGAGCTATACAAGTAATCTGTCCTGTCTCTGTCTCGACGTCAAAGGAGACTTTTGCCTTCTGTGTTTTTATAGTGTTAAGAAACTCCAGCACAAGCTCATAATGGGGCATAAGTATGAAATGACGTTCTTCTCTTCTTATCTCAGAGAACTCAGCCTCCCTCTTGACCTTAGCTATATCACATATAGTGATAGGTCTCCACTTCCAATCTCTAGTGATGGCAGCAGGATGTATGATGGGGATACACTTACCATACTTACTCTCCAGCACACTTCCTCTATACTTAGTGATATCTCTCTTCTCTAGTATATGCCACAGTGGTATAGCACCAGCCAGCACGATGATATTAGGTCTTACCTGTAATATCTCAGCTCTCACTTCATCTAGAGCCTGTGTGAGATACCCAGTATCGAAGAGAGAGAAGTCATTATCCTTAGGCCTATGCTTAGCTATATTAGTAATATATATACTCTCTCTATCTATACCTACCTCTGCTAGCATACCATCTAGGACCTGACCAGCTAGACCACAGAAAGGGATACCCTGCTTATCTTCCTGCTCTCCTGGGGCTTCAGAAATTATCATTACTTTTGCAGGAGCTGGGCCAATTCCTTCAACACGGCGTTCACTCCATAGTTGAGTCATATAAACCTGCCGGTTTTTATACTACGCTTACGTGGATGTCTAGCTAACGGAGAACCTGAGTTATGACAAACTGAGCATAAGACTTCTAAATTCTCTACTGTGTTGTTGAGCCTGTTACCATCTTTATGGTGAATGTTATGTCTGATAGTAGAGAACTTCCCACAGCTTTGGCATGTATACATGTCTACATTAACCAGAGTTAACAATTTCTTACATCTACGGTTTATGGTTGATTTAGAAGTGCCCCCTTTCCAAAAGGGGTTGTTAGGACCTATTTGGTAGTTAGGAGTCCTATCTCGCCAAGCTTTTAAGTTAGCCCAACCAACTTCTCCTTTGGTACGTTTAATCAAGGGATTTGCTTACCCTTCTCTCGCTCCAGTTCATTGATTCTCCTATACAGGTCACAGATAGCTATTGTCATATTATGCATTAACATAAAATGTTCTGGGCTACTTAACCTAACGCTACTGAGAAGTTCATCATTTTCTGCATAAGACTTTAACTCACTCCAGGGATTCGCCATGTGACTGCTTTCTCCCCACAAGATAGAGACACTTGACTCCTTTGCAACTAGGACAGTCTACACTTATATTCCCATCTATATTCTGTATCTCGATATTATCTCCTATGGGCTCTATGCCAGGGTCCGTGGGAGTGAACCCGACAGCAAAATCATCATATGACATACCTTCAGTGATATCCCTATTGCTGATATAGATTACCTTCCTACAACTATCACATATAGCAGCAGTATTCTTGGCTATGATTATCTTACCTAGGGTTATCTCCGGTCTAGGCGGCACAGGGTCTCCTGACATAGGTGGAGCTGGGTCATAGAGAGGGTCATATGCCACTGACTTCTTGATGGGCTTAGCTGGCTTGGCAGGTCTGACAGGAGCCGCAGGTTTCTTGGCAGTCTTGACAAGTGTTACAGTCTTACGAGGTCTAGTCTTTATGCTAGGTTCATGCTGCTCGCTAGGACCATATATCTTGATAGATATTCTAGCATTGATTAGAGCCAGTAACATTATGAGCTCTGCCTTGGTCATCTTCTGTCCAAGGAGAGACTCTTCATAGGCTCTCGCTATATCATTAATATCGCTTGTATCCATTTGCATATCTCCTTGGTATCAGGGGGAGGAGGAGTAACAGTCAACAGGAGATATCTCCATGCTCTACCGGTCCTCAGACTGCGTGATAGCGGTAGGAGCGTCTACTCCTCGACCTTAGCCCTGGGGAAACTACTTTGCTACTACATACCTCGCTACTTTGTTACGTAACTCACCCTCATATGCATCAGTCTTGACTGCTACATCTAACTCTCTGCCTACTAACTCTATGAGGGGGTCATAATCTCCCCAGGGCAGACCAGCAGCCTCAGTCAACTGCCTGAACTTCCACTGCTTGTCCTCTGCCAGCATAATATAATCGAAGAGAGAACCAGGCAGACCAGCTAGAGCTGCGCCATCTAGACCCACTAATTCAGATGCTGGTGCTACATACTCAAGAGTTATCTTGAGGTCGTTCTTGCCAGGATTCCTGTCCTCGACTGTCTTGATACGCATCCTGTACGTACCAGGACGTACTGTCTCAAATGTCTTGACTTCGGCATTTGGGTTAGCGTGAATCAGACCCATATTACACCCTCCTCATTTGTCTATGCTAGTATATCTAGTATAACTAGACTACTTAGCACTCGACTGTTTAGCCCAGGCTTCTTCTATCTTCTTAGCTAAGATACCAAAGTCCTGGACATCTACTGCAGACACCGCATCTGCTATCTTACTAGGCAGCCTAATCTTAGCCTTCTGCCTACGCTCACCTACCGTGATGAGCTTGTACATCTTGTCACCATCTGGCTTCTTGTCGACTGTCATATAGAACACCCCATCGAACCAGGCCCCTACCTCGTTCTTCATACTGCCCACCATATTAGGCAGGAAGAATATCTCCCCAGTCAAGTCATCTTTGTCCACCTCAATGAGAGCAGTACATACCACATAGTTAGCTAGCATTATACTCTTATTGATTATATCCTGTAGCTTGGATTTGACTAGACCATAGACAGCATACCCACCAGGCTTATCTATATTAGCATTGACATACTGCAGGTGGTCATATAACATAGTAGATAAGAAAGAGATATTATCCAGAGCTATAGTCTGGTATGGCTCCTCGTGACCATCGGGCCACTTGTACTTCTCTCCTACCTTGAGTAACTCGAATTTCCTGGTGAACTCAGCATATGCCTTGGGATGATATCTGTCATCATCCATACATACACCTACTTTGATACCCTCTTCACCGGCGAGAGTGAGATATCCCTTATCGAAACTGAAGCAATAGATAGGCTTAGGCATCGTCTTGATAAAGTTAGTCTTGCCTGTACCCTCTGCTCCGATAAGCAGAATCTTGCGTAAGTCTGGCTTGACTCCTACTAGGTCGAACTCTAACATCGCTAATTGACCTCCTCTTCTGTTTGTATAATCACTACTACATCTCTAGCTCTAGCTAGATACAAGGGTCTACCATCATGTATCACCTTACCTATAGCGAATCCTGCTACAAGTATCTTATCTCCTTCATGAACCTTGGGCTCTATCCACTGATTCATGTCCCAGTAACCAGGGCCTACTCTTTTTACAATGAACACTCTGGACTCATCTTTAGAGGGGTCATCTGCTCCATCAGGTAGAATCAAATTAGACACTTTACTTACATCCGGTTCAATGACCATCCAGTCAGAGAGCGGAAAGTACTTGCTTGTCATTATTCCCTCCTGTGATGTAGTAGACGATTCTCATAAGCACGCCCTAGCAGAAACACTCCGTAGAACTTACTCTTATCATCGAGAGTCTCATCTACTATAATACGTTGTAATATCTTACTTATCTTGCGTTCTCCTGGCGTGTTAGCATAGAAGCTTATCATACTATGTACATATGATAGCATAGTACTATCCATACATAGAGCATCTGGCAGGGAATTAAGAGTGTGGTCGAATTTCATTAGGAACTCCATAGTATAATAAGTGCTATGATAAATAATATACTAGTCACGATAGTACCCAAGACCCGAAGGCATAGTATCATATCTTATCTCCTTTTGATTCGAAGAACTTCTTTATACAAGCATAGCCATGAAAGTCTAAAGCTCTTATGCCTTGAGGAGTAACAAATCCTCCAGAGTTAATTTCCAGACCCCAGGGATGCTCATTAGCTATAGCTTTTTTACAGCCATCACAAATTATCTTTCTTGACATCTCCCTCATATGCCCTCCTTTACATGTCTCATAGGGTCCCAATGTTCTATCTTATAGTCTTGAGCTATGATAGCCTCACGTATCGCTGGCTCTTCCTTGCATATCTTACGATATGGACACTCCACATAATCACAGCAGCTCTCTGTATTACGGGACCATCTGTCCTGCATATAACAATCTCTCAGGTCATCTACTATCTCGTGTATATCGTGTACATACTCATCTAACTCTTCTGTTGTACGAGATGATATGTCTCTAGCTAGAGGAGTGAGCTTAGAGAGTTGAGCAGGTATACATAGACCTTTAGCAGTAAGCAGAGCATCTAATAGGACACTATCACATTTAGGATAACCCAATCTTCTGGCAGCTATGATATATCCGTCAAACTGCATGTTAGGTTTAATCTTATTGAAGAACTCATAACCTAATCTACTAGTAGTCTTGTGGTCCATGACCATAGTAGCCTTATCCCACTCGATTATCTTGTCTATCCTGCCAATGAGAGTCCAGTCTCCCTGTACAGATAACTGTCCCATAGGTACCTCGAACACTTTCTCTATCTCCAGTATCTTGAAAGGCTCCTGCTCATATTTCTCAAAGTATAGCTCTAAGAGCTTAAGACCTACCTTGATAGTTCTCTTGTCATCTTCTGGGTCTTCTGTGAAGTTAGCCACGAATGCTGCCTTGGCTGTAGCGGGATTACTATGCACAAACCAGTCATCTAGGGCTAAGTGGATACAACGACCAAACTCAGCGGCGGTAGGAGGCTTAAGCCCAACTAGACCTCTTATCATCCTGAGATAGTACTTACGTCTACAGGTGAGGAATGTAGATAGCATAGTATAGTCATACTTATTCGGTGCTGGCAGATTAGGTACTATAGGCAAGTCTGCCTCAGGTACAAGATGACCATCTTTATCATATAACTTTCTTGGTGCGTCCATAAACTTTCCTTGACTCCTTCTTCTTCTTACTAGGTATACGTCTTGCTCTCAACTTAGCTAGAGACTCTTTGTCTACCATCTTCCTATTTTATCCTCTGTTGACTTCTCTACGATGAACTTGGCAACCCCCTGTGTGGGGAGAGGCTTCTTGACATTCTCTAGTATCTCTCGTAAGTTATTGCGAGTGAGTATGTTAGAGAGATATAAGAGATACACTAGATACAGTACTGTGTTAGTGTCGAACTTGAACTCAGCTATCTTAGTCTCTTCTGCCATTGGCTCTCCTCTCGTTGCAATATTGCATTAATGCATATATGCTAATATCTAGTATATCTAGTATAATGTAATACTAGGGGTAGTCTCTGGGCTAGGTTTAGCTATCATACCTAGCTGGTCTCTAACAGGGGGTAAGGTACCTGTGATAGCGACCTGAGTGTGGAAGCACTCGATTCCAGCATCAATAAGCACAAACAGGTACCTAGGTATCACTTTATAGACTATGCTCTTGAGGAGCCCTGTTTTAAGGGCGCTCAGCATTAGAAATGCCCTTGTAGGGGTTATATTTATAAATTGGGCAACTTGGGACATCACAATCTACACCACCTTCACCAAAGCCATTACACTCGTAACATTTAGCCCAGATAGCATGTTTAATGCTAACATGCTCACCTCTACGTAATTTAGCTAAGTCTGTCTTACCCTTTAACATTCCCATTATTTGCTCTCCTCTTGTAACAACCCTCTACTTAACAGACATCTCTCTACATCCTCTGTTACTATATTATCTATCACATCCCTCTGTATCCAGCTACCCTTCTTGTATGGAGGCATCTCTCTGCATGGAGTAGGACCAAACAGACCTACCACATTCTTATTCATAGCTATAGCCAGATGTAGACCTAGACTATCATTAGAGATAAGAGTATTACAGCTAGAGACCCATTCCATGTAATCATAGAGACCACTCTCTTGAGGCTGGAAACATGCTCTCTGATGATACTTGAGAGTAAGTATATCCTCTAGTTCTGACCAGTAGTGATTAGACCATGCCTTGTTCTGGAACTTCCTACCCGCTCTATAGTTGAGACCTACGTCATACTTATCCTGGCCAGAAGCATATGAGCCTAGTACATATAACTCTCCATTCCACTTAGCTCCTACCATTTCATACAGTAACTCCAGCCAATGCTTAGAGTTAGCTTTCTTTCTCTCTACATTGCTAGCTATATACAGAGCCTCAGCAGACTGGAGATATGCTTCCGTGCGGCCAGTCTTGGCATCGAACCTGAAACCATATCTCTGCCATGCCTTGACTTGGTCAGCCAATGCACATATACCAGGCACCTTTTCTAGATTGATGACTATATCGAACTCTTCTTCTCTTACTCTAAGTATATTAGTTAGGTTATACGGTAGGACTTCTACATTAGGTATGCCAAACAGGATGGGTACTGCAGTAGAGTCAGTTAACCATGTAACTCTATCATATCTATAGAGATGTAATAGAGCTGTGCTACGGAGGACATCTCCAAGACTTACTTCTTCAGTTATCTCAGGAGTGAGAGTTTCGGAATATCCAAGCTTGATGATGAGAACTTTGTGATTCAAATCGTGTCCTTTCAGGCATCCCGCCTCGTTGATAAGGAAAGTATACCACATTTTCCTGATTTGTCAAGGGGTAGGTGAAAATAAAGTTTTTCCCCTTGTGGTACATGTGACACGTGACACAGGAGACCCCCAAAACTTCGGGACTATCCTGGGAACTTATTAAGAACTTTACCAAAGTTATTTAGTATGTCTCTTGATACCAACAGTTTCTGCGTCATCCAGGTTTAGCAATTCTGCTATGTTGTTGAATATGATTGCTACATCTTCAGGACTGGCTTTCTCTATAAGGATAACTGGTTCAGAAAGTTCCATATGAGCATCTGAAGTAATTACTATATCACAACTGTACCTCATACCCAAAGACATAAGACTATTATCTTCAGTACTATATACACTGGTAATATCTTCTAACTTTATGTAACGTAGACTCTCCCCGTATTCCAGCTGAATCCACATATCACATCTCCTTTACTTTGTAATATACTATACCTTCTTCCTCTACCTTCTCTATCTTATTTGTCCTCTGTAATGTGACCAATGCTTTACATACTGTAGGCTTAGACTTCTCTACTGTATCTTCTAGTTCTATTCTCCTATACTTCTTAACTTTATCCATATTGAATATAGCCCATATCTTTGAGGTAGTTTCATTTAATCCTTCTTCATCTAAGCTATAGTAAAGCGGAGTAGGCTCATTTAATCTCATGCGAATCTCGTTGACACCTTGGCCAGTGCGTCCTCTTCCCTCTCCCTTGCCTGACTTAAGCACATGTACTGAGCCATCTTTCTTTAACTTATAGTTGCTGGATACCCAGTTAATCCACATGCTTGAACCAAACAAGTCCTCAGGCGGTTTCTCTATATGCTTCCCTGCTTGCCAATTCTCCTTGTTAGTATCATGGTGGAATACTGCGTAGGATAGATTCTTGTAATACTCTTTTATATGTCTAGTGCTACGTTGCCAGTCTGTTACATCTTCATCAGAACTCAAGGAGCCTCTTAGGGTGGGATAAATGGGGTCTATTATAATAATCTCATAGTCTAAGGGTATCTTCTTTATCTTGGACATGAACTCTGTGAGTCCTTCTTGAGTGTTCAGGATTATACCAGATGCATTAAAGTGGGCCCACATACTGTCATCAATGGGTAAAGCCTTTCTCATATGAATAAGCCTATGCACTGTTTCGGCTCTATCACTTTCTGTCTGTACATATAGTACCTTCCACTTACGATATACTTTGTAAGTATCTAGAAAGTCGGTGCCAGAAGTAAGAGCACATACTAGTTGTAGAGCTAGAATAGACTTACCCATACCAGCAGTAGAGCTTATAGCTAGATTATCTCCTCTATTGAATATACCTTCAATTATTGGTACCTTGGGTGCTACCCTTTGGTATATATCTGAGCCTGTAAAGATGCCATATTCTTCATACTTTGGAGCCGTATCTTCAGTCATCTTGATACCCCCACAATACCCATATGAGACGCCTCCTTTTTATGAGACGCTATAAGTATACACTACGAAGAGTTATTTGTCAAGTCTCAAGGGGGGGTCTCGTCTCGACCCCCCTATTTATAATAGTAGGAAAAACCCGAAAAATGAGACCCCCTGTTTTTGGGGGCTCTTGTTTGTTATTCGTGAGTTGTAGGGGGGGTCTCAAATTTAACCCCCTAGGTGTATCAAATATGCCCATAATTAGTATCATTCTTAGCTAATACCTCACTTATAGTAGTATATAGCCTATGTATAGCAGCATTACACAAATCTGTATGGTAGACTTGACTGCTTCAAGGGGTAAGCAGTAATCCCCCATACCTAGCTATAATGCTCTCTTCTCTTTCCTGATATGCTCTATGACGCTTTCTAGTCTATCTAGCTCACATCCAGCATT
>C687J26845_10001523_pt1 | contig 14248 bp, 10 predicted proteins | sample RifCSPlowO2_12_FD_26845 | JGI IMG/M metagenome (IMG submission 26845) | reverse complement strand
GAACTCAGTTACCGGCCGAACATGCCGATGCAGATCAACTCCACCGATCTGTCCTTCGCCGCCCTCGGCCTGCCCTTCAACCCGGTATTCGAGAGCGGTCACGCGCAGAACGTCGGCGGCAGCGACATCCACGGCTACGAGCGCAAGCCCTTCACCCAGGCGCAGATCACCGCGATCCAGTTCATCGATCGGGTACTCGGCGCCAGCCGCCTGACCCTGGTCGGTGAGGTCGGCTACAACCACATCAGCGGCATCAGCGATGATGTCGGCGAATTGCGCTTCGGCCGCGACCCGATCTTCGGCGCTGGCGAGTTCAGCGTGCCCGGTGTGTGCGGCGCGTTCAACGCCGCCAACCCGGACGAGTGTCAGGGCGATGGTTTCTACACCAGCAGTTCCTGGGGNTACCGCTTTGTCGCCAGCGCCGACTACAGCAACGTGATCGCCGGGGTCAACCTGACTCCGAGCGTCGCCTGGTCGCACGACGTCGACGGTTATGGGCCAAACTTCAATGAAGGCAGCAAGGCCGTCAGCCTGGGTCTGCGTGCCGATTACCAGAACACCTATAACGCCAGCCTCAGCTACACCGATTTCTTCGGCGGCGAATACAACACCATCACCGACCGAGACTTCGTTGCCCTGAGTTTCGGTGCGAACTTCTGATCAACCACGCGCAAAGGATCCGTACATGATGAAAACTACAAGAATCCTGCAAACTGGCGCGCTGGCCCTGAGCCTGCTGGCCAGCAGTGTGATGGCGGCNGTCTCCGAACAGGAAGCCGCGCAACTGGGCAGCAGCCTGACCCCGATAGGCGCGGAAATGGCCGGCAACGCCGACGGCAGCATTCCGGCCTGGACCGGCGGTCTGCCAACCAACGCCGGTGCGGTCGACGCCAAGGGCTTCCTCGCCGACCCGTTCGCCAGCGAGCAACCATTGTTCACCATCACCGCCGCCAATGCCGAGCAGTACAAGGACAAGCTGTCCGCCGGGCAAATGGCGATGTTCAAGCGCTATGCCGACACCTACAAGATCCCGGTCTACCCGACCCATCGCAGCGCTGCGCTGCCCGATGAGATCTACGCAGCGGCCAAGCAGAGNGCACTCAATACCAAGCCCATGGATGGCGGTAACGGTCTGCAGGACTTCAGCGACAGCCGCTACTACGCCTTCCCGATCCCCAAGAGCGGGGTCGAGGTCGTGTGGAACCACATCACCCGTTACCGCGGCGGTAACGTCAAGCGCTACATCACCCAGGCGACTCCGCAGACCAACGGCTCTTACAGCATCGTCAAGTTCGAGGACGAAATCGCCTTCCCCTCCGACATGCCCGACGTCGACCCGGCCAAGGCGAGCAACATCCTGCTCTACTTCAAGCAACGGGTGACTGCACCTTCGCGCCTGGCTGGTAACGTGCTGCTGGTCCACGAGACCATCGACCAGGTCAAGGAGCCGCGCCTGGCGTGGATCTACAACGCCGGCCAGCGCCGCGTGCGCCGCGCCCCGCAGGTGGCCTACGACGGTCCGGGCACCGCCGCCGATGGCATGCGTACCGCGGACAACTTCGACCTGTTCTCCGGGGCGCCGGATCGTTATGACTGGAAACTGGTCGGCAAGAAGGAGATGTACATCCCCTACAACAGCTACAAGCTGGATTCGCCCAGCCTGAAATACGACGACGTGATCAAGGCCGGCCATATCAACCAGGACCTGACCCGTTACGAGCTGCATCGGGTCTGGGAAGTGGAGGCCACGCTGAAGTCCGGCGAGCGGCACATCTATGCCAAACGCCACATGTACTTCGACGAGGACAGCTGGCAGTTGGCCCTGGTCGACCACTACGACGGTCGCGGCCAGTTGTGGCGTGTCGCCGAGGGGCATGCGCAGAGTTACTATCATCAAAAGGTGCCGGCCTACACCATGGAGGCTCTCTACGACGTCGTCGCCGGTCGCTACCTGGCCCTGGGCATGAAGAACGAAGAGAAGTCCGCCTATGCCTTCGGCTTCAAGGCCAGTGCCGCCGACTACACCCCGGCCGCCCTGCGCAGCTCCGGCGTGCGGTAGGGCCGACAGAGTCACTGCTCCTCCTTAATTGGGCGGCCTTCGGGCCGCCTTTTTTTTATCGCCAAATATTAGCTAGGCTGATACAGCTACTGCAGGCCTGAGTTCGGGTCTAGTCTCATGAGCACTGCTCCCCAAACAAAATCAATACGAGCCGTCATGACCGCCTACGCGCCATCTCCGCCCATCGCATTGCCATCTTGCGCCAAGGGCCTGTTACCGCGCCAACCGCCCGGGCATGTTCAGCGCGNGCAACTGCAGCGCCGCTTGCTCGCCCAGGACTGTCGCTTGCGTTTGCTGGTCGCCCCGGCGGGGTTCGGCAAGTCGGTGCTGCTCGCCGATTGCGCCCGCCAATGTCCGCCCGAATGCTCGCCGCTGTGGCTCAACTGTGCAGGGCGGCCAGCCTCGCCAGCGGAGTTCTGCCGGCAACTGGCCGTCACCCTGGGCTATCCNTCGAGCATGAGCGAAGCCGAACTGTTGGCGGCGCTGCAGCAGGAGCAGCGCGCGCTGTGGATCATGCTCAATGACTATCCGCGTGAGCCCGATGGCGAACTCGACGCCTGCCTCGATCGTCTGCTCTGCGCTTCGCCGGCCAACCTCAGCTGGTGGCTCGGCAGCCGGCGGCGCCCGCTATGCAACCTGCCGCGCCTGCTGCTGGAGGGCGAGTTGTTCGAGCTGGGTGGTGCGGATCTGGCCTTTACCCCGGGCGAGATTGCCACCTGGTTGCAACACGTGGATACGCTGCGCACCAGCCGCGCGGACAACCTGTTCGGCCTGACCCGTGGCTGGCCGGCGGCCCTGCGCCTGCTGGCCGCCCAGGGCGAACGCGAGGGTTCGGGGCCGCCGCTGTGTGAGGAACATAACGCGCTGCTGCGCGACTATATCGAGCATGAGGTGCTGCAGGACCTGCCCGCCGAACTGAACCGCGCACTCTGCCAGCTGGCACAGATTCCACGTTTCAACGACGAACTCTGCGAGCACCTGCTGGGCGTGGGCGAGGGCGCGGCCTGGCTGCAGGCGTTGCGCGCCCGCGGCCTGTTCATCAATGAAGTGGAGGGTGCGGCGGACTGGCTCGAGGTCTTCCCGCCACTGGCTCATCTGCTGCAGCTGCGGACCAAGACCGCGCCTTGCACCAGCCTGCACCTGCATGCCAGCCAGTGGTTCGCCGCCCGCGGCGAGGTGCGCGCGGCGGTGGAGCATGCGCTCAAGGGCGGCCAGCCGGAAGTCGCGGCCAGTTTTCTCGAACGCTTCGCCGAGGAGCGACTGCTGCAGGGGCAGGATCTGGCGCTGATTCTGCATTGGCGCAGCTCGCTGCCGGAAAGCCTGCTGACCAGCACGCCGCGCCTGATTCTGCTGAACGCCTGGGCATTGTTGCTGGTCGGGCGCCTGGAGGAGGCGCTGGCCTGCGTCGATCAACTGCAGCGCTTTCAGCCGCGTGCCGATGCCGAGCGCCTGGCCGAGCTGTTCGCCCAGTGGCAGGCGATTCGCGGGGTTGCCGCCTATGGTCGTGGTCAGGCGCCAGAGGCACGCGCGCATTTGCTCGAGGCGCTGTCGGCGTTGCCGGATAGCGCCTGGGCGCAGAGCCTGTTGTGCCGTTCGGTGCTGACCCAGATCGCCATCGGCGAAGGCCAGCTGGAGCAGGCGCAGCAGCTCAGCCACGAGGTGCTCAAACAGGCGCGCCGCTGCGGTAGCGTGGTGTTCGAGGCCTTGCTGGAGCTCGATCATGCGCTGCTGCTGGAGGTGCGCGGTGAGTTTGCCCGTGCCGAGGCGCTGCTGCAGCGGGTGCTCGAACAGATGGATGCGCAGTCGTTGCACCAGACGCCGGTGCGTGGCCGGATTTTGCTGCGTCTGGGGCGTCTGGCGCTGCGTCAGGGTTGCATCGAGCAAGCGGCCAGCCACCTGCAAACCGGGCTCGAGGATGCTCGGGCTGATGGTGATCCGGGGGCCTTTCATGGCTATCTGGGCCTGGCCGAGTTGGCCACCTGCCGCCGCGATATTCCCGCCGCATTCGCCCATCTGGGCGAAGCCGAGCGCTGGATGCAGCGCCAGCGGATCAGCGATACCCTCTATCGCGGCGTGCTGTTGCTGGCCAGCAGCCGCCTGTGGATCTACCAGGGGCATCACCAGCGTGCTCGCGAAGCCTTGACCCGGGTGCTGGGCCACCGACTGGAGACCAGCGTGCCGCCGCCGAATTTTCCCGAGCTGTTCCTGCGCCTGGAACATCTATTGCTGTGCCTCGACATGCTGCGTGGCGTAGATGTCCGCGAGGCGCTGCAGTCATTGCTCGACCAGGCCGTGGGGCAGGGCCGCCAGGCATTCGCCAGCGAACTCTGGTCAAGTTATGCCGAGGCCTGCAGCGCCTGCGCCGATCTGCCAGCGGCGAACCAGGCCCGGCAGACCGCGCAAAGCTTGCGTAAGCGCCTGAACTATCAGGGGCTGTGGTTCGCCGCCGCCGAACCGCCGCGGGCGGCAAGCGGCGAGCTGCCGGCGGCGGCAGATGCCTGCCTCAGCTGCCGCGAACTGACCGTGCTACGCCTGATCGCCCAAGGCCTGTCCAATCAGGAAGTCGCCGAACAGCTGTTTATTTCCCTGCATACGGTGAAGACCCATGCGCGGCGGATCAACGGCAAGCTCGGCGTCGCCCGGCGCACCCAGGCCGTGGCGCAGGCCAAAGCGTTGGGGCTGTTGTAGGCAGGGCAATGTCTTGTTGTCACACCGTAGGGCGCTGCTCGCCGCAGGCAGTACGCCATGGTTCGCCGGCGTGGCGCAAAGCTGGCGGGTTGTCGCTGCGCTCCGAAGCCGCCCTACGCGCCGAACGGAACGCCGCCCGGGTGTATCAGTGCAGGGCCGGCGGCGTGCCGAGCTGGCGCAGGCGCTCGGCGAGCAGCATGCGTTGCGCCGGGTCGTCGCACAGCAGCAGGGCGTGCTGCACATCGAAGCGCTCGGCCTGGGGGCACTCCAGCCGTTGGTACAGCTCGGCGCGGGCCAGGTGGTCGGCCACCGTGGGCGCGCCCAGCAGCAACACGCGTTCGGCATCCTTCAATGCTGCCAGGTAGTCCTCTTCCTGCAGGTGCAGGTGATGCAGGTTGCGTGAGAGCCGTTGCAACATGCTGCGGCCATCGCAGACNCGCATGTGACTGGCACTGAGTTCGGCCTGGGCGCCCTGGTAGCGGATCAGCAGTTCGCGACAGTCACGGGGGTACAGGCGCCGTCCGCCGCAGGGGTCGAGCAGGTGATCGGCGCCCGCCACCCGCAGCAGGAAATGTCCGGGGAAGTTCACCCCTTGCAAGGGAATCTCCAGGCGTCGCGCCAGCTCCAGGGCGATCAACGCCAGCGCCAGCGGTTGTCCGCGGCGGCGCTGGATAACCTTGTGCAGCAAGGCGGCCTGCGGGCGTGGCGGGCTGTCGTCTTCACGGAAGTCCAGCTCGCTCAGGCGGCGCAGCAGCGGTTGCGCCAGCGCCTGGGGTGGCAAGGCGGGCAAGCCGAGGCTGATTTGCTGCTGCAGCGTGCCGAACTCACGCAGCACCTCGGCCGGTTGCAGCGTCGGATCGTGTTCGGCGGCAATCCATAGCGCCGCCTCGAAGACCGCGGGCGGTTCTCGCTCAAGGCAGGCAAGGCAGGTCTGGCGTGGGCTCATGATCACCTCCGCAGAATACTNGGTTGTAACCGCCTTGCTGGGCGGCGTCCAGTGCTGCGCCTGGATTTGCCGTTTATGCAGCCCGGCTTTGCTCAAGACCCGGCTTATGCCGCCCTGGCCGGGCGATTTCGGGGGCGGCACCTATACTGGCTGTAACCAGAAGCAAGGGAGCCACAGCATGTTCGCCATGATGGAAGCCGCCCGGCTTGAGGAATTGCATCTCACGCAGGATCCCGCCACGGGCCTCAAGGCCATAATCGCCATCCACAACACGCGTCTCGGTCCAGCCCTCGGTGGCTGCCGCTACCTGGCGTATCCCGACGAGCAGAGTGCCATCCGCGATGCCGTGCGCCTGGCCCAGGGCATGAGCTACAAGGCCGCCCTGGCCGGCCTCGCGCAGGGCGGCGGCAAGGCGGTGATCATCCGCCCGGCGCATGTCGCCAACCGTGGGGCGCTGTTCGAGGCGTTCGGCCGCTTCATCGAGACGCTCAATGGCCGCTACATCACCGCAGTGGACAGCGGCACCTCCAGCGCCGACATGGACTGCATCGCCCAGCACACCCAGCACGTCACCAGCACCACCGAGGAGGGCGATCCTTCGCCGCACACGGCCATGGGCGTATTCGCCGGGATCCGCGCCACGGCGCAGGCGCGTCTGGGCGGCGATGATCTGCAAGGCTTGCGCGTGGCCATCCAGGGGCTTGGCCATGTCGGCTATGCGCTGGCCGAGCAGCTGCANGCCGTAGGTGCCGAGTTGCTGGTCAGCGACCTGGATCGCGGCCGGGTGCAACTGGCGGTGGAACAACTGGGCGCCCATCCGGTGGCCAGTGACGCCCTGCTCTCCACGCCCTGCGACATCTTCGCGCCCTGCGGTCTCGGCGGCGTGCTGAATGGCGAAACGGTTGGCCAGCTGCGTTGTTCGGCGGTGGCCGGCTCGGCCAACAATCAACTGGCCAGTGCCGACATCGCCGACACCCTGCAGGCGCGCGGGATTCTCTATGCGCCGGATTACGTGATCAATGCCGGCGGGCTGATNTACGTCACCCTCAGGCACCGCGGTGAGAGCCTGGCGGCGATCACCACGCACCTGCAGCAGATCAGCCTGCGCCTGACCGAAATATACGCCCACGCCCAGGCCGACAAGCGCTCACCCGCGCGGGTCGCCGATGCCCTGGCCGAGCGTTTGCTGTACGGCTGACCCTGCTTGTCCTCAGCCGATGCCACAAGCGTCGGCCGTTGTTAGCACACTCACAAGGTGCCGAGGAAACGCCCATGAACCTGCTCAACCCCGACATACCCTATACCCGTTACCTGGATCCGCAGGGTCGTCTGCTCGGTGCCTTGCCGGCGTGGGCCGACGACTTCGACCTGCTGATCCGCCTGTACCGGCAGATGGTCCTGACCCGCCTGTTCGACCAGAAGGCCGTGGCCCTGCAGCGTACCGGGCGCATCGGCACCTACGCGCCGACCATCGGCCAGGAAGCCATAGGCGTGGCCATCGGTGCCCTGATGAAGCCCGAGGACGTGCTGGTGCCTTATTACCGCGACACCGCCGTGCAGGTGATGCGCGGGGTGAGAATGGAGGAAATCCTCCTCTACTGGGGTGGCGACGAGCGTGGCAGCGCCTATGTCGATCCGGCGGTGGTCCAGGACTTTCCGCTCTGCGTGCCGATCGCCACTCAGGCCCTGCACGCTTGCGGCGTGGCCACGGCGATGAAGATCCGCGGCGAGCACCGGGTCGCCGTCACCACCTGCGGCGATGGCGCGACCAGCAAGGGCGACTTCCTCGAGGCGCTCAACGTCGCCGGCGCCTGGCAGTTGCCGGTGGTCTTCGTGGTCAACAACAACCAGTGGGCGATCTCGGTGCCGCGGCGCATCCAGTGCGGCGCGCCGACCCTGGCGCAGAAGGCCATAGGTGCCGGTTTTCCCGGCGAGCAGGTCGACGGCAACGACATCATCGCCGTTTACGAGCGCATGCAGGTCGCCCTGGAGCGTGCCCGCCATGGCAAGGGCCCGGTGTTGCTGGAGTGCATCAGCTACCGCCTCGGCGACCACACCACCGCCGACGACGCCACCCGCTATCGCCCGGCCTCCGAGGTCAAGCAGGCCTGGCAGGAGGAGCCGGTCAAGCGCCTGCAGGCCTTTCTCGCCGCCCAGGGGGTGTGGGACGAGGGCCGCGAGCAGGCGCTGATCGGCGAGTGCCAGGGTCTGGTGCAGCAGGCGGTGGAGGCCTTCGAACAGGCCGGTACGCAACCGCTCGACGCGCTGTTCGACTACGTCTATGCGCAGTGGCCGGCGGCGCTGGCCGAGCAGCGCGCCATGCTGCGCGAGCGCGTCGCCCGACGTGAGGAGAGCCGCCATGAGTGAGGCCAAACTGACCCTGCTGGAGGCGATCAACCTGGCCCTGCACCGGGCCATGTACGAGGACCTGGATGTGGTGGTGCTGGGCGAGGATGTCGGCGTCAACGGCGGTGTGTTCCGCGCCACTGCCGGCCTGCGCGACACCTTCGGCTTCAAGCGGGTGATCGACACGCCACTGGCCGAGACCATGATCGCCGGGCTGGCGATCGGCATGGCCGCACAGGGGTTGAAGCCGGTGATGGAAATCCAGTTCATGGGTTTCATCTACCCGGCGCTGGATCAGTTGGTCTCGCATGCCAGCCGCCTGCGCAATCGCACCCGCGGCCGCTTGAGCTGCCCGATGGTGTTGCGCACGCCGATGGGCGCCGGTATCCGTGCGCCGGAACACCACAGTGAGAGCACCGAGGCGCTGTTCGCCCATATTCCCGGCCTGCGCGTGGTCATCCCGTCCTCGCCGGCACGGGCCTATGGCCTGCTGTTGGCGGCCATCGACGATCCCGATCCGGTGATCTTCCTCGAGCCCACGCGGCTGTANCGGATGAACCCGCAGGTGCTGCATGACGATGGCAAGCGCCTGCCGCTGGACACCTGCTTCACCCTGCGCGAGGGCAGCGACCTGACCCTGATCAGCTGGGGCGCCAGCGTCCACGAGACCCTGCAGGCGGCCGCGCAACTGCAGGAGCGCGGAGTGTCCGCCGAGGTGATCGACGTCGCCTGCGTCAAGCCGCTGGATCTGGATACCCTCGAGGCCTCGGTGCGCAAGACCGGGCGCTGCGTGATCGTGCACGAGGCGCCGAAGAGTTGCGCGGTCGGCGCGGAAATCGCCGCCAGCCTGTACGAGCGCGCCCTGCTGGATTTGCAGGCGCCGATCCAGCGGGTCACCGCACCGGATATCCCGCCGCCGCTGTACCGCCTGGAGCAACTGTATATACCCGGCGTCGAGGACATCCTCGCNGCNTGCGAGACGGTACTGGATTACGCCTGAAACGGGTGTACGGCTGCTGATCATGTAGGAGCGGGCNATGCCCGCGATGCGGGTGTCGGATCGATCGCGGGCATGGAACTAGGCGTCACCCCCCGCTTCTACGGGGAAGTGAATGGGAGAGTGGAGATGAAATACTTCAAACTGCCCGACCTCGGCGAAGGCCTGCAGGAGGCCGAGATNGTCGAGTGGCANGTCAAGGCCGGCGAGGAGGTCAAGGCCGACCAGCTGCTGGTCTCGGTGGAAACCGCCAAGGCCATCGTCGATATCCCCGCGCCCTACGACGGCGTGGTGGCCAAGACCTTCGGCGCCGAGGGCGACATCCTGCATGTCGGCGAGCCGCTGCTGGCCTACGAGGGCGAGGCCGATGCCGGCACCGTGGTCGGCCGTCTGGAAGGCGGTGGCGAGGCGCAGGCGGACAGCTTCTTCGTCGGCGCCGCGCCTTCGACCCGCGAGCATCTGGCGCCGCGCGCGACCCCGGCGGTGCGTCAACTGGCCCGCCAGCTGGGCGTCGACCTGAGCGGCCTGTCCGGCTCCGGGTCGGACGGCCTGATCACCCGCGGCGATGTCGAAGCGGCGACCCAGTCCGCCCGCGACAAGTTCGGCGGCGACAAGCTGCGCGGGGTGCGGCGCAGCATGGCGATCAACATGGCGCGTTCGCATGCCGAAGTGGTGCCGGTGTTCATTGTCGGCGACGCCGACCTGCATCGCTGGCCGCAGGCGCGCGATCCGCTGGTGCGCATCGCCCAGGCGATCGCCGCCGCCTGCCAGGTCGAGCCGGTGCTGAACAGCTGGTTCGATGGCAAGAACCTGTCGCTCAAGCGCCACGCGCAACTCGATCTGGGCATCGCCGTGGATACTGCCGACGGGTTGTTCGTGCCCGTGTTGCGCAATGTCGGTGCACGCACGGCGGAGGACTTGAAGGAGGGGGTGGCGCGCCTGCGTGCCGACGTCAAGGCGCGCTCGATCCCGCCCCAGGAAATGATGGGCGCGACCATCACCCTGTCCAATTTCGGCACCCTGTTCGGCCGTTATGCCAACCCGGTGGTGATGCCGCCGCAGGTGGCGATCATCGGCGCTGGCGGTATCCGCGACGAGCCGGTGGCGGTGGGCGGCAAGGTGGTGGTGCACCCGATTCTGCCGCTATCGCTGACCTTCGATCACCGCGCGGTCACCGGCGGCGAGGCCGCGCGTTTCCTCAAGGCGCTGGTGCAGGCGCTGGAGCAGGGCGAGGGTTGATCCGCGCGGCGCTACAGGCTGCACCGCCTGAGCGGCGCAGCCTGTAGCGCCATGCATCAGTCGCTCGGCAGCTGGTCCAGCGCCTGTTCGAGGATCTCGACGGTACGCTCGATATTGTTCAGCTTTTCCAGGCCGAACAGGCCGATGCGGAAGGTCTGGAAGTCGGCCGGTTCATCGCATTGCAGGGGCACCCCGGCGGCAGTTTGCAGGCCCAGGGCGGCGAACTTCTTGCCGTTCTTGATCTGCTCGTCGTCGGTGTAGCAAACCACCACGCCGGGGGCCTGAAAGCCTGCTGCGGCGACACTCTTGAAGCCCTTGGCGGTCAACAGCGCGCGCACCCGCTGGCCGAGGGTCTGCTGCTCGGCGCGGATCTCGGCAAAGCCATAGCCTTGGGTTTCCTGCATGACATCGCGAAAACGCGCCAGCGCATCGCAGGGCATGGTCGCGTGGTAGGCATGGCCGCCCTGTTCGTAGGCCTGCATGATCTGCAGCCATTTCTTCAGGTCGCAGGCGAAGCTGCTGCTCTGGGTCTCGTCGATCCGTGCGCAGGCCAGCGCACTGAGCATCACCAGGGCGCAGCAGGGGGACGCGCTCCAGCCTTTCTGCGGCGCGCTGATCAGCACATCGACGGCGCTGACCTGCATGTCGACCCAGAGCGTGCCCGAGGCGATGCAGTCGAGCACGAACAGACCACCTACCGCATGCACGGCGTCGGCGACGGCGCGCAGGTAGTCATCGGGCAGGAGGATGCCCGAGGCGGTTTCGACATGGGCGGCGAAGACCAGGTGCGGCTTTTCCGCGTGAATGGTCGCCAGCACCTCGTCGAGCGGTGGCGGGGCGAAGGCGGCCTGGCGGCCGGCTTCGACGGGACGGGCCTTCAGCACCTGGGCTGTTGCCGGGATCTGGCCCGCCTCGAAGATCTGCGTCCAGCGGTAGCTGAACCAGCCGTTGCGGATCACCAGGCACTTCCTGCCGGTTGCCAGCTGGCGTGCCACCGCTTCCATGCCGAAGGTGCCGCTGCCGGGCACTATCGCCACGGCGTGGGCGTTGTAGACCTGTTTCAGGGTGCTGGAGATGTCGTTCATCACGCGCTGGAACGACTGCGACATATGGTTGAGGGAGCGGTCGGTGTAGACGACCGAGTATTCGACCAGGCCATCGGGATCGACACTTGGGTACAGGGCTGACATGAGTGACTCCGGGAGCAAGGATGCTGGTGTCATGACCCTGCCCGAAGCCTGGCTGAATGACAAGCTGGCCGGCGCAGGGCTGGCCCGGATCTGCGCTTGCGCCGGCGCAGTGGCGGGCTGACGAACCTTTGGCGAGCAGCGCTCGAACGGCTCGCCAAGCGCCCTCCAGGTTCCGCTCGATGGCGCTGGCGCTCGTCGGAATAACCTCTGCGGAGTGTTGCGCAGCCGCGGGGCGCCTGCTTAAATTTTGCTCCCTAGTCGACGGGTGACCAACAGGTCAGGTCGAGCCTCCAGGGCGCCCGCGTTGTCAGTCTGTGCGGTGTAGTGCGCGTTGGTTGAAGCGGAGGGATCCTCAGCCGTGGTACGTGGAATCGATCCGATAAACCACTGCAACTAAGTGAACGTAAACAAGTCATTTATGGGGCTGCCTGATACTTGCTCAAGTCTCGGGTACAGGCGTTTTTTTGCCCGCGCTATGGCCCTGCGAACAGTGCACAGACTGTCCGCAGCGCCCAATTTGTGCCAAGAGGATAACGATATGAGGCCGGAAACTGCCATCGTCGAAATTCACCGGAAGTACAAAATCCACACGGAACATTACCGCAACCCTGCCGCCAACAAGACCATCATCCTGGTCAACGGCTCACTGGCAACCACCGCATTCTTCGCCCCGACGCTGCGTTACCTGCAGCCTCGCTTCAATGTGGTGCTCTACGACCAGCCCTATGCCGGCCAGTCGAAAGCGCACAATCGCCATGATCGACCGATCCGCAAGGAAGACGAAGCCGAGATACTTCTGGAATTGATCGAACACTTTCGCGCGAACCATGTGCTGTCCTTCTCCTGGGGCGGNGCGGCCACNNTGCTGGCCCTGGCCCAGCGGCCGCGACGGATCGAGAAGGCCGTGATCAACTCGTTCGCCGCGCGGCTCAACCAGCCGATGCGCGATTACCTGGAGCGCGGCCTGGACCTGCTCCTGGCCCGCGACCGCTTCAACGTCGGCCGCCTGATCAACGGCACCATCGGCAAGCACCTGCCGTCGCTGCTCAAACGCTTCAACCAGCGGCATATCAGCAGCCTGGCCGAGCACGAATACCTGCAGATGCATTTCCATGTCCGCGAGGTGCTGACCCGGGATACCCGGTGCTACCTTGCGTGCGCCGAAGCCATCGAGATCCCGCTGCTGTTCGTCAACGGCGAGCGGGACGAATACACCACGGCGGCCGATGCCCGCCTGTTTGCCGCCCATGCGCGCCAGTGCCAGTTCCGCACCATCGGCAATGCCGGGCACTTCCTCGATATGGAGCACAAGACGGCCTGGCGCGACACCCGCCAGGCCTTGCTCGGGTTCCTTCAGCCGGCCATGGCGACGTCCACGCCGCTACTGGATGGCCACCGCTATCCGGTCGTTGAGCGCAGGGCGGCGCAACGCATCGCCAGCTGAGCCCTTGGCGGTGCCTATCTGCGGGTTGAGGCTTGGCGCGGTTGTTCGGACCTATCCAGCCGCGCCTGGCGAGCAACCCTTACCGTTCGACTCCATGCCGGGATGACCGGAGGAGGATTTCCATGCGAGAGAAACCAGCGTCGGGCACCTTGCCCGTACCCGCGTCCTTTGCCAATGCCGGGCAAAGCGCCCCGGGCGGCTTACGCGGCCGCAACCTGTTGGCCACCCTGCGCACCCTGGCCCTGCAGGGCATCAAGCAGCCGATCCACAGTAGTCGCCACGCCCTGGCCCTCGGCAGGCAACTGGGGCGCGTGCTGCGCGGCGACACCGTGCTGCCACCGAACAGCCGCGATGCGCGCTTCCAGGATCCCACCTGGCAGCTCAATCCCTTCTATCGCCGCGGTTTGCAGGCCTATCTGGTCTGGCAACAGCAGCTCAACGCCTGGGTCGACGAGAGCGATCTGCCGGCGGACGAGCAAGCCCGCGCGCGCTTCGTCCTGGCCCAGCTCGGCGATGCCCTGGCGCCGTCCAACAGCCTGCTCAACCCGCTGGCGGTCAAGGAACTGTTCAACTCCGGCGGCGTCAGTCTGCTCAAGGGCGTCGGTCATCTGGTCGACGACCTGCTGCACAACGGCGGGATGCCCAGCCAGGTGAGCAAGCAGGCCTTCGAGGTTGGTCGCAATCTGGCGGTCACCCCGGGTTCGGTGGTGTTGCGCAACGAGTTGCTCGAGCTGATCCAGTACCAGCCGATGAGCGAGCAGCAGTANGCGCGGCCGTTGCTGATCGTGCCGCCGCAGATCAACAAGTACTACATCTTCGATCTGGCGCCGGGCAAGAGCTTCGTCCAGTACGCGCTGAAGAACGGCCTGCAGGTGTTCGTGGTGAGCTGGCGCAATCCNGACGCCCGCCATCNCGAGTGGGGCCTGTCGAGCTATGTGCAGGCGCTCGAGGAGGCCATCGATGCCTGTCGGGCGATTACCGCCAGCAAGGACGTCAACCTGCTGGGCGCCTGCGCCGGCGGCCTGACCATGGCCGTTCTGCAGGGCCATCTGCAGGCCAAGCGGCAGCTGCGCAAGGTCGCCAGCGCCACCTACATGGTCAGCCTGCTGGACAGCCAGGTGGAGAGCCCGGCGGCGCTGTTCGTCGACCAACAGACCCTGGAGGCGGCCAAGCGCCGCTCCTCCGAGCAGGGGGTGCTGGACGGCCGCGACATGGCCAAGGTGTTCGCCTGGATGCGTCCCAACGACCTGATCTGGAACTACTGGATCAACAACTACCTGCTCGGCAAGCAGCCGCCGGCCTTCGACATTCTCTACTGGAACAACNACAACACCCGCCT
>C687J26845_10001514_pt1 | contig 14282 bp, 14 predicted proteins | sample RifCSPlowO2_12_FD_26845 | JGI IMG/M metagenome (IMG submission 26845) | reverse complement strand
TTGAACATGGTGCACGCGGCGTAGCAAATACAAACATGCATTGTGACAGGCCGCACAACTCCGTTGCAACCGATCATGCCTGCCAATTATCGCTGCGCCGCAGGGCGTTCGTCTATTTGTGGGGTAACCGAGACTTTTGTGGGGCGTCAACGATGCCGGGGGCGGCTTCAGTACCACCGAGCACACCTTGATCCAGATGGGTTACCGGCGCCCCCTGCACTTGGGGCACTCCACCGGATCGGCCTCCAATCGAGTTTCATGCAAATAAGTGACGATCCATTTGCATCACTAATCTCCCCTCGCCCGCAACGCGGGAGAGGGGCCGGGGGTGAGGGTCCAGCGTCGTCACACGTCTTGACGACGCTCGCGACACCTTGCGGATCAGCCGCGCCCAGACGGCTCTTGCGCGAGCCGCAAATTCAGTCGCCGGCTCTTCGCCGGGCGAAGTCAGAGCGACGTCGGCCGGGGCGAAGCTCTCTTCACGCGCGCGCCCCGTGCGCGGTTCAAGTACCACCCCACGTAGCGCACGAGATGTTCGTAGCGATCCGGGATGTGCCGGCAAAGGAACTCTAACCACGCCATTCCGCTCATCACCTGGAAGTTGCGCTTCAAGCCGAAAATGACATATAGTCTTTCAGAACAAATACAGCGTTTTCAATTGCGTACAGATCGTTTTCCGGAGGACGAGAAATGACGAAAATGACGATGAAGTATCGATGGGGCGCATTCGCGCTCACGTTGCTATGTGCGAGCTCGGCATATGCACAGGAGAAAATTGCGCCGCTTTCACGCGACCGCACCATCTCTGTCGTGTCGGGTAGCGGCCCAGGCAGCAGCATCGACACGATGGTCCGTACCCTCATTGACATCAGCGGCCGCTACACCGATCAGAAGTTCATCGTCGACAACAAGACCGGCGGCTCCGGCATTATCGCCACGAACTATGTTCTGAAACAGCCGGCCGACGGCTACACGCTCTTCGGCCTCACACGGTCCTACACGATCAATTTTCACACCCAGCCGGACATGCCGAACCCGCTGATGAAGTATCACTACGTCGGGCTCACCATGGAATCGCCGGTCACCATTTTCACCTACAAGGGCAGTCCGTATCGCGACGTCAAAGCGCTGATCGCAGACGGCAAGGCGAAGCCCGGCGAGCAAAGCTGGGGCGCGACGTTCGTCGGCAGCGTCGAGTGGCTCATCACGAACTCGATATGGCAGAAGCTCGGCTATAAAGGCAAGTACGTGGCATTCAAGGACGGCGCGGGCCTCAACACTGCAGTCATGGGCAAGCACGTGTCGATCGGCGTCGGCGACATGAGCGATATCCTCGGCAAGGAAGACCTAATCACGCCGCTCGTGATCGCATCAGCGCAGCGCCATCCCGCCGCCAAGAGCGTGCCTACGTTTCGCGAACTCGGATACGACATCGTCGAAGGCAACTTCCGCGGCTTCGTCGCGCGTCAGGAGATCCCGCAGCAGGCGAAAGACTTCTACGCGCAGCTCTACACGCGCGTGATGGCGGACCCGCGGTGGCAGAAATTCCTCGATGATACGATGGCGCAGCGCCCGCCGCTCGGTGCCGCCGAGATGGAGCGTCTCGCAAAGGAGAGCTCGGAGAAAGCGCTGCCGCTGATGCGCGAAGCGGGGCTGATGAAACCTGCAGCCAAGTAGCCAGCTACAGCTCGTCCGCGTGTGCGCACGGAATCCGGAGTCTAGGTTGGCTTTCCTGGATCCTGGCCTACGCCAGGATGACGTTCTGTAGGCCGTCGGCTACAGATACCGCTCCAGCGGCACATCGACGTCGAGCAGCGGCGCGTGCTGCTGCGCGCCGTAGACGTCGGTGTCGCCCACGGCGCCCGACGGCGTCGGCCGTTCGAACGACGCCTTGAACGCAAACGCCGGCGGATATTCTGAAAACTGAATCGAGTCGACCGGCACACCGTAAAGCCGCGCGAAGAGCGCCGGGCAGATCACGCCTGTTTTTCGCACGGCCTCGAACGTCTTCGCTTCGTCGAACATCACGTCTATGGTGATTTCGAACGGCCCCGCGTTCTTGCTCTTGCACGCTTTTGCGATGTCTCTCAGCTTCGCCATCTAACCCTCACTTCATCAGCCGTCACCGGTCACGAGTCACCCGTCACTCGTCACGGACTTATACGCTCTCGTACTCGATTGGGAACATCTGCAGCGGGTCGTCGGGCTCGACGACGTGGCGCATCGAGAACTCGTATATCGCACCGCGCTCGATGTCCGAAGGCGAAAATGGAAACGCCATGTTGCCTTCCTTGCAGAGCCGCCCGGGGAAATCGGTGTGCAGCAGGGTCACGCGCGCGATTGCATTGACTGCGCTCGCGATCTCCTGTGTTTCGGCGACAGCCTCGACGACGATACCGAGCTCGTGCGGCGTCGCGTTCGATTCCGGCTCCCAATTACCCATCACGCCATTCTTACCGTAGAGCCGAAATACGAGCCGGTAGTCGTCGGCCCGCACGTTGAACCCGCTCGTCTTGAACGCAACCGCTTCCCTGACGGTCTTCAGAAACTCATCGATACGTTCGATGAGCAGCGGATCACGGGTGCCCGCGATCGTCATGGCGCTGTAGCCCACGCGCTGCGCCGCTTCGAGCTTGACCGTGTAGCGCTGCGGCAGCCACTTCATACCCGAGATTCGGACGGCGCGGTCAGACACGGCTCCGATCCGGCACTCGGTCGTATCCAGCGTGCCGCCGGGTTCCTTGTGCGCCACAGGGCTCGCGTTCTCGTGCAACGCCTGTATGGCGACCGACAGCGGCGTGCAGCGCCGCTGCAGGCTCGCAGGCTCGACTTCGACGTAATCGCGGCTGACCGCCGCTAGCTGGCAGTCGTGTCCTTTCGGCACTGCCGCTCCAGTCCCGCACTCGAGCATCTTCCCCGCATACCACGCATTGGCTGCCGGCATGCCGTGATGCATCGCGAGCGCCGCCCATGGCGCCGGATCGGTGCTGCGGCCCGCGAGAATCACCTGCGCCCCGCTCTGAAGTGCATCGAGATACGGTTCCGGACCCATGAGCCCGACGATGCGCTCGGCTCGATCGATCACCTCCTCGCTCACCGGGCCCGCGCTGCCGAGCGGCTTGATCCTGCCCTCTCTGCGCATTTTATTGATCCATGCCTTGTCCTGCTCGGAATGAATCATCGCCAGCTTGAAGTGGAAGCCTTCCTCGCGCGCGATCTCATGCAGGATGTCGACGCACGCCTTGAGATGCGGCGCACCGCCCGCACCGCCGCACGTGCCGATCATCATGGGTATCTTGTGCGCCATCGCCGCCTTCAAAAGAAGCGCCATGTCGCGCTTCATGGCCATGCGGCTGTTCACGCACTTGCCCGAGCCCAAGTAATGCGGGCCCGGGTCTGAGCTGCCGCCGTCGACGCCGACCATGTGCAGCCCGCGCTTCAACCCGAGCCTGAGCGACTCCTCGGGAAAGCCGTATCCGAGCAGTCCACTGGCGGACAACATCCGAACTTCTGAAACTGCTGCTGTCATGCGATGAATCCCTTCTCGTAACACACTGCTCAGCCGACCGCCTTCGCCACAGCGTCGCCCATCTCGCTGCACCGCGCCTTGCCGCCGATATCGGGTGTAAGAAAGCGGCCTTCCGCGATCATGCGTTCCATCGCGCTTTCGATGAGCTTCCCGGCCTGCGTCGCGCGCGGATTGTTCCGCTTCATGCCAAGCCACTCGAAAAGCATTTTGCCCGACATGATCATCGCGTACGGATTCGCGATGTTCTTGCCGGCGATATCGGGCGCGGAGCCGTGCGTCGCCTGCGCCATCGCGTGGCGCTCGCTCGTGTTGAGACCCGGAGCGAGGCCGAGCCCGCCGATCAAGCCCGCTGCCTCGTCAGTGAGAATGTCGCCATAGATATTCGTCGTCACCACGACGTCGTATTGCTGCGGATTCATCACGAGCTTCATGGCAAACGTGTCGACGATCACCTCCTCGAGCTCGATGCCGGGGAATTCCTTCACGACCTCGCGGCACTCGTCGGCGAACATTCCGTCGCCCATCTTGAACACGGTGTTCTTGTGGATCGCGGACACCTTGCGTCGGGGCCGCGTCTGCGCAACTTCGAACGCCGCGCGCGCGATGAGATTGCATTTGCGCCGCGTCGTCACGCGCACTGCCATGGCCATGTCCTCCGTCGGCTGGAACTCGCCATGCCCGACGAACATGTTCGTGTCGACCTTGAAGCCTTCGGTCGTCTCGCGCAGGAAAAAGATATCGACGTCCTTGTGCACCGACTTGATGTTCGGATAGGACTTGAACGGCTTGTAGTTGGCATACAAGCCAAAGTGCTTGCGGAAAACCGGATGCGCGTTGACCCACGTTGCGTCCTTGCCATACTCGCGGTGACCGAGCGGGCCGAGCACCCAGCCGTCGAGCTTGTCAAGTGCCTCGAGCGTGCCCTCCGGTATCGTGTGCCCCACCTGCTCGTGTGCCTGGCGCCCAATCGGCATCGGCCGCCACCCGATCTCTAGGCCCGTTTTCGCAGCTGCGGCCTTCATCACTTTCACGCACTCGGGCACGACCTCGAGCCCGATGTCGTCGCCTTCCAGAATCCCGATCTGTAATGCCATCCCCCCATCCTTTCACTCGGCACGCACATTGGCGGCCTTGACGACTTTGCGCCAGCGTTCCGTGTCTTCCTTGATCAGCGCAGCGAAGCGTTCCGCCCCGCCGCCTTCGGGCTCGAGGCCGAGCGCGGCGAAGCGCTCCTTCACGTCGGCCATCCGCAGCGTCTGCTGCAAATCGCGGTTCAGCTCGAGTAGACCGGCCGCGCTCCCGGTTCGCGGAGCCGAGGCGCCGGGAGCCCGTGCGAAAGCGGCCCCGGACTGCGCATCATGGACCTTATGTTCATGCTTGCTTCCTCCACCCCGGGAGACGACCGCAATCCGAGCGGGTCTTGAGCGGGATTATTGGCCAGCTACCGAGCAATCTATTCCAACCGCCAGAGCGCGGCAAGCGCTTTGCCGCACTCCGGCTGCTCCGAGGCGTATTTTTCCGTGCGGCAGCTCAGGCGATGTCGGGAACAGGGTGATGGGTCCGCGGCAGGCTGGCGTACCCGGGCCAACTCGCGGGACCGAGCGGCACCCACAATCGCAGGTGCTCCAGGATGCGCCGGATGACTCCCGGATACTCGATCAGCGCAATGACCCGCATCGGCCCCCTGCACTTGGGACACTCCAGCGGATCGGCCTCGTAGACCTTGCGGATCAGCCGCGTCCAGACGGCTCTTGCGCGAGCCGCAAATTCATTCGCTGGCTCCTCGCCGAGCGAAGTCAGAGCGACGCTGGCCCGGGGCGAAGCTTTCCGGCAGGCACTACGGGGCTGCGCACGTGCATGGAACATCGGGGTCACCATTGGGCTTGCATTATTGCATTTTGATGCCCATGAGGACAGAACACGCGGACTGAGAATATGCGCTCTCAGTGCACAACCGCTGCATTCACGCTGTGGACCGCACCCTCGGGGCCTTATCCTCGTGTGCTGACTCGCCCGCAAACTGAGCCCTTTATGCAGTTCGTGTTCCTCGGCTCGCACCTTTGCTCTTATCAGACCAGCCCTTGCGGACTTGCCCTTGCCTTCGGCTGGCAGTTATCCTTGTCGCATGCGACAGGCCGGATTCTCCGACAGGCGACTTCCACTCCACAAGCTCATGCCCATATCGGGCTCACACAACGGCATGCGGGGGACAGTGCGCTCCGCGCCGCCGCTGATGTCGACCATCCACGCGCTCGTTCGCGCGCGCGAACACCTGCGTTAACGGACAGATTCGCAGCAATGGCCCAGGCCTCCCGCGAATTCCAGGTTCTGGTGAAACCCATAGGACCGGTCTGCAACCTCGACTGCGGCTACTGCTATTACCTCAGGAAACGGGACCTCTACCGTGTCACCAGGGGCGGGAAGCCGACGCACAAGCACGTCATGCAATCGTTCCGGCTTCTGCAGCGTTACCGGATTCCCTGCGACATCCTGTGCGTCGTCCATCGCGAGAACGTGCGCCACCCTGCGGCCGTCTACCGGTTCGTCAAGGAAATGGGCGCCGATTACCTGCAATTCCTTCCGCTGGTAGCGCGGCAGGACGACCACGGTGTCCGTGCGGAAACGGTCCCGGCGGAAGCGTACGGCGCTTTCCTCTGCACGGTCTTCCACGAATGGGTCAGGCACGATGTGGGCCGCATCGGTATCCAGAACTTCGACGAGGCGATGAGACCGTTTCTCGGCATGGATCACGCGCTGTGCCTCTTCAGGCAGACGTGCGGCGATGTCGTGGTCGTCGAGCATAACGGGGATTTCTATTCCTGCGACCATTTTGTCGACCGCGCGCATCGCCTGGGAAATATCCGCGACACGCCACTCGCTGAAATGCTGGAGAGCACGGCACAGCGCGAGTTCGGGCGCAGGAAGTGGGACTCGTTACCGCGTTACTGCCGCGAGTGCGAAGTGCTCGCCCTCTGTAACGGCGGATGTCCCAAGGACCGTTTCGCCCGGACGCCGGAAGGCGAGGACGGGCTGAACTATCTGTATGCGGGATTCAAGCAGTTTTTCATCCACACGCGGCCCTACCTGCGGAGGCTTGCATCGTTCAGGCGGTCCGGAAGGCCCGCGGAAGAGTTCATGCGTGAGGTGCGCTCGGAGGACGCTCAAGTTTCCCGCGAAGCAGGCCGCAACGACCCGTGCCCGTGCGGCAGCGGGAAAAAATACAAAAAGTGCTGTCTTGGGAAATCGCTCTCCTGAGGGCGCGTAACGAAATGGCCGTTCACCCCCTTCGACGAAGCTCAGGACAGGCTTCGACGGGCCCAGGGCGAACGGACGGTTGGATATCGTAAGCGATTTTCAGACTCAGGACACCAGCTTCCGCAGCTTAAGCCTCTACCCGCTCCGGCAGGAAAATCTGCAATAGATCGTTCAAGAACAGCTGCCCCAGCGGCGTCGGTGCGATGCGCCGATGGTCACGGGTGATCAGGCCGCGCCGTTCGGCCTCGTCAAGCTCTTTCAGCACCGCGTTAAGAGACACTCCCGCCCGTTCCGCAAACAGATTCACCTCGAAGCCCTCAGTAAGCCGCAGAGCATTCATCATGAACTCAAACCCGACCTCGCGCGCACTCACTTCCTGCTCCTGCTGGATGCCGCTGCCTCCCGCTGCCGACGCCATGTATTGCTTCGGCTGCCTGTAGCGCATCTGCCGCACGATCCTGTCGGCGAAGGAGAGCTTGCTGTGCGCGCCGGCGCCGATGCCGAGGTAGTCGCCGAAGGTCCAGTAATTGAGGTTGTGACGGCATACGGAAGAGAGGCGAGAGGAGAGAGGAGAGAGGAGAAAGCCGCTTCGCGGGTCCCTATCGGAGGGGCTGTCGCTCCGTTTCGCAAATGCGGACACCTCGTAGTGCAGGTAGCCGTGCCTGCTGAGCAGTTCTTCGATCGCGGCCTGCATCGCGGCGGTGGCATCATCGTCGGGCAGCTTGGGCGGGTAGCGATAAAAATATGTGTTGGGCTCGATGGTCAGGTGGTAGGCTGAAAGATGCGCGGGGTCGAACGCCAGTGCCGCTTCGATGTCAGATAGGGCCTCCTCGACGGCCTGCTCCGGTAATCCATACATGAGATCGAGGTTCACGTTATCGAAATTGCTTGTGGCAATTTCGATCGCGCGACGGGCTTCAACGTCGTCGTGGATGCGGCCGAGCGCCTTGAGATGTCGGGAGTTGAAGCTCTGGATGCCGATCGAAAGCCGATTCACCCCTGCCGCGCGGAATGCCTTGAACTTCTCCGCCTCGAACGTGCCGGGATTGGCTTCGAGCGTAATCTCGGCGTCGCTTGCCAGCGGCAGCCGCGCGCGCACTGCGGAAAGGATCGCGTCGATGCTCTGCGGCGAAAACAAGCTCGGCGTGCCGCCGCCGAAAAACACGCTGTAGACCTTGCGCCCCCAGACCGGCGGCAGCGCCTGTTCGAGATCAGCGATGAGCGCCGCGACGTAGTCCTGCTCCGGCAGCGCGCCGCGCGCTTCATGCGAATTGAAATCGCAGTACGGACATTTTCGCGCGCACCAAGGAATATGAATGTATAAAGACAGCGGTGGCAGCGCGCGAAAATGTAATGGTGGGTGATAAGTCATGAATGATGATTCAAGGCCCACGGCGTCTTTTCGCGGCTCATTTCACGGTCATCATGCCGCATTTCCCATTACGCGCAGTTGCGCAACGAGCTGCGCAAGTGCGCGTCCGCGGTGGCTCACCGCATTTTTCTCCTCGGGCGGGAGTTCGGCGGCGGTGCGGCCGAACTCGGGCAAATAGAAATAGGGATCGTAACCGAAGCCGTTGGTTCCGCGCGGGGTGTCGATCACCTCGCCATGCCAGCGGCCCTCGGCAATAACGGGTTCGGGGTCGCCGGCGTGCCGCGTGAGCACGATCACGCAGTAGTAGTGCGCGCGGCGGTCGGCTTGCCCGTCGAGCAGGGTGATCAGCTTCTCGTTGTTGCGCCGGTCCTGATCTTCCCGTCCACCGGGAAAGCCAACAGGCGGGCCGCCGGCGAAGCGCGCCGAGTGCACCCCCGGCTCCCCGCCCAGGGCCGCGGCGCAGATGCCCGAATCGTCGGCTAACGCCGGCATGCCGGAAAGCCGGCTCGCATGCCGCGCCTTGGCAAGGGCGTTCTCGACGAAAGTCGCGTGCGGCTCGTCGGCCGCGGCGATCCCGAGCCGCGATTGGGGAACGATCTCGATGCCGAGCGGCGCGAGCATCTGCTGGAACTCGCGCAGCTTGCCGGGATTGCTCGATGCAATGACGATTTTTTTCACGGGGAAGGCTTAAGGTTTTTCCAGCGCCGCTTTCTGGGCGGCGATGAGCTCCCGGATGCCCTTTTCCGCGAGATCGAGCATCGCGTTCATCTCGGCGCGCGAGAACGGCGCGCCCTCCGCGGTGCCCTGGACCTCGACCAGCCCTCCGCTGCCGGTCATCACCACGTTCATGTCGGTGTCGCACTGCGAGTCCTCGACATAGTTGAGATCGAGCAGCGGCGTGTCCGCGTGGACCCCGACCGACACCGCGGCGACGAAGTCGTGGATCGGCGATTCGGCAAGCGCACGCCGATCCCGCAGATTCGTTATCGCGTCGTGGAGCGCGACGAAGGCGCCGGTAATGCTCGCGGTGCGCGTGCCGCCGTCGGCCTGAATCACGTCGCAATCGAGATGGATGGTGCGCTCGCCCAGCTGGTCCAGGTTCACCACCGCGCGCAGCGCGCGGCCGATCAGGCGCTGGATTTCCTGGGTGCGTCCCGACTGCTTGCCGCGCGCCGCTTCGCGGTCCGTGCGCGTGCCGGTCGCGCGCGGCAGCATGCCGTACTCCGCCGTCACCCAGCCTTGCGTCGTGCCCCTGAGATGCGGCGGCTGCTTGTCGAGCACGCTCGCCGTGCAGATCACCCTGGTGTCGCCAAATTCGATCAGCACCGACCCTTCCGCGTGGAGCGTGTAGCCGCGCGTGATGCGCACTTCGCGCAGCTGGTCGGGTCGTCTTCCGCCGGGTCGCATGGTTTTCCTCAACTGTGTTATCTTTCCACGGTCGCCATTGTGGTGAGTTGCCGTAGTGGTGTAAAGCACGCGAATGGTGAAACGTGAAATGTGAAGCATGAGTCCCCTCACCCCACCCGCCCCCCGCGCGAGCTGCGCGGGCTCTCCCCCGGCGACGGCGGAGAGGGTTCATTTCACTTTTCACGTTTCACTTTTCACTGAGATGTTGCCATGATTTACAGCATGACCGGCTACGCGGCAGCGGCGAAGGAACTCGCCTATGGCGCGCTCAATGTCGAACTGCGGTCAGTCAATCACCGCTATCTCGACATCCAGTTCCGGCTGCCCGACGATCTGCGCTCGATCGAGGTCCAACTGCGCGAATTGTTGGCGGCAAAGCTCACCCGCGGCAAGGTCGAATGCCGGGTGACGTTCGCTGCGGCGGCGGGCGCACAACAGTTGCCGGGGCTGAACGAAGCGCTGCTGCAGCAACTGATCGCGCTCGACACTCGGATACGCGTGATTTTTCCAGCGGCTGCCGATCTGGGCGTATCCGACATCCTGCGCTGGCCCGGCATGCTGGGTACCGAGGCGCTGCCGGTCGAGGAGCTGCAAACGGCGTGCCGCGATCTCGTGCAGCGCGCGCTCGACGAATTCACCGCCTCTCGCGCCCGCGAAGGCGGGAAGCTGAAATCGATGCTGCTGGAACGCGCCGCGACAATGGAACTTCGCGTTGCCGAAGTCGCGCCGCGCATGCCGCAGGCGCTCGCCGCGTTCCAGGAAAAGCTGACGGCCCGGCTCAGGGAGGCGATGGGCACCGGCGACGACGAGCGCATCCGGCAGGAGATCACGCTGTTCGCGAACAAGGTCGATGTCGATGAGGAGTTGAGCCGGCTCACGACGCACATCGCGGAACTCCGGCGCATTCTCGAAAAAGGCGGCGCGGTCGGAAAGCGACTGGATTTCCTGATGCAGGAACTGAACCGGGAAGCCAATACGCTGGGCTCGAAGTCGGTCGACATCGCCGTCACCCAGGTGTCGATGGAGTTGAAGGTCCTCATCGAGCAGATGCGGGAACAAATCCAGAATATTGAGTAGGATTCAGGATCAAGGATCAAGGATCAAGGATCAAGGATCAAGGATCAAGGATCAAGGATCAAGGATTCAGGGAAAACAATACATCCGAAGTTCGCGGTGAGGGCTCCGACAAGTGAAGTATTCCGATCTGCAGGTTTGGCAAAAGGCGATTGATCTTGTAGTAGAAGTCTATTCGCTGGCAAAGGACTTGCCGCAAGAGGAAAAGTTCGCGTTGACGTCTCAGATGCGAAGAGCTGCAGTATCCATCCCAGCCAACATAGCTGAGGGCCACGGACGAAAAGCGACCAACGCTTTCCTGAATCACCTATCGATCGCCAACGGCTCATTGGTGGAGCTCGAGACACTCATCGAAATCGCGCGGCGCTTGGGCTATCTCGATGGACAACGGGCGAATCACGTGCGGGACACTACCGCAGAGATCGGAAGAATGCTCAATGGCCTCAAGGGCTCTTTGAATCCGCGATCCCCTTCCTCACGTACTTCCTGAATCCTTGATCCTGAATCCTTGATCCTAATGTCTGGCGCCCTATTCATCGTCAGCGCCCCTTCCGGCGGAGGCAAGACCAGTCTCGTCAAGGCGCTGCTCGAGGCCGAGCACGAAGTCAAGCTGTCGGTCTCCTACACCACCCGGCCTGCGCGGCCAGGCGAGATGAACGGCCGCGATTATCATTTTGTCGCGCCCGCCGAATTCGAGCGCATGCTGGAAGCGGGCGAGTTCCTGGAAAACGCCGTGATCTACGGCAACCGCTACGGCACTTCCCGGAAGTGGATAGCCGAACAACTCAGGGACGGCTGCGACATCCTGCTCGAGATCGATTGGCAGGGCGCACAGCAGGTGCGCAAGCTGATGGCCGGGAACGTAAGCGTATTCATCCTGCCGCCGTCGCTCGAAGTGCTGGAGCAGCGGCTCAAGGGCCGCAGCCAGGACAGCCCCGAGGCCGTCGCACGGCGGCTCGCCGCGGCACGCCGGGAGATCGGCCACGTCGGCGAGTTCGACTATGTTATTATCAACGAGGACTTTAACCGGGCGGCGCAGGATCTCATCAGTATTATCCGGGCCGAACGGCTCAAACTTTCCCGCCAGCTCGCCCGTCACGCGGATTTGATTAACCGGTTGAAATAACTGAGGTAACTGGATATGGCGCGCATTACCGTCGATGATTGTCTGAAGCATATTCCGAACCGCTTCGAGATGTCGCTTGCCGCGACGTTCCGTGCGCGGCAGCTCGCCAACGGCGCGCAGTCGATGCTCGAGCCCAATCGCGATAAGGCGACTGTGATCGCGCTGCGCGAACTCGCCGCCGGGAAATATGGCGCGGACATTCTGAACAAGGGGCAGACGTGACAAGCAACGATGAACGCGGAATGATGAATGCGGAACACCCGGGTTTTCCGTTCATCGTTCATCGTTCATCGTTCATCGCTCCATAAATGGGTGACGCTGCGACGCTATTCAAGGAATGGTCCGGTTATCTGAAACCGGAGGACGTTTCGCAGGTCGAAGCGGCCTACCATTTCAGCGAAGCGGCGCACGAAGGGCAATTTCGCCAGTCGGGCGAGCCGTACATCACCCATCCGCTCGCGGTCGCCAACATCCTGGCGCAGTGGCATCTCGACCCGCAGGCGCTGACCGCCGCGCTGCTCCACGACGTGATGGAGGACACCGCGGTCACCAAGACCGAGATCTCCAGGAATTTCGGCAAGCCGGTCGCCGAACTCGTCGACGGCCTGTCCAAGCTGGATAAGATCGAATTCGAGACGCACGAAAAGGCACAGGCCGAAAACTTCCGAAAAATGCTGCTCGCGATGGCGCGCGACGTGCGCGTCATCCTGATCAAGCTCGCCGACCGGCTGCACAACATGCGCACGCTCGAAGGCGTCGAACCGCGCAAGCGCAGCCGCATCGCGCGCGAAACGCTCGACATTTACGCGCCGATCGCCAACCGCCTGGGGCTGAACAGCATCTACCAGGAGCTCGAGGACCTCTCCTTCAAGCATCTCTATCCCGACCGCTACCGCGTGCTCGCCAAGGCGGTAAAGGCCGCACGCGGCAACCGCCGCGAGGTCGTCGGCAAGATGCTGGAGTCGATCAAGCGCCGGCTCAGGGACAACAAGGTCGAGGCGCAGGTTCACGGGCGCGAGAAGCATCTTTTTTCGATCTACCGCAAGATGCGCGACAAGCACCTTTCGTTCGCCCAGGTGCTCGACGTGTTCGGCTTTCGCATCATCGTCAAGGACGCGCACGCATGCTACATCGCGCTGGGCGCCCTGCACGGTCTCTACAAGCCGATCCCCGGCAAGTTCAAGGACTACATCGCCATTCCCAAGACGAACGGATATCAATCGCTGCACACCACGCTGTTCGGACCGTTCGGCACGCCGATCGAGGCGCAGATCCGCACCACCGAAATGCATAAGATCGCGGAAGCGGGGGTTGCCTCACACTGGCTCTACAAAGGCTCCGATACCTCGCTTTCGGACCTGCAGAAGAAGACCCACCAGTGGCTGCAGAGTCTGCTCCAGATGCAGTCCGAGTCGGGCGACTCAGTCGAATTTCTGGAGCACCTCAAGGTCGATCTCTTCCCTGACGAAGTCTACGTGTTTACGCCCAAGGGTCAGATCATGGCGCTGCCGCGGGGGGCCACCGCGGTCGATTTCGCCTATGCCGTGCACACTCACATCGGCAATCGCTGTGTGGCGGTCAAGATCAACCAGGAGCTGATGCCGCTGCGAACCGAGTTGAAAAACGGCGATCGCGTCGAAATCATCACCGCCGCGCACGCCAAGCCCAATCCGCTGTGGCTCAACTTCGTGGTCACCGGCAAGGCGCGCTCGCGCATCCGGCATTTCCTGAAAACCATGCACTTCCAGGAATCGGTGCAGCTGGGCGAGCGGCTGCTCAATCAGGCGCTTGCCAACTTCAAGTTGAGTCTGGCCGACATCAAGGAGATGCAATGGGACAAGCTCCTGCGCGACTCCGGCGCCAAGTCGCGCCAGGACATCCTCGGCGACATCGGCCTCGGCAAGCGCCTGGGCGCCGTCGTCGCCCGCCAGCTGCTGTCGCTCGGCGAGTCGCAACCGTACGAGAACAAGGCGCCGGGATCGGTCGTGATCCACGGCTCGGAAGGCATGGCGGTGCAGTTTGCCAGATGCTGCAAGCCGATTCCCGGCGATCCCATCATCGGCATGATCAGCAAGGGCCAGGGCATGGTGATCCACACGCACGACTGCCCGGTCATCGCCAAGACGCGCACCGACCCCGAGCGTCAGCTCGACGTCGCATGGGACCCGGAAACCAGGAAGCTGTTCGAGGTCAGCATCAAAATGGTGGTGGCGAACCAGCGCGGCGTGCTGGCCCAGGTCGCTGCCGAAATCGCCGAGGCCGGTTCCAACATCCAGAACGTCGCCGTCAGTCCGGAGGACGGCGGCGCTTACACCGACATGCACTTCACGCTGCAGGTATCAAACCGCCTGCACCTCGCCCGCATCATGCGGGCGTTGCGCCGCATTCCCGAAGTCGTCCGCATCAACCGCGTCAAGGGCTGAACAAGAACTTCACCGCAAAAACGCCGTCCCTCATCCCTGACCCTTCTCCCGAGGGGAGAAGGGAAGCTCGAGCCTCCCCTCTCCCTTTGGGAGAGG
>C687J26845_10001509_pt1 | contig 14313 bp, 12 predicted proteins | sample RifCSPlowO2_12_FD_26845 | JGI IMG/M metagenome (IMG submission 26845) | reverse complement strand
GCACGATCACGTACGCCAGCCGTTCGCCGAACTCGCCGGCGTTGAAATATCGCTTCCAGTCATAGCCTGCCGCCAGGCCCGCCAGCTTGGCGACCTCCACCTTGTTGTAGGTCTTGACCGGGTTGCGGTTCTCGACTTTGGTCCACTGCACCCGGGCGAGCCCGGTTTCCAGGCGGAGGACGGCTTGTGCGGCACGGTCCGCGTCTTTCTCGCCCGCCATCGCCAGCATCTTTGCGACGTGTTTCACGTATTCGTCGCGGATGCCCCTGAGCTTCGCGTCGTCATCCNGCAGGTAGTAGTCCCGGTCGGGCAGTCCGAGTCCCCCCTGGGCGAGATAGACCGCGTAGCGGGCCGAATCGCGGGCGTCCTGGTTGATGAGCGGTTGAATCGGCACATCGACTCCGCGCGTCGTCAGATGTGCCATCAGGGCCGGGATGCCGCGCTTGTCGGCCAGAGCATCGATAAGCGCGAAGTCTTCTTGCAGTGGCTTCAATCCGAGTTTTTCGGCCGCCGTCGAGTCCATGAAGCTGTTGTAGAGATCGGCGATCTTGCGCGCCACCGATCCGGCCGGAAGTTCCTTGGCAGCGGCGAGATCATCGACGATCGCGCGCAACTGCCCCTCGGTGAGTTCGTTCAATCGGTCAAAGGACCCGTAGCGCGCCCGGTCGGCGGGGATCTCGGCGCTGGCGAGCCACCTGCCGTTGACGTAGCGGAAGAAATCGTCCTGCGGCCGGATGGCCTTGTCGATGTACTGCAGGTCGATGCCAGCCGCCGTCGGCAGCCTGGGAGCGCGCGCGCCGGCTCCGAATGCCAACCCGAACGACATGGATAGAACCAGTGTTGCAATGAACGTGCTCGGCATTGATGTTTGCTCGCAGTGGGAAGGCTGAAGCCTAAGGTATTTTTCGCAACAAGGCGTTGGCAAGCGGCAATTCTGAAAAGCCGGGCGGACGCCACAGCCCTGCACGCGGCGCTCAGTTCAGTTCTTCCACGATCCTCAGCGTGCTGCCGAAGACCCACACGCGCCGGATCTCGATCACGTCGTACGCGCGCGCCAGGTCGGGTGGGAAGACGCTGTAGGGCGCGTTGAGCTGCACGATGCGCCGCACCGCTTGGTCGAGGTCGCGCTGCCCGCTCGAGCGCTGAATGATGACTTCCTCGACGCTGCCGTCGCGCCGGACGGCGACGCTGACCACCGGGTTCTCCGCAGCCCGTGTTCTTGCTCCAGACGGATAGTTCAGATTGCCGTTGCGCTCGATCTTCCAGCGCCAGCTCTCGACGTACATCCGCAGCCCAATATCGCGTTCGACGCCGCCGGGCGCCTGGCGCCGGCGCGGATTTTCCGCGCCCGCGGATNGGGGCAATGGGGGAACCNGAGAAGACGGATGCGGGCTCTGCGGCTCGGCGCGCAATGCGCCGGGCGTTCGCAACTGGGAGAGCGCTTTCGCAGCCAGATCGCTGCCGGAAATCGCTGCGGGGCCGATCGTGCCGACCGCCGACCTGCCGGGCTCGGCCGCAGCCAGCGCCGCAGCGCGCTCCCGCGCGGCGAGTTCCCCTGCCTGCCTTTTCGTCTCCAGTTCCCGCTCGCGAGCGAGCGCGGCGGCCTGCCTCGCGGCTTCCTCGGCCTGTCTCAGCGCTTCGAGTTCCAGCGCCAGTTTGGCCCTCGCGTCATCCTGCCGCTTCGCTTCCAGTTCCAGNGCCCGCTGACGCTCGATTGCCGCGGTCTGCTGGCGCGCCGCTTCTTCCTGCAGCTTCGCTTCCGCCTGCCGTTTCGCTTCCAGTTCCAGCGTACGCTGGCGCTCAAGCGCCGCCGCCTGCTCGCGCGCTGTTTCTTCCTGCTGCCTTTTCGCCTCCAGTTCCAGCGCGCGCTGACGCTCGAGTGCGGCCGCCTCCTGCCTCGCCGCTTCCTCGGCCTGCCGCAGTGCCTCGAGTTCCAGCGCCTCGCGTGCCGCTCCCGCTTGTTCCCGTTGCCTTGCTTCTTCCTCGAGCCTCGATTCTTCCTGACGTATCGCTTCTTCCTGCAGCCTCGCCTGCTCCAGCCTCGCCGCCTCCTCTTCCCTGGCGCGCTGGTCGGCTTCCTGATCTACCTCGATCTGACTGCGCGCGGGCGCGGCAGGTTTGTTCACCACAGGCGCCGGCTCGACCGGCTTCGCCGCGACCGCTGGTGTCCGCTCCGGAGCGTCCGGCATCGACGGCGGCACCGAAAAGGTTTCCTGTTGAGGCTCCGCCTGGGCTATGAATTCCGGCTGAGCGCTCGGCTTCCTCGCTGGCGGTCTGGGCGGGGACTTGGCGGGCACTGGCCTCGGCGCTGCGCGCGCCACCGGCGGGGCCTTGGTGTGCGGCGGCCGGCGTTTCGCGCGTTTGGGTTTCGCCGGCGTCCGGGCGACGAACGTCCGCGGTGGGGTCGGCTTGGCGACCATCGGCTCGACTGCCGCGGACCTGCGCCGCGTTTCAGTCTTTGCCGGCGCAGCGGCCGGTGTCGGAGCGCGCGGTGCCTGCGCGATCCGCACGCTCAGATCCGAACTGAACGCGCGCCGCTCGGCCCACGGCAACGCTACGCCTGGCAGGCCGAATCCCGCGATCCCGAACCGCAGAGACAGTACGAAGGCGTGGATCAGGAGGGAGAGCGCCAGCGCGAAGGCGAGCCGCGGCCCGTAGCGCCCGGGCTCGTACCGGCCCCGAACGGCGACGATGTCATCCAGCACTCTCGTGACGCGAGTCAGCGCCTGCCGAAACTTCAGCAGCCTGCCGGGATCGATGCGATGGGTCGGAGACACGATACGGCCGTGAAAGTAGCATATCGGCCGGCTTGGCACCCCGCCCTGCGCCGCGGATCTTGAACGCCGGCGTCGAACCCCGCAGCGAGGTGCGCAGGTGCACAACCACGACCCTGGCGAAATGCGGCTTCAGCGCCTCGATGTTACTGCCGAGGAATTCGGCGTATTCGGTGCAGGGCGGTGCGCACTCAGGATGCGCCCGGCTCCTCGAGCACCAGGATGCTGCCCGCGGGGAACCTGCGCCGCAGCTCGTCGCGGTGCGGAGGATTGCGGAACACCAGGCCGACCGGGGGACCGCCCGCCTCCATCGAGGACAGGCGCTCCACCGCGCTCACTTCCAGGCGCCGCTCCGCTGCATCGCCGAGCGCGATGGGCACGGTCACCTGACCGGCGCGCGCAGCGCCGGCCCGCACGAAGCCGATGAGCACCGCCCCGCGGCCGCCGAGCGTGATCACGTTGTGAACCTCGATCTCCGCACCCATGGCTGCACCTGAGCCGCGAGTCATTTCCCGGCGACATCGGGCGGCGTCGCCCCCGTCTTCACCCAGGCGCGCATCGCGGCCACCGTCTCGCTCTCCACGCCGACGAAGCCGTGCGCAGTGTAGGCCTGGCAGGCGCCGCCGCGCTCGGGTCCGCCCCCTCGGACCGTGACCAGGGGGCTGCGGCTGTCCTGCGCAAATCGCTGCGCGTCGCGGTAGGACGTATACGCGCAGGGATCGTTCTCGTGGTGCACCCAGAGCAGCGGCGCCGACAGGTCGCGCCACGCGATGCCGGACAGGCCCGGGCCGTACCGCGACGCCGCAAACACCGAGGCCGAGAGAATCACGCGCCGCGCGAGCGCGGGGTTCATGCGCGCCGCATGAAACGCGCTGATCGAGCCTTCGCTGGTGCCGACGAAGGTCCAGTCCCGCACGCCGTAGCGGCGCGAGATGTCACCGAGCAGCGCCGCGACGTCCGCGCCGTAGCGCGGGGTAGCCCGAAACTGCTGGTTGAACGTCGCCCACTGGTCCGAAGGCGCGTCCACGACCACGACCAGCGTCTCGCCGTCCAGCCAGTGTCTTCGCGAGCGCACCAGGAAATTGCCGCCGAGATCGAAACGCGGCTGCCCGCCCTCCTCGCGCAGCCGCATGATTCCCGGATGGCCCGGAAATAGCGCGATGCCGTATTTGAATGCCTTGATGTCGCGAAGCTGGGTCACCAGTCCGGAGACGGTGTGGTCGCCGGCCGCGACCGTGACGATCTCGTTCGGATGCGACAAGTTCGGGTCGCCGCCCGGCGCGACCGCCGGTTGCGCGCAGCCCAGTTGCAGGGCCGACAGCAGCAGCGCGACCAACGCCGTTAGGGGGAGCCGGAGGAAACACTTGTTCATATGTCGGCAGCGGACCGCGAGTTCTGCGTCATGCGGTTGTCAGCCGCCCTGTTCACGCCATCGTCCAGACCGTGCCTGATGGACAAGCCGAAACCCTCCAGCCATGCCAAGGCGGCTTGCTCGAGGATGGATTCGCCGAACGGCATGGCCGTCAGAATGGATCAGATCGCGGCAAGCCGCTGAACCGTATCCGGATACCGCTTGACGAGGTTGATCAGCAGTGCGGCCTGCGCATTGGGCCTGGCACGACCCTGCTCCCAGTTCTCGAGCGTGCGAACATTGGTCCGAAGATACACGGCAAACAGGGCGCGAGAGAGATTGAGGCTTTCACGCACGCGTATCAGTTCCCTGGGCGTGACTTTCGGCGCCGCCTTGTACTCGAGCGCATGCGTGCGCAGGGTCCGCTTGCCCTGCCGCGCCTCGGCGAGTGCGGCTACGCCTTCGCTCAACTCGCCGAACAGGTCGCGCCGGGCGGCGCGCTTCGGTGCCGCCTTGACGATCGTCTTCATACGTTTCTCCTTGCTTCCAATTCCGCCTTGATCATTGTCTTGAGCGCCTTGCGCTGCTGCCGCGTCAGATCAGCCATCTCGTCCTTATCGTAAACGGTGAAGAGCCAGAACTGGAGGCCCGGGACCCACCAGTAGTAGATCACCCGCAACCCGCCGCGTTTGCCTTTGCCGCGCCGCGCGTCGGCGAACCGCAGCCTGCGCAGCCCTCCGGCGTCCTGGATCGGGTCCCCCGCCTCGGGATGCTTCATCAGCAGATTCTGAAGCGCGAGAAAGGCGGCATCGTCAAGATAGATCGACCGATGACGCTCGAACGCCGGCAGTTCGACGAAAACGGCCTTCATGGACTTATTATACGTAACCTACGTATATACGCAAGTTACGTAGAGACCCGTTCGTCCGCGCCGGTCTTTTGAGTCCGGGAAAGCCCGGTTTGAGATTTCCGGCGCTCGGCCCCGCCATCTCGGAGCGTGGCTACTTCATTCTGGACGGAAGCTTGATCGTCCTGCCGGAGATCATGAAGGCGCCGCGGCCCATGTGATGGATGGTCCGCGGGCGCTTGCGCGCGGGATCGATCCAGGCCTTGAGCACATCGAGGATGAAGAAGTTGTACCGGGTCACCAGCTTGGTATCGACGACGCGGCATCCGAGATTCACGTAGCTCTCGGCGATCAGCGGCGCCCCGACGAGCGATGCGGGCACGCCCGTCAGCCCGAAGGACTGGAACTTGTCCACGCGCCGGCCCGAGGTGTTGCCGCAGCCGGTCACCTTGGCCGCCAGATTCACGGTCGGGATGTTGATCACGCATNCCCTGCTCGACCTGAGCATGCCGTGACTGAAGTTCCGGTNGCTCATCACGCAGCCCACGAGCGGCGGCTCGAACTCCATCATGGTGTGCCAGGACAGGGTCATGATGTTCGCCCTCCCCTTGAGGGCGGTGGTGACCAGCACCACCGGACCCGGTTCCAGCAGCGTGTAGACCCGGGACAGGGGAAAGGATTTCTTCATTGCCTCGGGCCCGTCTCAAAAATAGACATTCTGCGCCCTTCCGTCCTTATCGCCCAACAGGACGAACACATCACGGACTGGCTGGGCGATGCCGCAGGCCACCCTGGGACCAGGCTTGGGCGTGGCACTTCGCACTGCCAGATTTGTCAGTTTTAACACGCCATCGTGCCGGATATCGGCTCCAGTTCTGCCGATGCTTTATGTAATGTTTGTAATTATCCCGATGGAGTACCACCAGTACCGCGGCGCGCTGAAGCTGCGCCCTACGGATGTGCGCGGCTGCGCGCATCTTGCCGTCCCTCGCCTCGGGGGCGCCCGTCGACGACCGGTACGGTAACAAGACCCGTTCCTGTCAAAAGCGCAGCGTCGTTTGCCCACGATTCAACCAGACGTCGAACTCGCCTGGAAGGAGGCTGACAATGTCTTTTCCCGACATTCCGTAGACATCGTAGTTCACGTCGAGTTGTTGCAGCACGCGGACAAACCGCCTGATGGATCCCGGCGCTGCATGCGACTGTTGAGAACCCTGTCTTGGACCACGGCGCTTTCGGTCCATGTAAAGTTCGATCGCCGCCTCGATAACACCTCTGTTCGCAATCAAGTCCTGCCGGCTCGTAATCTCGTGATAAATGGCGCTTTCCGAGTGCATGGGACCGGACAGGAGCAGGATCGAGAATCCCCGATGCCGTCGATAGACCTGATACGGTCCATACAAGAGGTGCCGGTACCGGTACCTGTAGCTGAATTCAGGAATGTGGCGGTAGTCCTGTCCCGGGCGCCGGCTTCCCTCCTTTGCAACGGGACATACCTGATCGAAGAGAAACAACGACATCCATGCCCACAAACCTATGTTTCGTTCTATCTCTTCGGGCCGCAGGCGATCGAGTGCTTCGCAAAGATAATTTCCAAGCACGAATCTGCTCGATAACCGCTGAGTTCCAACCTCCACGTCCGCCGGCAGCTCGACACTGAAGTTGGCGTCCTCGAGCAGACTGCGGGGCGGGTCTGCCGCGATACCGCCCCGCAACCGGGCGAGGTACGCCCGAAATTGCTCGATCCCCGCGCTGTTCAGGGCGCGAATCAGCTGCGCCACCAGCCGGACTCCTTTTCGATGGAACTCTCGAATCGCCGCCGGGCCATCTTCGATCGGCAGAACGCCTGCACCGCGCCGTCGATCCAGTCGACGCTGCGGGCCCGCGCCTCCTCGGACGCACCGCTGGGTGGTTCGCTCACACCCGGCAGGGAACAGACGTAGCGTAGCCACAGACTGGTCCATTCGCTGTCGTCGAACTCTGGATCTCCCAGGTCCTGCTCAATGAGAATCTCGTGCAGAATCCTGCGCACGACCTCCGGGTAAACCAGGGCGAGAAACGAGTCCCCCGAGCGTGCGACCTCGCCGATAGCATCGATATTGTTGTTCAGCTCCAACACCGGCCAGTCACTGAGATCGAGCCGCCAAATTACCTCTCCCAAGTCGCAAAAGTCCACCGGTAACAGCGATTGCTTGTTCGCGATGTCCTCTTTCGGCCGCAACGGGATTAGCTTATCCGCCACGCCGAGCAGCAAGCCGTGGCGTTCGCTTTGATCGACAACCTTGAGGCGGAACTTCGGCAGCGGTCTCGATGTGATATCCAGCAGCCGCACATCCCCGGGATCCCGGCGCTCGGCAACAGTGCCGAAAGCGAACCGCATATAGGACGCACTGTTGTACACTTCGACGAACACTGTCGCGTCGTCAGGGAAACCGTATCCCCGCAGGTCGAAGCCGATTTCAAACGCATAATGCCCTCCGCCCGCAGGCAGCAGACGGACCGTTACATTCGAGCGGGCGATTTTCTTCCGACCCGTGTAGTTCAACCGCCTGATCACGTTCCGGTCTCCTCATCGACGCCCAACACCTTGACGCGGACGTCCCTGTGGACATCGAAGCCCTTTACCATCACCTGAAAATCCGGCCTGTGAATTTTGAACACCAGGATGTTCCCCTGTCGTCTTATGACCTCGGCCCCGTCGGTGCCCAGCTCGATCGGCGGCTTATCTACCTCGAAATCCGGCGGCTGATATTGGCTAAATGGATTTCCCCTTCTTGTTTCATAGGCAACCCAGACCGCGGCATGCCGAGGCACCGGTCGACCGTTACCGGTGCCGGCGAGGCGGAATCCCCCACGCAGCTTTTGCAGTTGAAAGAAACGATCCCTACCCACGGTTTCCACATGTCCCGCATCGGTCGGCGCTTCCTCGCCGGGCTTGTCTTGGCGCCCCTTTTTGGGATCCAGGACAGCCTCCTCCGTCGGCACATCCAGCGAAAACAGATGCTGCAACAACGTCAGATCACGGCCCTCCTTCGGACGAGTCAGAATCCGCACGATCTCCCGCGGCGCATTCTTCACGTAGCGAAGCGTGTAGGGCCCGTGCCGGTATCGATCCTTGAATTTCGGCGATCGCTCCTGCCATTCCGTGTGCGCAGGATTCTCAGAATCACCCAGCATTTGAGACAACGCCTGATCGTGAACCGTAACAAACGCCCGGATGCCCTTCTGCAGCGACGCTCGCACCCCCGCAATCGTGATCCCGTCCCGAACGAAGTGCTCGTCTGCACTTTCAAGTGTCTCGTCCCGCTCGACGTAGACATCGAATTGGGATAAGACGGCGTTGCTCGAAGCGGGCTTTATCCATACCGGCACGGTCACCGCGATCCTGTGACCGCTATTCAGCCGCTCTCTCAGCCGGGCCGCGACATCCGCGTCCATGCAACTATCAGTCCACCTGGGTGCGGTCGATTCGGGAGGAGGGTCAAGTCGGACGTAATCCCCTTCTGAAAGGGTAAGGCCCCACTTCGCCAGCTCAGCGAGGCGCCGCAGACGCCGCGCGTCGTCCCAAGTAACCTGCTCCAGGAGCTTAGGCAAGGCATCGGCATCCAATGTGCTGGTCTTGCCGTCGTGCACCACCTCCACGACCAGATCGCCTCTGATGATCGGCAGGAAATAGTGCCGCACGATCGACGGAATGATCGCCTCCGGCGTCAGTTCCGGATCCGGATACGGCACCACGACCGATAGTCCAGGCCGATCGCCCCGCGCGAGTTGAAAATCGCGACAGAACTGGTCCACCAGCGCGCGCGCCTCCACCGGTACCGCGAAGTCGCCTTGGAACTCACCGTAATAGCCGTACGGATAGAATCGCCTGCCGCCGCTCTTGTGGATCTTCAGCACCGACTGGCCCATCACGAAGCGGCGCTGATCGTCCGCCCGCGTCGTAATGGCGAAAAACGAATTGATCCGCGACGCGGCCGGGAACACCGTCTTTCCCAGTCCCCAGCGCCCCAGTTCCGACGCTTGTTTGCGCGACCGGCCGATGTTCCTCCAGAAATAATAGAAGTCGTTTCGCGGCCCAGTGGCGTCGATTTCCTCGTCCTCGCTCTGCCGCGGATTCCCCTGCAGTCCGCGCGTGCCGAAATCCTCTACGACCATGAATTCCAGCGGCTCGTCCGGCGCAGGCAATTTGGTCAGCGTGGCGCGGCTCGCGTTCAAGTGGTCCGCCAGACCGTCCATGTACTGTGCCTTGCGCTCACTCCTGAGCATCGCCGATGTAGGCGGAAAGAGCATGCGAATCCTCAGCGATGCGCCTGGAATCCGGGCATCAAGGGAATTTTGAATGGCCTCGCGGACAAATGCGTCGGCGAGGCTTCCGAGAGCCTCGGTAGAGAAGAACTCCGCCTCGATCGGGTCTATATTCATCTCGCCGGGATGCATGTGGCGAAACTTCCATTGCGGAGCGTTCAACATCTCCTGTGTACCTTCGCCGAGAATCCCGATAGGCCTGTGTGGCGCTACGCGCCCGCCCTAACGCGCCCGTCTGCCGGCGGCATGTGTCGTCCGCCGCGATCTATTTTGGCGCGCGGCATGTTTCATCCTTGCTTCGAGTTTCTCATACTCCCCAAGGTGTGCGCGCATCAGGCTTTTCCAAAGCTTGCCGTGGTTGGGCACTGAGAAGTGCAGAAGTTCATGCACGATAACGTAGTCTCCCAGGTCGCGCTCCATCCCCAGCAGTTCGTCGTTGAAACTCAGGGTTCCAGCGGTAGAGCAAGACGCCCACTTGTTGCGCATCGGCCGGACATACAATCCATGGACCTTCACATCGAACTTCGCGGTCCATTCCAGCACGCGCGCTTTGAACTCCTCCCTGTCGCGCCACTGGCTCATGGGCGGTAGCTCTTCTGCAGCAAAGTGAACAAGGCCTCGACCGTTGCGGTGACCTTTTCCAGGTCGTCTTCCTCGGCAAAGACGGCAAACGTGACCTGCTTCCGCAACTCGCGCAGTTCGGCCTCGCTGCGCTGCCAGTTCGGAAACTTCGCGAACTCCCCCGCGACTTTCCGGCTGACCTGCTCGGGGTTGGATATGCCGTCGTCGGTGAGCTTGCACAGCACGAAGTAGGTCAGCCCATCCAGCCCTTTCGCGGCCTGCTCCTTCTTCCGTTGTTCGTTCTTCTCGATTTCCTTGAGCAAAGCGGCCAGCGCGTCTTCCGTGCTGGTCTGCCGCTCCTCGAAGCTCTCCTGCACCGCCTTGGCCCGTTCCGCGAGCGCCACGAGGAACGGGTCATCGCTCTCCTCCTCGGCGGTCTTCTCGATGGCCTTGACCAGATTGATCACTTTGGTCGCTTTACCTTCCAGACGTTGCTTGATCGTCTCGATTGTCGCGCCGTCCAAAACGATGTATTCCGCGGTGTCTCCAGCGACCACCGCTCCGATATGCTTCTGCACCAGCTCGTTGGTCTTCTTCTGAAACGCCTTGTCCGCGTACACCTTCCGGGCGTAAGCGTTCCGCACCACGGCATAGATCGAGCAAAGCGTCATGTAAGCGTCCATGAACGGCCGCAGGAACGCATCCGGGGAGATAATCTCGTAGAGCATCTCGATCTCTTTGTATTCGCGGAAGAACTCCTTGCGCCGTTCCTTGTCACGGAAGTGTTCGATGAGGCTGTCCACGTCCTTGTCGTCGAAGTTCCGCGTCACCAGCGCCAAATATGCCGGGGCCTTGCTCTCCATTTTCGATTTGAAGAGATGTTTGAGCAGGCCGATGTCCTTGACGATCGCGTTGATCTCGTCGCTGTCGAAGGCCAGCGCCTTTTCCAGCTTGTCGAAGATACCGACGAAATCAAGCACGAACCCGTGCGGCTTGACCATCTCGGCCGCCTCGTTTTCGTAGGGGCGATTCACCCGCGCGATGGCCTGGAGCAGCGTGTGATCGCGCATGGGCTTGTCCAGATACATCGCGTAGAGGATAGGCGCGTCGAAGCCGGTCAGCAATTTTTCCGTGACGATCAGGATCTTCGGCCACTCGCCGACCTTGATGAAGTTCTTGCGGATCTGCTTCTCGCGCTTCGGGTCGAGATGCCACTTCTTCAGGTGCGCCGGGTCGTTGTTGTTCCCGGTAAACACGATCTCGGAATACGCCGCCGGCAAGATGGCATCCAGCGCCCCCTTGTAGAACGCGCACGCCTCGCGATCCACTCCCACCAGGAACGCCTTGTAGCCGAGCGGCTCCACGTTCGCGCGGAAATGGTCGGCCACGTGGCTTGCCACCTTATTCACCCGGTCCTTGCCCTTGAGGAAGTTCTTCAGGTTCACCGCGCGTTCGAGAATTTTGTTCAGCTCCTCGATATCAGCGATTCCCTCGGTCTCGGCCAGCGCGAGGAATTCCTTCTCCATGATCTCGTGCGGCACGAGCATCTCGTTCGGCGCGAGGTTGTAGTAGAGCGGCAAGGTCGTGCCGTCGGCTATGCTCTCGGCGATGGAATACTTGTGCAGATAACCCTTGTCGTCCTCGCAGCCGAAGGTCTTGAACGTGCCTTTGCCGTAGGCCGTCTTGTCCACCGGCGTGCCGGTAAAGCCGAGAAAACTCGCGTTCGGCAGGCCCGCCATGAGGAAGTTGCCGAGGTCGCCGCCCGTCGTGCGGTGCGCCTCGTCGATCAGCACGAAAATGTTCCGCCGCAGGTTGAGGTTTGCCGGCATGTCGCGGAACTTGTGGATCATGGTCACGACGATGCCGCGGTAATCCTGGCCCTTCTGATTCAGCAAGCGGTTGAGCTCGGCGATGGAACTCGCGTGCGCTACGTTGCCCAGCCCCACTGAAGCAAGGTTTTTGAGCATCTGATCTTCCAGCTCGTTGCGGTCGATCATCAGCAGGATGGTCGGCTTTTCCGCCTCGGGCGCTTTGAACAGCAGCTCGGCGGCCTTGATCATGGTGTAGGTTTTGCCGCTGCCCTGCGTGTGCCACACCAAGCCGCGCGTGCGCTTGGGATCGAGCGCCCGCGCCACCACCTTGTCCACCGCCGCAGCCTGGTGCTGCCGCAGGATGACCTTCTGCAGTTCCTCTTCCTTCTCGGCGAAGAGGATGAAATCCTTCAGGATGCGCAGCAAGTGCGGCACGGCGCAGAAGCTCTTGACCTTGGCTTCCAGATTCCCGACCTCTTCGTGCTTCCAGTTGAACAGGTTCCGCCGTACCGTGTTCCAAGTCACTCCGTAGGCGAAGCCGATGGCCTCGGTGACAGTGAAAAGCATCTGCGGCACCATCACCTCCGGCGTCTCGGCGTGGTAGCGGCGGATCTGATCCACTCCGAGCGCGATCGCCTCCTCCTTGCTCGCGTTCTTGCACTCGATCGCTTCCACCGGGATGCCGTTGATGAGGAACACCACGTCCTCACGCGTGCCATATTTGCCGTTGTGGGTGTAAAACTCCTCCGTCACCTCGTAGACGTTCCGCCACTCCCCGCGCGGGCGGGCGAGGTCGGCGTAATCGATCAAGGTCAGGTCCAGCTCGCGGTTCTCCTCCGCGCAGAAAAACTTGTGCTGATTGCGCAACGCCTGGAGGAAATCGCGGTTGCCGTAGATATCGGCGTGGAAACGCTGGAACTGGCCGATCAGCGCGCCCTCGGCCTCCTTGTATTTGGGGTTGAAGGCGCGAATCTGGGCGTGCAGCAGATCGCCGAAGTACAGCGATGCCTTGCGCGCCCGCTCTGCCGGCGTCGCTCCGGCCGGGTCGAAACCGCGCCGCCGTTCGGCCTCGGCGCGCGGCACGTAGGTCCAGCCGATCTCCTGCGCGTATTGCAGGATGCAGGCCTGGACGGTTTTGTGTTCGGTGGGCTTGGTCACCATTTCAATTACATCAGTTCCAAGTTTTCCGCCATGCCTGATATTCGGATGGTCGCAAGCGATAGCGGGCAATATTGCCATCGTGCAGGCTCATCAGTTCCGTTTCCACCACCTCGACGAAACGTGCGAGACTCTCCTGCGATACATTCTCCGCGGCGCGCCGTCTGATGAAAGCGGTCGCGGCCTTCTTGTCCATTCCGCCGTGAACGACCGCGGCAACCGTATCGGCAACCAGCGCGCGATGCTGCAGACGGAATGTGTCCGGCTGACCCAATGACTGGCGCACGGCTGAATAGCGCGCACAGGATCGCTCATAGGCCCAGACGAATACATCTCGCAGCAACTCTACGCGATTCAATTCGTACACCCCAAGAATGCCGTCGACATAGGCACGTTCGGGAACATCCACAAACGATAATGGACACAGATTCCGGCGAATGAGCGGCAGGTTCGCCGCGAGACGCGAAACGCGCTTATTCACGTCCGCGAATGGCTGCAAATACGGCAGATGAACCATGGCGAAAAACGCCTGCTCGAATGGATCTTGAATCGCCGTAGCGGTATCGAGGACTTGCTGGAAACATTCGTCGATCAGTTGCGGCACTTCCAAGGGGTGATAGACCGTTTGTGCAACGCCAACCGGGACAATGCGCAAGCGTCCGCAGGCTTGCGGGTCCAGCAGATTGTCTGCGAGCAACGCGTGCAGATTGAGAATGGTGTATCGATTGAAGCCCGTCTCCGCTGCCTGATCGACCAGCAATTCAATGGCCGCCTTGTGATTCAGGATCATCTGCGCTTCCTTGGCGTCCTTGCCATCGGCGGACTCACCCAACTCCAGCAGTCGTTCTGTTTCCAGCAGCGAATAGGTATTGCCTTCCAGGCGGCTGGAGTTCCATGACAGATCAATCAACAGCCGGCTGAAAATTTGTCGCGCATAGGTTCCGGCAGCAAGCTGCTCGCCGTCGGGCGAACGTCCTGAGTCAAACAGACGTTTCCGGGTATCGGCTGGAAGGTAGAAGGTGTCGTTGGGACGATAACCATCAAGAAACGTCCGGTCGTAGCCAACCGGACGGCGGCGCTGGATCGGCTCGCGCACGGCCTGTTTGATGACCTCTGCTTCGGATGAAATCGGGATGTAGGTCTCACCGTATGCTTCCAACTTGGGAGCGGGGGCTACAGCGTGTATTTCGGCCGTGGCTCCAGGCAACCGATAACGGCTCGCCCGGCCNCGTCCCTCGGCGATCAAGCGCTTCTCTGCGACGAGCCATGCCAGACGACGCTGCAAAGTTCGATGCGGCANGGTAATCGGCAGCGCGCCCGTGATGTCCTCGATGGAACCGCCTCCGGGGAATTGAGCCGCCGCGCTTAGAATTGCGTCGAGTTCGTTGCTGGGAATCTGTTTTGGCATGGGACCTTTTTCGTGGCGCGATTTCGAATATCGCGCCACGAAGAATCATTTATGGCGCGTTAATTCATTATCGCGCCACATTAAGTGGCGCGCAA
>C687J26845_10001497_pt1 | contig 14381 bp, 10 predicted proteins | sample RifCSPlowO2_12_FD_26845 | JGI IMG/M metagenome (IMG submission 26845) | reverse complement strand
TGGTGGTGGACTGTTCGCTGCGCTCCTGAGTCCACCCTACGCCCACCCTCCCCGCCCAACTTGGTACGGGCCAGCTTCGGCTCTTGCTTACCACTTGCCGCTTACGGCTTGCCGCTGCCAGCGTTAGCTGGCAAACAGATAAGCCTCCACATCCATACCCGCATCGCGCATCTGCGCCAGCTTGTAACGCAGGGTGCGCGGGCTGATACCCAGGCGCTCGGCGGCTTCCTTGCGACGCCCGCGCTCGGCGCGCAGGATATCGATGATCATCTGGAACTCATGCCGGCGCAGGTCTTCACCCAAGGCGCCAGCCTCGGCCGCAACGACCTCCGGCATCACCGGCGCGCTTGCCGGCACCATCGCCAGTAACGGCCTGGGCGCAGGCGCGAGACTGCCAACAGTCGTCGTCAGGCACAGATCCTGCGGCTGGATCAAGCCGCCCTGCTGCAGGATCAGCGCNCGCTGAATGGCGTTATCCAGCTCACGCACGTTACCCGGCCAGGCATGGCTCACCAGGCTCGCCTGCGCCTGCGGCGAAAGCCGAACAGGCGCGTGATTCATTTTTTTGACGTGCTTGGCCAGCAGTCGCTCGGCCAATGGCAGGATGTCCGCCGGGCGCTCGCGCAACGGCTGCCAGGCCAGCGGGAAGACCGACAGGCGATAGTAGAGGTCCTCGCGAAAGCGCCCCGCCGCCACTTCGCCGGCCAGGTCGCGGTTGCTGGTGGCCAGCACGCGAATGTCCAGGCTGATCGGCTTGCGCCCACCCACCCGCTCCACTTCACGCTCCTGCAGCACGCGCAACAGCTTGGCTTGCAGGCCTTGCGGCATTTCGGAAATTTCATCGAGCAGAATGGTGCCGCCCTCGGCCAGCTCGAACTTGCCCGGCGCACTGGCGATGGCGCCGGTGAAAGAACCCTTCTCATGGCCGAACAGCGTGGCTTCGAGCATGTTATCGGGAATCGCCGCGCAGTTGATGGCAATGAAGGGTTTCGCCGCCCGCGGCGACTGCTGGTGAATGAAGCGTGCCAGCACCTCCTTGCCGGTGCCGGACTCGCCGGTGATCAGCACCGTCGAATCGCTCTGCGCCACCCGCGTAGCCAGCTCGAGCAACTGCACGCTGGCCGGCTCCAGCGCCACCGGGCCGTCCTGCTCGGTCGCCGTCACGCGCCCGAGGGCATGGCGATCGACCAGCGCCAGCAGGGTTTTCGGCTCGAACGGCTTGACCAGGTAATCCGCCGCGCCCTGGCGTATCGCATCCACCGCCCGCTCGACCGCCGCGAAGGCGGTCATCAGCAACACCGGCAGTTGCGGCTGGCGCTGGCGGATCAGGGCCAACAACTGATGACCGTCCATGCCCGGCATGTTCACGTCGCTGATCACCAAACCAAAGGGNTCTTGCGCCAGGGCCGCAAGCGCCGATTCGGCGCAATCCACCGCCCGATAGTCGTGACCACCCAGCGCCAGGGTATCGGCCAGGGCTTCGCGCAGGGCGCGGTCGTCTTCGACCAGCAGAACTTTGGCAGCCATGGTGCTACTCCTGAATCAAGGGTTGCGCCGCGGGAAGCAGCGGCAGAATCAATAGGGCACAGGTGCCGCGCGCGATCCGCGAGCGCACCTGCAATTCGCCCTGATGGGCGCGCGCCACGGCCTTGACCACGGCCAGGCCGAGGCCGGTACCGGTGGTCTTGGTGGTAAAGAAGGGTTCGCCCAGACGAGCCAGGGTGACGCTGTCGATGCCCGGGCCGCTGTCGCTGATGCACAGGCGCAGGCTGTTGCCGCGCTGATACAGATGAATCTTCAAGCGCGCCTCGCGCCCGGCGGCCTGGATCGCGTTCTCGATCAGGTTGAGCACGCTACCGACCAGNGTGTCGCGGTTACACAGCAATTCGCCGTCACGACTGGCGCATTGCCAGCGCACGGTCATGCCGCGCACATGAGGCTCGGCCGCCGCCTGCAGCGCCTCGAACAGTGCCTTGGGCGTCAGGCGATCCGGCAGCGGCAGGTCACCACGGGCGAAGATCAGCATGTCGCGTACCTGATGCTCCAGCTCATGCAGTCGCTCTTTCAAACGCCNGGCGAAGCGCTGCTGCTGCTCGACCGGCAACACCTGCTCGGTCAAATGGCTGGCATAGAGCAACGCCGCCGACAGCGGCGTACGAATCTGATGAGCCAGGGAGGCGACCATGCGCCCCAGCGCGGACAAGCGCTCATGCCGCGCCAGCTGATCCTGCAGGCGCCGGGTTTCTGTCAGGTCGGTGAGCAGCACCAGCTGGCCCGGCTCGCCTTGCAACGAGCGGGTGGCAATCGACAGGCGCCGACCATCTTTCAGGGAGATTTCGTGGCCATCGTCCTCACGCGGGGCGAAGTTGCGCGCGATCACCTGACGCCAGAGCATGCCGAGCAGCGGCAGACCGAGCAGATTGCACGCCACCGGATTGGCNTCACGCACCACGCCCTGCCCGTCGATGACGATGACCCCACCGGGCAGCAGATCCAGCAGGCTTTGCAGGCGGTAGGCCAGGCGCTCCTTCTCGGCCAGTTCCTGCATGCGCTGGGCGCTGATCAGGGCCAACTGCCCCTTCAGCTCGGCGACCCGATCCTCCAGCATGCTGTAGGACTCGCTGAACTGAGTCGACATCTGGTTGAAGCGCGCAAACGCCTGCTCCAGGCTGGCGCGACTGGTCAGCTCCTGAGAAACCGCAGGTTCGANTTCAGCATTCCGGGAAGGTTGGGCGTTGGGCTTCATTATTCTCTCTCGCCTGGCGAGCCGTCATAAGACAGTCAGTTAGCAGAGAGTTAGCAATACCCGTGCCTAAAAAAAATTGGTTATTTTTCAATACCTTGAAAAACAANNCCGTCGATTGCGTCAAAGCCCCGGCTGAATTGAATGCAGTGGCGCCAAGACCCTGACTCGCAGGCACAGCGGCCGGCGGACGCCATTGCTCACCGAGCGGTCGGATGGGTTGGGACTGGTGACGTTGCCCATCCCGTAGCCTGGATGAGCTCAAGCGTGATCCGGGTCGGCGGCGAGCCTGCTGCACGCCATACGGGTCTGGAACAACCCGCGATCCGTAGGGTGTCACTCGCCGCAGGCAGTGCACCATGGTTCATCGGCGCGACGCAAAGCTGGCGGGCTGTCGCTGCGCTCCGAAGCCGCCCTACAGTGCGAAGGTATCGCCGAATCTGGGGCAAATCGCGATCCGTAGGNTGTCACTCGCCGTAGGCAGTGCACCATGGTTCATCGGCGCGACGCAAAGCTGGCGGGTTGTCGCTNCGCTCCGAGGCCGCCCTACAGTGCGAAGGTATNGCCGAATCTGGGGCAAATCGCGATCCGTAGGGTGTCACTCGCCGTAGGCAGTGCACCATGGTTCATCGGCGCGACGCAAAGCTGGCGGGCTGTCGCTGCGCTCCTGAGCGGCCGACGTCCCGGACCGCCCCATGAGCGGAGCAACGCGCAGCACGCACTGTTTGGCATCAGTCTTCCTGCGCCTCGTCCTCGCGCCGACTCATGCCGTACTTGCGCATTTTCTCGACCAGGGTGGTGCGGCGAATGCGCAAGCGCTCTGCCGCCCGGGCCACCACACCGCTGGCGTCATCGAGCGCCTGCTGGATCAAGCCCTGCTCGAGGTTGCCCAAGTAGTCTTTCAGATCGAGGCCTTCGGCCGGCAGCATGGCTGGGGTATTGACCCCTGGCAGCCCGGCGATGATGGCTGCACGCTCCTCCAGATCCTCACGCAGGCTGGCGGTCAAATCCTCGTCTTCATCGTCGACATGACGGAATTTCTTCGGCAGTTCACCCACGCCGATCACCCCATAGGGATGCATGATCGCCATGCGCTCGACCAGATTGGCCAGCTCGCGCACATTGCCCGCCCAGTCGTGGCGGCACAGCGACATGATCGCCGCCGAGTTGAAACGGATCGAGCCGCGCTTCTCGTGCTCCATGCGCGAGATCAGCTCGTTCATCAGCAGGGGAATATCTTCGATACGCTCGCGCAGCGGCGCCATTTCGATGGGGAATACATTCAGTCGGTAGTAGAGATCCTCGCGAAAACTACCCGCTTCGATCATCTCCTCCAGATTCTTGTGGGTCGCCGCGATGATGCGCACGTCGGCACTTTGCGTCTTGTTGCTGCCAACCCGCTCGTAGGTGCGTTCTTGCAGCACCCGCAGCAGCTTGACCTGCATCGACAGGGGCATGTCGCCAATTTCATCGAGGAACAGGGTGCCGCCGTTGGCCAACTCGAAACGCCCGGCGCGGCTGGTGATCGCTCCGGTAAAGGCGCCCTTCTCATGGCCGAACAGTTCGCTTTCCAGCAACTCTGCGGGAATCGCGCCACAGTTGATCGGCACGAAAGGCGCCTCACGACGCCTGGAGTGATAGTGCAGGTTGCGCGCCACCACCTCTTTGCCGGTGCCCGACTCACCGAGGATCAGCACGCTGGCCTCGGTATCGGCCACCTGCTGCATCATCTGCCGCACCTGCTGGATGGCGCGGCTGGTACCGACCAGGCTGCGGAACAGATTCGGTTCACGCTGACGACCGCGCTCGCGCGCCTGGTCGTACATCTCGCGGTAGACCTGGGCGCGGTGCAGGGAATCGAGCAGTTTGTTGTAGCTAAGCGGCATTTCCAGGGTCGCCAGCACACGGCGGCGCAACTCTTCCGGCCATTCCGCAGCCGCCTGTTCGTCGATCAGCAGGATCGGTAGGAACTCGTCCCANGCAGCCGCTTGCTTGAGGATCTCCAGGACCCCGCCCTTGGCCTGCACATCACCGAGCAATACGCTGAGCACCTCCCTGCTGGCGGACAATGGCGCGACCGCATCCTGCCAGTCACGACTGCCACATGCGAGGTGATCTTCGCCCAGGAAATTCAGGATCACCGTCAAATCCCGACGTCGCTCGCTGTCATCGTCAATCAGCAGAATTTTCGTTTCACGCCACATATTTTTGATCTGATCCTGGGAGCGAACGGAAGCGCACTCTGTCGAACACGACAACTACGCTGGCAATTGGCCGCTAGTAAAGTCAATTTATCGAGAATAGTCAATTTTATGGCGTGCTTTTTTTGATATTCACGACCAATTGCCTAAGCGATTGTTTGCAAGAAGGGATAAACAGGACCAGTAGCAATAACGAAAAGAAGCACCAGCGCAGAGTAACAGTACAGTCCGCAGGGCAACCGCGCGGCATTCCGGTAGGGCGGCCCAGGCGGCGATCGCTCGTAGGGCGGCTTCGGAGCGCAGCGACAACCCGCCAGCTTTTGTGCCGCGCCGATGAACCACGGTGCACTGCCTGCGGCGAGTGACACCCTACGGATTGTGGATTATTGCAGATTGGCTGACCGCCGACCCATCACCCGAACAACTGGTAGACTTTGGCCCCTTGCTGGGCCTGGTTCAGCTGCATCAGCTCGCCGGCCAGGCGCCGCTGCTCCGACTGACATACATCGACCAGCTCGCGGTACAGGTCCAGCAACTCCTGCATGCGCGCGCGCAGCACGTCTTCGTCCTGCACGGACTCGACCATGGCTTCGTCAACGGCTTGGCGGCACTGCAGATCCAATTCGCCGATGGCCGCCCAATCCTGTGCGGCCAAGGCATCGCGCAAGGCGCTTCCAGTCTTTTCCAGACGCTGGACAGATGAACTCATGTGCGTGCTCCTTAAAGCGTCAGACTGCATCACTGGCCGATTGCGTCCCAGCCTGTCTTAACATTGCGCAGCAGCCCCGCCACTTCATCGAGCGGCGCGGCGTCATTTTTCACATTGGCCTCAAGTAAACGGGAAACCATGTACTGGTAGAGGCTATCCAGGTTGGCCGCCAACTCGCCACCCTGCTGCAGATCCAGGCCTTCGCGCAGACCACCGATGATGCCGATGGCCTTGCCGATCAGCTCACCCTTCATCGACGTCTGCTGACGCTCCATGGCGCCACGCGCCTGGGCGATACGGGTCAGACCACCTTCCATCAGCATCTGAATCAACCGGTGGGGGCTGGCATCCACGGCCTGGGCCTGGGTGTTGACGCTTTGATACTGCTTGAGGGCTGCCATCGCGTTCATGCTGAAGGTACTCCAGTGTAGTGCGGGAATACTTCATGTATCGGCAGTGCCGGCAGCAGCTTTAGGGCGACGGAAAAATAACACAACTGATTGATTTAACTCGTCAAACAGGAACTGGAAAGCCACTTTCCAGGCATCGATGAAGCGCCTCCGGCCTCAAGAGGCTACCGGCTCGACCTCAGGCCCGATCGCGATCCAGGCATCACGTATCTGCACCAGCAAGCCCTGCACCTCTTGCAGACTACGCGGAGTGCTATCAAGCGCCACACCGGCAAGCCGTCGGGTCATGTAGTCGTAAAGCGAATCCAGATTCTCCGCAATATCCCCACCGAGTTCTTTATCCAGACTGCCCTGCAAAACGCTAATGATGGAAATAGTCGCACCAACAGCCTCACCACGTATGCCGTGGTTGCCTTGCTCCTGCGCCAGCAGCGCNAGGGAAATACGCTCAAGCGCGCCATCCAGCAGCAACTGCACGGTTTGATAAGGCGTTACTTCCTGGCTGACCTTGACGCTCTTGTAGGTATCGATTGGCTTGCTCACGCCTTAACTATCCTTTTTTACAACACCAGGGAGATTGGCAAACACCTGAGCGAGTTGATCACCTGTACTTTTCAACTGCCCGACCAATGCATCCATGGCATTGAACTGAGCAAGCAAGCGGGTTTGCATTTGCTCAACGCGCCTATTCAGATTTTCTGTCTGTGTCTTGATATCGCTTCGCGTACTTTCTAGCGCTTTCATGCGCTGTTCAANAATACCGCCAGTCTGAATAAACCCATCAATACGTTTATCCACCCGGCTCATCAATCCGGTATCGCCAGTAAAAAACGCACCTACCGCATCGAAGTTATCCTGCAACGCCGAATCAAGCTTGGTGTCGTCGATTTTCAGGGTGCCGTCTTTTTGGGTAGTGATCCCTAAATTGGCAAGCACTCGCACACCTGCCTGACCGGAAGGATTAACCAGCTCATTACGCACACCACTGAGCAAACTGCGCACTGTGGAGTCGCCTACCAGGCCACCAACAAGCGGTGCACCGTCCTCGCCTACCTTGGTGACACTGGTCAACCTGTTACTGGTAGCGATCAACTTGTTATAGGCATCGACAAAGGTCTTNATGCTAGCTTTTACGCCAGCACTGTCCTGCCCCACCGTCAACGTAATGGGTTTATCAACCTCAGTCTTGGCCAGTAATTCAAACTCGACATCAGCGATAGCACCACTGACCTTATTAGTCGCGCTACTGAGGGGCAGGCCGTCGACCGTAAACTCGGCATTCGCGGCCTGCACGATATAGCCCGCGCTGGATGGATTGCCGGCGCTCAGTGCGATGCTGCCATCCACATCCAGCGTGGACAGGTTGCCTGTGCCGGCGACTATCACATCTTTTCCAGCACCGGTTTCAGTGGCGCTAAACACCAAGCGCGATTCACCATTCAACGGGTTATTGACGATGGTTGCGCTGATACCCTGGTCTTTCAGCGCGGCATTGAGCTGATCACGAGTACTGGCCAGATCGGATCCGGCAGCAATAGTGACCGCGGTACCAGTATCGCCGGCACCTAATTTGACCGTAAGCGTCTGCTCGCTTGCGCCACTCGAGAAACCACCAGCCACAGCAGCCGTAGCAACCTTGCTGGCGGTTGCCAGGCTCTGCACTTCTATTTTGTAGATGCCCGGTGTAGCCGTTTTACTGGCGCTGGCAGTCAAGGTGCTGGTATTGGACGATATGGCCGTGCGCTTCTCGAACAAGGTGGCGCTGTTCAAGTCTTTCATGGCTGCTTGAAAGGCGCTCAACGCGCTCTTGAGCTCACCCAGGGCAGAGAATTTGGTGGTAGTGGACTTCTCCAGGCGGGCCAATTGCGCTTCTTTCGGCGCCTTTTCCGCGTTGACTATCGCCGTCACCATATTGGTAATGGGAAGCCCGCTGTTAACACCTGTGATGCCATCAATTACGCCTGCCATGCTGGTTACCTCGCCATGAAGTTGACGCTTAAACGCTTACGCCTGCCCAATCACAATGGGCAGTCAAGAAACATGCCAGCGATCAAGCTTCAGCCTTGAATAACAGACTACGGACCTCTTCCAGGCTTTCCGCCAAGCGCAACGCTTCCTCTGATGGCAGCTGACGAATCACTTCGCCCGACGCACCATCGGTTACCTTTACCACTACGCGACCGCTTGAATCATCCAGCGTGAAATTCAAATCTCGCCGAATGCTCTGTACAAAACTTTGAATCGCAATCACTGCATCCTCGACCGGCTCACGCCTCTGCGTGGCCTCCTCAGGCTCTTTCTTAGTCACCTCGGCATCAATCTCTGCCGCTTTGGCGGCAGCGACAGGCGAGACTTGCGTAACTGCAGCAGTCGCTTTGGAGAGCGGTGCAGACAGCGAACTGTTTATGCCTATATCCATTTTCTTTTACCTCGCAAGGCAAAACGGGGAGAAGTGCTATGCACTTCCCCCCGCAGTCTAATGCAGACTAACCGTTTAGCTTACTGCAGGAGGCTGAGCACGGCCTGCGGCAACTGGTTGGCCTGGGCCAGGATCGCGGTGCCGGCCTGTTGCAGAATCTGGTTCTTGCTCAGATTCGCGGTTTCAGCGGCGAAGTCGGTATCTTGGATCCGACCACGGGCAGCCGATACGTTCTCCGAGATGTTCTGCAGGTTGGAAATGGTGTTCTCGAAGCGGTTCTGCACCGCACCCAGATCGGCACGCTGGTTATCGATCGCCTTGAGGGCATCATCGATGACCAGCACGGCCGACTGTGCACCCACCGCATTGGTGATGTCGATATCTTTGACCGAGTTGGCAGTTTCAGCCGTCGTCGACGCTGTCACGGTAGTGAAAGTAGCGCCTGTAGCGTCGGCGCCGGCGCCGTCGGCGAAGGTGATAGAGGTGAGTGCATTGGTGGTCGAGGTGGTGGCGTCGCCTTTACTGATCACCTGATAAGCGCCTGCAGCATCCTTATGCACACCCACTTCCAGGTTGGCGTCGTTGATGGCCGCCGCCAGCTTGTCGGTAACCTCGGCAACCGTATCACCGGCCGCCAGCTCGACATCCAGAGTCGCAGCGGGGGTCGTGCCCGAGAACGCGAGCGTCACGGTCGCGGTACCGCCGCTGGCAGCGCCAGCAGTAGCGTTGCCAAAGGCGCTTTTAAAGAAGTTACCCTCGAGCGAATCGGCACTCATTTCGCCAATGCTGACGCTGATGCTTTCGTTCGCAGCCGAACCCACCTGGAAGTTCTTGGTACCGAAATTACCATCGAGCAATTTCTGACCGCCGAAGGTAGTGGTATTGCTGATACGGTCCAGCTCTTTTTTCAACTGACCGACTTCGGAGTTCAATGCCGTCCGCTCGGATTCGCTGTTGGAGCCGTTGGCCGACTGCAGGGACAGATCGCGCATACGTTGCAGAATATTGGTGGACTGCTGCAGCGCGCCTTCGGCGGTCTGCGCCAGGGAGATGCCATCGTTGGAGTTACGCACCGCCACACCCAGGCCGTTGATCTGGCTGGTCAGGCGGTTGGCGATCTGCAGGCCGGCTGCATCGTCCTTGGCGCTGTTGATGCGCGAACCGGTAGACAGACGCTGCAGGGAAGTCGCCAGCGCATTGGAGGAGCTGCTCAGGTTGCGCTGGGTATTCAGGGACGCAATGTTGGTATTGACGGTAAGGGCCATGGTGTTTGCCTCCAATGGGCTGATACTTGTTGGTAGCCTGGATGTGCGAGAGGTTGGACGGTTGCCTTGCTCAGGCACCCAGTTACTTCGCATTCGTAAGCTATATCGCCCCGGCTGGGGAAAACTTAAGGGCCACCCTCAAAAAACTTTCGCTGCCCGCCGATGCCCTGGTCGCAGGCCGGTCAGGGCCGGGGTCAATCAGGCAGCCAGGCCTTGCGCCAGGCCTCAAGGTTTTTCCCTTCGAGCATCCATTCATTGCGCACCGCAGCACGCAATTCATCGCCCATGCGGGCAGTTGCATCCAGATCGGCCAGATGCAGGCGAATGGCGTCCATCCAATCCTTGAAGCGGTTCTTGACCCGGGTCACCGGCAATACGTCCTGATAGCAGCGCACATCGCTGCAGATCACCGGAAAACCACAGGCCCCGTACTCCAGCAAACGCAGATTGCTCTTGCACTCGTTGAACAGGTTCTGTTCAACCGGCGCCAGCGCCAGATCCAGGTTCAATCCGGCCAATACTGCCGGGTACTGCTCAATGGGAACCCCTGGATGGAGCTCATGGATAAAGGGCCTCAGCTTGTCCGGGCACATGCCGAAGAAGACCCACTCCNCCTCACTCGCCAGTGCCTTGACCACATCGGCAAGCATTTCCAGGTCGCCGGAATGGCCGGCCCCACCCGCCCACCCCACGCGCGGCTTGCTGGAACACCGCCGCTGGCTGGTCAAGCCATGCCATTGGCGAGGATCGAGACGGTTTTCTATAACCCGGATATCCGGGTGGAAATCCTGGAAGGCCTCGGCCATCGCTTCCGTGGACACCACAAAGCGATCCACATAGGAGATACCACGGCGCAGTGACCTTAGAATGTCCTGGGGCATCTGCGCTCGATACGCACTTTTCATCGGCAGATTTGGCAAGTAATCATCCAGCTCATACACCTTGAATGCTCGCGAGAATGCCTGCATCCGGCGCATAGCCTCCAGCCGCTCATCACCAATCTGGCGCTGCAGCAGCACGACATCCGGATCGTAACGTTCCAGATCCACTACAGAGAGCATGCCAAACGAAAGGGCACCCTCAATGAAGCCCTGCTGCTGCAAGGCATTGAAGGGTTGAATAACTCGGTATTGGCCACAGCCGTCCCGGTCCGCCGGGTGTGCCAAAACCGTCGGCAACGGCCGCCAAGCGTCGAGCGGCCGCCAGGACAACTTGTTATCGGCCAGCTTGAAGCCACCAGGTTCTACCAGGGATAAGTTGGAGTTATAGGCTGGATCGCGCGCCAGCAACGGCAGCCATTTAGCGTACATGGCGTCCTGCTCTGCGACAAAGCGCTTGTGCTTGGCGNCGCTGGTCTGTTTGTCGACCTTCGTCTGGCTGACACCACCCTCATGCATCAGCACGGCGTGAGGCGTCCACACCGTTAAATAGCCAACTTCACGGGTTTTTAAACATAGATCGATATCGTTATAAGAGACCTTGAACTGCTCTTCATCCATACCGCCCACGTCCAGGTAAACGGATTTTCGAATCATCAGGCACGCCGCCGTCACCGCGCTGTAGTTCTGGTCGACTTGCAAGCGCTGCATATAACCCGGGGCATCCATTGGCTCACCGATAAAGGGGTGTTCTGCGGGGCCACACAAGCCAAGCACCACGCCCGCGTGCTGGATACGACCATCNGGATAGAGCAACTTCGCCCCTACGATACCGACCTCTGGACGCTGTGCATGGTTGAGCAACTCATCCAGCCAGTCGTTGCGAATAGCCGCTGTGTCGTTGTTAAGCAAAACCAGATAATCACCGCGCGCCGCGCGCGCCGCCATATTGTTGATCGCCGAGAAATTGAACGGTTGCGGATAGCGGATCACCCTGACCTTCTCTTCAGCCATGGCCTCGACCCCCGCCAACCACGCGAGCGCCTCGGGCGTCTCGCTGTTGTTGTCGATGATCAGTATTTCGTAATGTTCGTAGCGGGTATGTTCCAGCACGCTCTCAACACAACGCTGGAGCATGGGCAGTTGATCCTTGGTTGGGATCAGAATCGAGACCAGCGGTTGCTGCTGATGACCATAGCTGATGTGATAGCGCCCCGGCAGGTCGGAACCGACGTGCGCCTGCNGATAGTCACGCACAGCAAGATGACGGGCAATGCTCGCACGCTCATCTGGATTATCCAGCAGGGCCGGGGCCTGGGTGATAAGTAGCGGTTCACTCACATGCCCCAGATCCTGCATGCCACCCGACTCGACCAGCCGCAAAATCAGATCAAACTCCATCGCTGCGCTGTAACGTTGAGCAAAACCGTCCAACTCGACGAACGCATCGCGGCGAAACAGCCAGTGACGCGCCATACTCGCGGGGAAACTCAGCAGCAGATCCAGATTGAATCCGGGCCGGAACATCGGCCCCAATGAGCCATCGGCCAGGCGCAGCATTTCGTCGCCATAGATGGCTCGGCAACCCGGGGAAGCGATCAGTTCCAAGGCCACCATCATCAGACCGCTCGCAATGAACTCATCCCCTGCCTCGACCATCATTACCCAGTCGCAATCCGCCTGCGCCAACATCTGGTTGATGGTGTCGACCTGCTGATCGGCTGACACGCGCCTGCACTCTACGCGCGGGTCGGCACGCTCGAACTGCGCGCCCTCGCCAACGCTCAGGAGCAGAATCTGCAGCCCGGCGTAGGGCTGCTTTTCCTGACTCAAACTGTCGAGCGTCGCCCGTAGTTTCCCTGCGTCACCCTGCCTATCCAGCACCAGGATGCCGAACCGCGGCCCGCCACCGCTGGTTTTCAGGTACCCGCCGATCAAGTGCTCCTGAACCGCTGTCGGCACGCGCGTATCCAGCCATGGCCGGAAGCCTTCCCGTTCCTCTTGAATCATTTCACCCCCGGCGTCCCGCAACGGCGGGAACGCCCAAGGCCCGGGCTGTACGGCGGCAACTGCCTGAGGTGTCTCTGCACGCTTGGCCGCCTCGGCCAAGCGCCGACGCAGGGGAAAATCGTGCCACCCCTCGGCGCCAGCGGCCAGCGGGTGGCAACGTACCTGCTCGTTCGGTCGCGGTGCATACAGCCCCATGGCCCGGATTTGTCCGGCGAACACCTGCACGCCCTTCTGCCACAGCGGCAGCATGTCGCCCTGCTGTTGACGCTGCTCGGCATGCTTGCGGAAGCAGGAAAGCGGCTCGCACAGATAGGCTAGATGGCCGTGCCGCAGCACATTCACGTACATCGCCAGGTCGTTGATGGCGCGCACCGTCTGCCCGTTGAGGCAACAGACGTTTGGCTTGATCCCAGCCAGGTGTGCACGACGGAACATCACCGTGCTCGGCTCGCCGATGAAGTTCATCGGTGAGTCGGCGAGGTAGGCGATCAGGTCGCCGCCGTGCAGGATGCCGTCCTGATCAAACGGGCAGCAGGTCGCCGGGACATCCGGTAGCGGTAAGCCGGATTTGTCGATCAACAGCCGNCGCGAGGTTACCAGGCTGACCTCGGGATTGGCGCTGAAGACTTCCACCATGCGCTCGACGCAGTCGTTCAACAGGATGTCGTCGTCGTTGAGGAACTTGACAAACTCACCCGCGGCCTCGATCACGCACTGGGTGTAGTTCATCAGCCCGCCGAGGCCCGGCTGGTTGCGAATGACGCGGATCGGGTGGCGGCTGTGCCCGCGGTGACGCTCGACGATCTGCTGAATGCCATCGTCTGGGCAGTCGTCGCTGATCAGGATTTCCAGCGGCTGGTAGCTCTGGGCGAGCGCACTGAGCAGCGCCGCCTCGAAGTGCCGCGGTTTGAAGGTGGGAATCACGATGCTGACGAGGGGGTTCTTGCTCACGTTGTGCTTTCCTCAGTGAAGGGAGGCGAGTGACGGTTGCGCCACCCGCGACTCATTTCAGGGTTCGAGAATATGGGAATGACTGGCCAGGACTTGGCGCACCGCCTGCGGGCTGTTCCACATCAACACGTCGAGGACGGAAAGACCCGGCTCGCAGGTATAGGGCTCGGCGTCGTAGCGGAACTCGTCGAATTTCAGGAAGCCGAGTCGAATGTCGTGGCGGGTGAAGTCCTGCGGGTCGAACAGCGTCCGGCCACCGGCCGGATTCAGGTACGCGCTGACGCCCAGTTGCCGACTTATCGCCGGCGCCCAGCCACCGGGGCTGTCGATGTCTTCCAGGTCGAGGCCAAGTTCCGAACAAATGACGTAGTCGAACGGCAGTTCCAGATAGCCACAGACCGCTGCCAGCCCCTGGACGTTGAGGCCGACCAGCGAGTTGTCGGTCGTGAGATCGAAAGCCNGGTTCACCAGTTGCACGACCTGCTCATAGAACGGCGCCTTGCGCCGGTAATGGGTCAGCTTGCCNAGCAGACTGGTGCGGGTTTTGTGCATGTTCTGCACGCGTGCTTCGCGGGTAGTGATGGCGATAGAGGAATTGGCCAAGGGTACGTTGATGTAGTTCCAACCGGCCTGCGGATGCAGCACGCGGTTGCGGCTCATCCAGGATTTTGGCGTGTACTGGCTGACATCGAACACCACCCAGCGCTCGGTGTGGGCGATCAGCGCGAAATGCCCGAGGTACGGGAAAAAGTACGGTTGCATGATGCCCAGCTTCACACCCCCCCCCCCAGGCTG
>C687J26845_10001490_pt1 | contig 14427 bp, 11 predicted proteins | sample RifCSPlowO2_12_FD_26845 | JGI IMG/M metagenome (IMG submission 26845) | reverse complement strand
GGGCGGGTTCGAGTCCGTCCACGTGCCATACAAGGGCGGCGGCCCCTCGACGGCCGCCGTGATCGCGGGCGAGGCCCAGTGGTCGATCGCACCGGCCGGCGCGATGATGTCCCATGTCAGGGCCGGCCGGCTGCGGGCGATCGGGCATACACTGCCGCAGCGCTCGCCCCTGATGGGTGACATTCCGGCGATCGCCGAGACTCTGCCGGGATTCAAGTACATCGCTTTTTCCGGTTTTCTGGCGCCGAAGGGAACGCCCAAGCCCGTCGTGCAGAAGATCGGCGCGACGATGGCGAAGGTGGTCAACACCCCGGAGATGCGGGAGCAACTCGCATTGCAGGGCGCGGAGCCCGCGACCGGCACGTCCGAGGAATTCCGCAAGGCCGTGCAGCAGGAACTCATCGAGACCGGCAAGCTGGTAAAGACAATTGGCCTGAAGGCCGAGTAGCCGACTTTCGGTGAATGCGTGAACGAGTGAACGGGTGAAAAGTTGAACGCGAAATCAAGGAAGAGAAATGGCGAAGAAAGCAAGGAAGGCGACGGATTCCAGGCCGAAGCGGAAGGCGCAGCAGGCAAAATACCCCCGGATAGACGAACGCGCCGCGGCGAATTTCGTTTCGTTGCAGGAGATCGTGCTCGCGGCGCGGCGCAATTTGCCGCAGGAATTGTGGGACCACCTGTCCGGCGGATCGGATTCGGAAACCACGCTTTGGCGCAACCGCCAGGCGCTCGACAGCCTCGCGTTACGCCAGCGCGTGCTGGTCGATGTCCGGAACATTGACATCACCACGACCCTGCTGGGTAAGAAGCTCTCCAGCCCCGTGTTTCTGGCGCCCGTCGGTGGATTCGTGGGGTTTGCACATCCGGAGGGCGCGTGCAACGTCGCCCGGGCCGCGGTCGCGCACGGCACGGCTGCATTCATCAGCACCGCGGCCAAGCCAAGCCTCGAGGCGGCCCAGGCCGCGGTCAAGGAGCCGCTCATCTTCCAGCTCTACGTCAGGGCCGATCGCAAGTGGGTGGAAGACATACTCGATCGCGCGAAAGCGGCCGGCTACCGCGCCCTGTGCGTATGCGTGGACCGCAATTATTATGGCCGCCGCGAGCGCGACATCATCGGCCGCGCCCATGTGCGGGAAGGCTTCGGCGATCCCAGCTACCAGATGGCTCTCAGTTGGAAGGATCTCATCTGGATGAAGGAGCGCATGAAACTGCCTCTCATCGTCAAAGGCGTTGCCACCGCGGAGGACGCTCGTATGTCGGTCGAGCACGGCGCCGACGTCGTATATGTCTCGAATCACGGCGGGCGGCAGCTCGACCACGGCCAGGCGACCATCGAAATGCTGCCGGAGGTGGTGGTGGCCGTGGACGGCCGGGCGGAAGTGCTGTTCGACGGCGGCGTATTGCGCGGCACCGATGTCGTGAAGGCGATCTGCCTGGGCGCGCGCGCTGTCGGCGTCGGCAAGATGCTCGGGTGGGCGCTTGGGGCGGCCGGGGAAGCGGGCCTCAAGCGGATGCTCGAATTGATGGACGTGGAAATCCGCACCGCGATGGGCCTGATGGGCGTCACCTCGCTCGCCCAACTGAATCCGTCCTGGGTGCGTCCGGCACAGCCGGTGCGCCCGGCGAGCCAGACGAACGCTTATCCGTGGTTCGAAGAGCAGAACATCAAAGGAAGCCGCCGATGAATTCTTCTCAATACCCCCTTGAGGGGTGCGCCGATAAACGCCGATCAGGCAGCGGTAAGAGGAAACTCATCACTCATCACTCATCACTCATCATTCCTCTCAAGATTGCGCCGCGACTGCGCGCAATCATGCGGCAAGAGTATCCGCGCTTTTCCGACGCCGAGTATGCGCGGCGGCACAAGGCGCTGGCGGCGGCGATGCAGGAGGCGGGGGCGGACACGCTGCTCGTGGTCACCGAGAACCGCTCCGGCAATGCGCCGCAGTGGGTGACCGGATGGCCCGGAACCGTCGAGGCCTACGTCGTGTTCCGGCCCGGCGAGCAGATGTGGATGACGGTGGAGTGGGTCAACCACTATCCCCTGGCGAAGAAGATGTGCGCCCACATGGACGTGGTGTGGGGCGAGCACCGCGGGCCGGAGAAGCTGCTCGCGGAGCTGAAGCGCCGCGGCGCGAAGCGGGTGGCGATCATCGGGCCGCTTCGGGTCGCCAAGTACCGCGCCCTCGAGCAGCATTTCGAGATGGTGTCGCTCGACGCCAAGTACATCCGCATGCGCACGATCAAGTCGGCGGAAGAGCTCGACTGGATCCGCATCGGCGCGGCGATGTCCGATGCCGGGCTGGCGGCGCTGATGGCGGGGACGAAGCCGGGGCTTACCGAGCGCGAGCTGGGGGCGATCGTCGAGAGCGCCTACATCAAGCATGGAGGCACGACGATGATCCATTACATCGGCGTGACTTCCATGAAGAACCCGCACATCTACGTGCCGCCGCAGCACCACTCGCCGCGCAAGGTGAAGAAGGGCGACATGGTGTTCTGCGAGCTGTCTGCCTACTGGTGGGACTACGCGGGGCAGGTGCTGCGCACGTTCACGGTGGAGGCGGACGCGACGCCGCTCTACCGCGCCCTTTACGAGACGGCGGAGACCGCTTTCGACGCAGTGACGAAGGTGGCGCGGCACGGCACGACGATGCAGGAGATCGTGGACGCGACCAGCATCATCGAGAAGAACGGCTTCACGATCTGCGACGACCTCATGCACGGCTTCGGCGGCGGCTACTTCCAGCCCATCATCGGCACCAAGAGCCGGCCGGCGGGACCCAAGCTGCCCGACATGACGCTGGAAGAGAACATGACGGTCGTGGTGCAGCCCAACGTCATCACCCGCGACCAGAAGGCCGGCGTACAGGTCGGCGAGCTCATCCGGATCACCAAAACCGGCTTCGAGCGGCTGCATACCGCGCCGCGCGGCCTGTTCCAGGTGGGCTGAACAAGCCGGTGATGAGTGATGGGTCTCCTGCGCAGCGGGCTTCCCGTCACCCGGCAGCCTCCGACATTCCTTCATGAGATACGACGACTGTAGTGTCGGCTGCCTTGCGCGCCACCGGGGGTCACATCCCCGAACAAGTTCGGGGCCCCTGTTCCACCCCTCGACGCGCTACCTCGTCACCCTTATCTCGTTACCCCAAATCGTCACTATGCTTCAATGGGGATCTGCCCCCATTCATTTTGATAGGAGAGATCGCTTTGAGAATTGTAGATATCCCGCCATACCAGAGAGAAGGCGTTAACTACAGCCCGACCGAAGGGCACTTCATGATGCGTGATCTCATCTCCAGTATGAAAGCAAAAGGACAACTGGACGGCGTCGAGATCGATATCGACGAGGGAGAACCCACGGACCATGGAGCGGAGACCCGTGACGAGGTCGTCGTGTCGACCATAGCGGTGGGCGTCGTCAAGCGGGTCAAGGCCGTTTGCGAGATGGGCAAATACGATGCGATTATCACGCAGGCGGGGATAGAGCCGGGATTCCTGGCCGCGCGGTCGGTTTCCACGCTGCCCATTGCTTACCCCGTTCACTCGGCCCTTCACTTCGCGTCTCTCCTGGGTGAAAAATTTTGCGCCCTGACAACGACGGACGCCCAGGCCATGATCGTCAGGCGCAACGCCCAACTTTATGGCATGAACCACAAGCTGACGAGCGTCAGATATGTGTCACGCTCGTCCACCTTTACCATGGCGCTCGTTCGCAAATACAAGAAGGCGGAGCGGATGAACAGTCCCGAGGTAAAGGAGTTCGTGGGCGCCATAGTGGATCAGTTTGTCCGGGCGATCGAGGATGAGGGCGTGGACTCCGTGATCATCGGCTCTCCGCATCAACAATGTTTTCTCGATGAAGTCAGGCTGGGCCTCGATGCCAAGGGTTACCACGAAATAAATCTCATCGGGGCGTTCCCGGCTGCTGTTGAAATGGCCAGGGCCATGGTAAACATGAAGTTGAAGCAATCTCCAAGGGCCTATCCAACGGATTCATTGAAAGCAAAGCCGGCCTTCAGGTAAGGCCGGGAGATTGGGAAATCGGAAGATCGAAAAGCAATGCTGTCGTTCCCTCTCACGCTCTAACGCCCTCCCGCCCTCCCGTCCGCTCGCCCCTCGAGAGCCTGAAGGTTTGCGCTGAGTTAGCAGGAGGATTCATGCTGCAACCGCGTATCGCTGTAGGAATATTTGCCATTGGCCTGATGGTTCTGGGCGCAGGTTCGGCGTCCGGCCAGAATTATCCGACCAAGCCCGTCCGTATCGTCACCACTGTGACCGGCGGCAGCCAGGATCTGACGGCACGGCTCATCGCACCGAAGCTCGCGGAGCGCCTGGGTCAGCAGGTCATCGTCGACAATCGGGGCGGGATCATCTCGATGGAGCTTGTGGCCAAGGCGCCGGCCGATGGCTACACCCTGCTCCTCGCCAGCGCCAGCCTCTGGACCTCGCAGTTTTTGCGAGACGATGTGCCCTGGGATGTGATGAGAAACTACTCGCCGATCGCATTGTTGGTGACCTCGCCCAACATTCTTGTTGTGCATCCGTCGTTGCCGGTAAGGTCCGTCAAGGCATTGATCGCTTTGGCCAAAGCCAAAGCGGGAGAGCTCAACTATTCTTCGGGTCAATCCGGCGCTTCATCGCACATTGCGGGGGAATTGTTCAAGGCCATGGCCAGCGTCAATATCGTGCGTGTTGCCTACAAAGGCCAGGGACCGGCGATGCTCTCCCTGATTACCGGCGAAGCGCAGTTGAGTTTCCCCAATGCGGCTTCGGCGACGCCGTTCATGAAGTCGGGCAAAGTCAGAGCCCTGGCGGTCACTTCCGCCCAGCCGTCTGCGCTGGCTCCCGGTCTGCCGACGGTAGCGGCTTCGGGACTGCCTGGTTATGAATCGAAAGCGATGCTGGGAATGTTTGCGCCCGCCAGGACGCCGGCGCCGATCATCGATCGGCTGAACCTGGAAATCGGCCGCGTCCTGAACAGCGCTGATGTAAAGCAGCGGCTTTTCGACTCTGGAGCAGAAGTAGTCGCGAGTTCGGCGGCGGAGTTAACAGCCGCGATCAAATCCGAAATGGCTACGACCGGCAAGCTGATCAAGGATGTCGGCATCCGCACCAGGTAGGGCGCGGTGACGCAGTGACGAAGTGACGAAGTGACGAAGTGACGCAGTGACGGTAAAGCTTCACCGCGAAGGCCGCGAAGGACGCAAAGGGAAAGAAAAGCTTTACCGCGAAGGGAATAATAATAAAGTCCAAAGTAAAACCTGAAGGTCGCGAAGGGACCGCGCCAAGATTGACTACGTGATGGCGGGTATTGATGGATTCGACGACGCGGAGGTTCGGGAGATGCTCCGGTGGGCCGCGCACAATCACAGCCAGTACGGTTAGGCTGAGCGCCAGTTTCTGTCCCAAACAGCAGTTATGGGCCCATAAACTCATTGACTTGTGGTCGGCACGCTGCCGTTATACATTGTCCCGCCCGCAAGATCGTTTCGCAATGAGCGTTTGCGAGCAATAGAACGCGTTCCAGTGCTTTGCAGGAATGCTGACTGAGTGAGGAGGGTAACGGTGTTCACTAACAATCCGTTCGCAGCGGTGACAGATTTCTTCTCACCGCTTGCGATGCAGATCTACATCGTTCTGATGGTCCTTGCCGTTGTCATCGGAACGTTGCTCGACGTCTATCACAAGGGCAGCGCCAAATTCTTCGCGCAGCGCAAGGCAAAATCAAGGGCTGCCGCAGAGAGGCCGCTTAGCGGTGGAGAGACCTTCTCACTCGCGCTCGAAACCGTTGCCGAGGCCGGAGTCTCCGGCGAGTTCTGCAAATGGCCGAGGCGGCTTTCTCATCTGCTGATGATGTACGGCTTCTTTATCTACATCACTACAACTGTCGTTCTGGTGTTTTGCTATCCGAGCGCCGCGAGTGTACCCGCAATCCTGTCGGGTTTGTGGACCCTGGGCGCGTCGATGATTCTCGCCGGTGGTTTGTGGTTTTTCTTCCTCCTCAGGGTAAACGTGGCGTTTGACGGCGATTCGCCATTCCACTTGGGGCGTGCCGACCTGTTTGTTGTTTCGCTCATCGCGAGCGTTGCGTTTGCGCTTCTCTGGAATTACGCGCAAACGGCATATGCGAACCCGGCCGCAACGTGGATCACGTTCGGGCTGTATATCTTCTTCACGACGCTGCTCTTTGTTGGCGTGCCCTGGTCGAAATTCGCCCACATGTTTTTCAAGCCCGCGGTAGCGTTCCAGCGGAGGGTCGAGGAGGCAAACGGTTCCTCGGATCTTCCAAGCCCGTCTGCTGAAAACTACATCGTCAGGAGCTGATCGAATGCCTACCTACACCGACATGACGAGATGTGACGGCTGCGGCGAGTGCGTGGATATCTGTCCGTCCGACATCATGCACATCGATCCCATCTACCGCAGGTCCTACAACATCGAGCCCAATATGTGCTGGGAGTGCTACTCCTGCGTGAAGGCATGCCCGCAGAATGCGATCGACGTGCGAGGGTATGCGGACTTCGCCCCGCTCGGCCACAAAGTCAGGGTGCTCAGGGAACCGGAAAAGGGCGTGATCTCCTGGAAGATCAGGTATCGCGACGGCCGGCTGAAGGAGTTCGCATTCCCGATCAGGACCACACCCTGGGGTTCGATAAAGCCGCCGCAGGATTACGAGAAGCCGGACATGAGCGCTATCGGCTCACAGATGCTGGCGCACGAGCCCGAGGCGCTTCATGTCGAGTTTCCCGTGCTGCCTGCTTACAAAACAAGGGCGTGATGTCATGGCCAGAAGAACCAAGTTCGTCGATTCCGACATCCTCATCATAGGCGGCGGCTTTGGCGGCTGCGGCGCCGCTTACGAATCGCGCTTCTGGGGACGGGATATGAAAATCGTCCTCGTCGAAAAGGCCAACATCGAGCGCAGCGGCGCGGTGGCGCAAGGCCTCTCGGCGATCAATTGCTACATGGGCATGCAGTGGGGCGAGAACCAGCCCGAAGACTTCGTGCGCTACGCACGCGGTGACTTGATGGGCCTCGTGAGAGAGGACCTCGTCTACGATATCGCCCGCCATGTCGACTCCACCGTACACAAGTTCGAGGAGTGGGGCCTGCCCATCATCAAGAACCCGCAGACCGGCCGCTACCTGCGGGAAGGCAAATGGCAGATCATGATCCACGGCGAAAGCTACAAGCCCATCGTCGCGGAGGCCGCGCGCAAATCCGTGAACGAGGTCTACAACAGGATCATGGTGACGCACCTCGTGATGGATTCGAAGCAACCGAACCGCATCGCCGGTGCCGTCGGCTTCAACGTGCGCAATGGCGATTTCTACGTCTTCAGGGCGAAGGCGGTCATCGTCGGCGCCGGCGGCGGCTCGCACATCTACCGGCCGCGGTCGGTCGGCGAAGGCATGGGAAGAACCTGGTATGCGCCGTGGAGCACGGCTTCGGCGTACGGCCTGATCATCCCGACGGGCGCCACGATGACGCAGATGGAGAACAAGATCGTGCTCGCCCGCTTCAAAGATGGATACGGTCCGGTGGGTGCGTGGTTCCTGCTCTTGAAGTCGCATGCGACGAACGCCGCAGGCGAATTTTACGAGAAGGACCGCTATCCCGAAATCAAAGCGCGCGTCGGGCACTACGTGGACATCCAGCCGATGCCGACGTGCCTGCGCAATCACGCGATGATCGAGGAGATCAAGGCCGGCAAGGGCCCGATCTACATGCACACGCAGAAAGTTCTGGATACCAAAGAGAAGGAGGAGATCGGCTGGGAGGATTTTCTCGACATGACGATCGGGCAAGCCGTTGTGTGGGCTGCGCAGAACATCGACCCGAAGGAAACGCCGTCCGAGTTGATTACCTCCGAGCCGTACGTCATGGGCTCTCACGCCACGTGTTCCGGCGCCTGGGCAAGCGGGCCGGAGGACTGCGCGCCGGCGGACTACCAGTGGGGCTACAACCGCATGACGACCGTGCAGGGGCTCTTTGGCGCGGGCGACACGATCGGCGGTTCCGCGCACAAGTTTTCAGCCGGATCCTTTACGGAAGGACGACTCGCCGGCAAGGCGGCGGTCAGGTACGTGATGGACATGAAATCTGACACGCCTCGCGTGGACGACGACCACATCAATAGTCTCCGCGAGACGGTATTCAAGCCGCTGGAAAACTACCGAGTCGGCAGAAACGAGATCGTCGCCGGGACCGTCGCGCCGGGCTACATCAATCCACTTCAAGGCCTGCAGAGGCTGGAAAAGATCATGGATGAGTATGTCGGTGGCGTCAGTATGTTCTATGTCACCAACGAATCGCTGCTCAATCGCGGCCTCGAGCTTCTCCAGATGCTCACCGAGGATTTCGAAAACATCGGCGCCGACAGCCTGCATCAACTGCAGAGGGCATGGGAGCTCCAGCACAGGATCATGACAGCCGAATCGGTGACCAGGCACACGCTCTTCAGGAAGGAGACGCGGTGGCCGGGTTACTACTATCGCGCCGACCATCCGAAGCTCGACGACAGCGACTGGCACTGTTTCACGGGATCTCAATACGACGCGAAGACACGTGAATGGAAGATGTCCAAGCTTCCCGTGCACCGCATCGTGCCGGGGTTCGAGTTATTGAAGAACTGAGGAATTTATTCACTGAGGTTTCCAGAAGTCCCGTCGACCTTTTTACTCCTACCTCCCAATAATTCCGCCTGACTTTCGGATGTCCGCTTTTGGCCGCCAGGGGCCAATCGCGGGCGGGATCCAGCGTTCCAGTTGGCGGACAGTGACCGATGGGTGTTGGCGCCCGAGCCGGCACTCCCCGCCTTTCCCGGCCCCCGGTCAACCGGGCCTTGCAGCCGTACCGGGGAACCACGGCCGCCGTTTCTCGAACGAGGTGTTTGGCTCCTGGAATCCCGGCCATTCACTGCGGGTTCGCGCCGGAAACCTTTACGACCTCAGCCCACTTGGCAATCTCGCTTTTGACTACTGCTTTTCTAGTCACACCGGTCACCTTAGGGAGAGAAAACGTGGCCTGTCCCGGGTTTACGCGGTGCGTTTGAGGTGCATCATTGTTCACAGTGCGGTATTCTTGAGTCCACAATCATCAGGAGTAGGAAACAATGAAATTCATTTCCGGTTGCCGTAAGAAACTACCTTTGCTGCTGGTCGCGTTGGGCCTGGCCATTCCGATGGCGCTCGCGCAGGCTGCGGACAATTATCCGAGTCGCTCGATCCGCCTCATCACGCCGGCGAATCCAGGCGGCACGACGGATTTTCTCGCCCGGCTGCTCGCAGCGCATCTCACCAAGGCCTGGGGTCAACCGGCCATCGTGGATAACCGCGGCAGTGCTTCTGGTGTGAATGGCGCAGAGATCACCACGAACGCCGCACCCGACGGCCACACGCTGTTCATGGCCTACCATCAACACACGGTGAATGCGGCCCTCATTGCCAAGCTGCCGTATCACCCGGTGAACGACTTTACGCCGATTACCCAGATGACGGAGGGCGGCCTGCTGCTGGTTGTCAACCCGTCGCACCCGGCGAAAAACGTCAAGGAATTCGTGCAGTGGGCCAAGACCACCAAGGACCCGATCAACATCGGCTCGGCCGGCATCGGCAGCGGCGGCCATCTGGCGGGAGAACTCTTCAAGCTGATGGCCGGGATCCAGGCACAGCATATTCCTTACAAAGGGACGGGGCCGGCAATCGTCGGCCTGCTGGGCGGGGAATATCACTTCAACTTCATGGGGCTGACGGGCGCGTTTGGTCAAGTGCGCGCGGGCAAGCTGCGTGCCATTGCGGTGAGCACATCCAAGCGCCTCGTGACGGCGCCGGACATCCCGTCGCTTAGCGAGGTGTTGCCCGGATTCGAGGTGGTGGGCTGGTATGGCGTGGCGGGGCCGGCGAAGATGCCCAAGCCGCTGGTTGCAAAGATACACGCCGGAATCCTGTCCCTTGTGAAGTCGCCTGAATTCATCAAGACCATGAGAAACAACGGCTCCGAGGCCGTCAGCAGCACGCCCGAAGAGTTCCGTCAGTTCATGCTCAACGACATGAAGAAGTGGGCGGACGTGGTGAAACGCGCCGGCATTAAAGCGCGGTGACCCTATTACGGCAGTTCATGATCGATGGTTTGTCGCCGTGATGGTCTGCTGAAACACGGGAATAAGAGCGAAGAAGGGGCGGAGTGATCCGCCCCTTCTTTTTGCGATTTCTCCCGGTCTTGATTTTCACTTGACGTGCGGCGTACCGGCGGCTTGTTGAAAGCACCGCTTTTCCGCCTTAAACCGCTGTTTTCGGGTCGGAAACCCGGTGACCAGTGACCGGTGACTGGGGAACCCCGTGACTCGTGAATCGTGATCCGACGAATTCAAGAAGCGCCAAGCTCACTCTTGCTATGCTTCACTGATCCGGCGCATGCGCATAGGAATTTCAAACATCATTTTTCAGCCAACGGCGCTCTATCCCCCGCCCAGCGACTGGTCAACCGCGTGAAAAATTCACTGAAGCCCCACTATTTCCCCTAAACCTCTGCCTATCGCAGCGTCCAATCTTCCTCGATCCGCACGCCGGCACGCGCGCAAGCCGAGCCGAGTTATCCGCTCTGGCCAAAACCAATCCGGGTTTGCGAATCAAGCCGCCCGAAACAAATCGAACCGCCGCGCCGCTGCCCATGGCGGCGGTTGCGCCGACAATCCCAGATACGTGAGTATGCGCTCGATCACCGCGGGCTCTTCGATCGCAGCGATGATCTTCGAGTTACGCCAAGAGCAACAGATTTACGCGCTCTTGGCGGGCGGGGTTATGACCGTTCGGGATGAATCTTGAGTGTAACCGGGATCGGCAGCAGTTGGCCGGTTCCTGCCTTTGACGGCGAGAAAGCCTCGACTCCATCGGACACCGTCTGTCAGATGGAGTGTCGACCACTACAAATTAAAGGGGCCAGCCGATGCTGCCCGAGCGCGTGAAGCTGGCGCTCATCGAATCGGGAGTTAAGACGGCGTAAACCGAAACAGCGATTTCAGAATTGGGGTTTTGAAGTCGGCCGCGGACGGGAGATCGCCCGCGGTTTCATTTTCCAGGGAGGCTCGTGGTGAGCCCTTCGACTCCGCTCAGGACAGGCCCTTCGACTCCGCTCAGGACAGGCCCTTCGACTCCACTCAGGACAGGCCTGTCGAACCATGAACAGCCCGAAGTCATTTTGCCGGCGTTTCCAGGATACGTAGCGCGCGTACCCGCACGTTTCGGCGCGCGAAAAACCGGGGCTCGAAGCCCCGCTTTTTTTGCAGGCCGCGTTAGAATGGCTGCATGAAAAAAGGAAAGTCCCCGCGCTGCGAAGTTGCCATGCTGGTCGACGAAGAGACCGGCACGCGGTTGAAGTCGGGGCGTTTCGTGCCGGACCGCCATAGCGTGGAAGCGTATGTCTTCGAGTCTCTGCGCGCGAGCTATCGCAATGTCGCGATCGTGCCGTTCGATCCGAAGATCGTCGCCACCATCGAGGCGCTGCGGGCATTGAAGCCCCGCATCGTGTTCAATCTGACGGAATGGATCGAAGGCGACCGCACGCTCGATCAAGCCATCACCGGCCTGCTGGGCATCATGAAGCTGAGATACACCGGCACGGGGCCGGATGGGATGCAGCTCGCTCGCGACAAGGCGCTGTCGAAAACCATTGTGGCCCGGCTCGGCGTTGATGTTCCGCGTCATTTCGTGCTGCACCGCGGCGATCGCATCCGCAACCCCGGGCTCGCCTATCCGCTGATCGTCAAGCCCCAGTTCGGCGACGCCTCGGAGGAGATCCGCATGAATTCGGTTGTGAGAAGCGAACTGGAGCTGCGCACCCGGGTCAAGGTCATGCGTAACAGAATCGGCGAGCCGTTGATCTGCGAGGAATTCATCCCGGGCCGTGACTTGTATGTCGCGCTGCTCGGCAACGAGCCACACGTCATGCACCCGGTGGAGCTGGTGATCGGAAAAAAAGGGGCGTCAGCGCCGCAGTTTGCGACGTATCGGTTGAAAAACGACGGGAGTTATCGCACCAAGTGGCGCGTCCGCTGGCGGCCGGCGACACTGGAAGACAAGGTTGTGAAGTCCATCGAAAAGGCCAGCGGGGCGATTTTTCACGCGCTCAAGCTGCGTGACTATGCGCGCCTCGATTACCGGCTGACACCCGATAACCGGGTCGTGTTCCTGGAAGCCAACCCCAACCCCGACCTTCACCCGCACGCGATGGGCATCAATCTATGCTTTGCCGGCGTGAACCACGGAGACGCGGTGCGGCGGATCGTGGAGGCGGCGCGGCGGCGGCGGACCTGATTTGTCAGGGGAGCTGCAACCGCGATGTTGAAACCCAAGTTCTGGGCGGTCGGGCCAAGCCAACCGCACGGTGCGCCGGCGCCGGCCGTTTGATCTAAATCAACTCCGTCTCGCCGGTTTGGCCTTAGAGTTTGAATCGGAGGATTCCGCGGTCTGTTCGGCGCGCGTCCAGGGAGCGAAGGGAGCGATGACAACGGGTACCACGTTGGTGCGGGACATGAGAAAGGCACTCAAGATCTTCATATTGCTTGCGGGGGCGGCGGTGATGGCTGCGGCCGCGCTGGACGCGGTTCGAGGCGCCGAGAACCCGGCGAGCCAGGCAACCGAGCGAGAGGTGATTCCGGGCGCGGACCGGATGACCAGCGCTGAGCGCGAGGCCTATCGGCGCCGCATGGAGGCAGCCACCACGCCGGAAGAGAAAGCGAGAATCCGTGCCGAGTATGCCAAAGCCGTGGACGAACGTGCGCGGGCTCGTCCGTTGGTCGGAGACCCGGCAAGAGGCGCCTTGCTGCATCGAGTATGCTTTTCCTGTCACGGCATCGAGCGCTACACCGCGCCGGTAACCCACGCGGCGGCTACCTTTATCGATTCGGTGCTCAGGGCCAGCGGGCTTTCCGACATGCCTCCTCCGGAACCCACCCGGTTCAAGGGGAGGATCAGGTCGCTCGCGGCGCTCCGAGAAGCAGTGGCCCGGCGCAACGACTATCTCAACCCGCAGATGACGCCGCAGGAGATCGAGGACGTCGTTGCGTATCTGAACGCGACCTACTACAAGTTTCCGCAGAAGGATTAGGGTCAGACTCGAAGTTCCGTTGCGTTCAGCCACGCTGCTTCAGTATCGGTGCAGTGAGATCAGACAGGCGCAGGCGCTGCCGGCCTTGCGCGTCGAAGTTGTCGGGGGCGAGCCAGCGGGTGAACGCCTTGTCGAGTTCCGGCCACTCGCTGTCGATCATCGCGTACCACGCGGTGTCGCGGTTGCGACCTTTGTACATGGTCGCCTGGCGGAAGATGCCTTCGTAGGAAAACCCCAGCCGCTGCGCGGCGGCGCGCGAGGGCGCGTTGAGCGAGTCGCACTTCCATTCGTAGCGCCGGTAGCCCAACTGAAACGCGCGCTTCATCATGAGGTACATCGCTTCCGTCGCGGCGGGCTTGCGCTGCAGCAGTGGCGAGTAGTTGATGTGTCCGACTTCGATCACGCCATTTTTCGGGTCGATGCGTAGGTAGCTTGCGACGCCGACCGCTTTGCCGGTCGAGGCATCGATGATCGCATGGAACAACGGATCGTCACCGAGACAGGATGCCTTCATCCAGTCCCGGTAAGCGTCGAGGGAATCGAACGGACCGTAAGCCATGTAAGTCCAGGCGCGGTTCGTGGCATCCAGCGCGTTCGCCCTGTAGAGATCATCCGCGTGATGAGCGGGGTCCAGCGGTTCCACGCGACAGTAGTGGCCGACCGTGGTCTCGCGCGACGGTCGGTCGGGCGGCTGCCATCCCGGGAGCGGGAAGCCGATCGGCTGGCCGAGATGGTTCTGATGATCGGTCATGACGGCCATCGAACTTGTATTGCAATGGGCAGCGATGGTCTACGCCGGCCGGATGCCTAGATGGCAAAAGTTGAGCGCGTGGTTGGGCGTCATGACGCCTGCGAGCAGCCGTGAATCGGGCAGCGGCGTACTGTTTGAGACTTGGAAGGGTATGACGCCGACCCAGATCGGAAGCCGATAGTCTTTCTCGTCATCGATTGGTCCGCCAGTCCTCACCTTGGCCGAGGCCTCTTTAATCGGCATATAGAGCACCGTGGTTGCCTTCAGTTCTTTTCGGGTCACAGGTCGCAGCTCTTTCCAGCGCCCCGGGTAGATGCGCTCGACAAAGTTTTCCATCGCGCGCAGCTTGTGCGCCTCGTCTTCCACCTGGTGCGGCTTACCGAAGATCATCACCGAGCGGTAGTTGATGGAGTGATGAAAGCCCGAGCGGGCGACCACCAGCCCGTCGAGGTGGGTGACGGTCAGGCAGACGTTGTGATTCGCTGCCTTGGCGGGCATGCGGCTCGCGCGCGAGCCGTGCCAGTACACATGGTCCCCCTCGCGCCAGTAGGCGGTGGGGGTCACGA
>C687J26845_10001489_pt1 | contig 14438 bp, 12 predicted proteins | sample RifCSPlowO2_12_FD_26845 | JGI IMG/M metagenome (IMG submission 26845) | reverse complement strand
CTGATTCCGGTGGTATTCAGGAAGAGGCGCCGTCTCTCGGTAAGCCCGTGCTGGTAATGCGTGACACCACCGAGCGGCCGGAAGCAGTTGAAGCAGGTACCGTCAAACTGGTAGGCACCGAAGTCGACGCAATCCGCAGCAATATACATACCTTGTTATCGGATACTGACGCATACCAACGCATGAGCTTTGCCCATAATCCTTATGGTGATGGCAAAGCCTGCGCACGTATCATCGAGACGTTGATAAGTATTTATTAGAGCTAGGGTATTAAATACCTGATTTATAGAAGAGCTGGCCGGGTAGAGTTAAATTTATTTACCCACAATCAGATCATAGGAAGAAGCATGCCATTTGAAACTATCTCCGTCGTTGGCCTGGGTTACATCGGTTTGCCTACTGCGGCAGTATTTGCATCGCGCAAGAAGAAAGTGATTGGCGTCGATGTCAATCAGCGGGCTGTGGATACAATCAACCGCGGCGAAATCCATATCATCGAACCAGATCTGGATATGGTGGTGCATGCTGCCGTTACCGAAGGTTATTTGCGTGCGACAACCAAGGCAGAACCGGCAGATGCGTTTCTGATTGCGGTGCCAACCCCGTTCAAGGGCGATCATGAACCAGACCTCTCCTATATAGAATCTGCGAGTAAGGCTATTGCGCCAGTCCTGAAAAAAGGTGACCTGGTCATCCTCGAATCTACCTCTCCGGTGGGGGCCACTGAACAGATGGCTGCCTGGCTGGCTGAGGCGCGCTCCGACCTGAGCTTCCCGCAGACCCATGGTGAAGACTCCGACATTCGCGTTGCTCACTGTCCGGAGCGGGTTCTCCCTGGGCACGTGCTACGCGAACTTGTACAGAACGACCGCGTAATTGGCGGCATGACAACCAAATGCTCCGAGGCCGCGGTAAGGCTCTACAAAACTTTCGTGGAAGGCGAATGTGTAATTACCAACGCGCGCACTGCAGAAATGTGCAAGCTCACGGAGAATAGCTTTCGTGATGTGAATATCGCTTTCGCTAATGAACTGTCGATCATCTGCGACAAGTTGCATATCAATGTGTGGGAGCTGATTCGACTGGCCAATCGCCATCCTCGCGTCAATATTCTCCAGCCAGGCCCAGGTGTAGGTGGCCACTGTATTGCGGTTGATCCTTGGTTTATCGTGAGCAAGACCCCAGAGCAAGCCCGCCTGATCCGTGCTGCCCGTGAAGTCAACGACAGTAAGCCTGAATGGGTTATTGAAAAGGTTAATGTAGCATTGGCAGAGCTAGATAAGGGGCGGGCAGTAGTCGCCTGTCTAGGCTTAGCTTTTAAAGCCAATATTGATGACTTGCGAGAAAGTCCAGCTTTAGATATCACGAGAAAATTGGCGAGACAGCCAAATATTAAGGTAATTGCAGTTGAGCCAAATATTGATGAAGCTAGCCTTGAAGGCGAGGCGTTTACGTTGGTTTCTTTAGAATTGGCTCTAGCAAGCGCTGACATCATCCTTATTCTTTTAGATCATGATGCGTTTAAGCAAGAGATAGACAATATATTGTTTTCAACGGCAAAGATTATTGATACACGTGGAGTTATAAATGAGAGGGGCTAAGTTGGCGCAATGTATTGTTAAGCTAACTTATCGCGGTGGAGATTTTCTCAGAGGGCTTTGGTTCTTTTGTTTGGTTAAATCATGTGGGGGAATTTGTAGGGGAGTGCCAAAAATTGGCCGTGGGGTAATTCTTAAATATCCTCCGCATTCTGGTTACGTGATAGGTAAATCATGCGAAATCGGTCCTTTCTGTTTATTCGATATTCCGCCCGAAGGGCGAATAGAGATTGGCGATAATGTAAAGTTTACCGCAGGGGTCATTATATCTGCAGCGCAAGAAGTTTTAGTCGGTAGTAATAGCTTAATTGCGGAATGGTCTTCTATACGAGACTCTCAGCACAATTACAAAGCCAGTACTTTTATACGAGAGCAGGGGTTGAGTAAAGGCCGGGTACGAATAGGTTCTGATGTTTGGATTGGTAGGTCAGTTGCGGTATTGAAAGACTCTGTTTTGGAAGACGGTTGTATCGTAGGTGCTCACAGTATTGTTAAAGATCAGTTGCTAGAGGCCGGCGTAGTATATGTAGGGGTTCCCCTTAAAAAGGTAGGGGCGCGTATTGGGTTCGAGTATGAGTGAGTCTTTAAGAGTTCGACGTACCTTTTCTATTTTATTGGGTACGGGGGTGGGTGTCCAAATTATTCTTTTTTTAGGAATGCTAGTTCTCGCGAGGCTCTACTCCCCTGATGCCTTTGGTGAGTACGGTTTTTATGCAGGTATGGCTGCTACTATCGCGATTGTGGCAGGTGGGAGGTTCGACTACTTGGCCTTTATGAAGGGAACAAATGACTATGGGAAAAATGATTTCTATTTTTCTTCGTTGGTAGTTTGTCTTGCTATTTGTTGTTTTGTTTTTATTGGGGCTTGGGCTGCGAAAGGTTGGTGGGCTGAAAGAATTCTATTTGAGTGGTGGATCCTTTTCTTTGTTTTTTCGTACTCAATTTTTTATCTTGGCACTCAGAATTTGCTTGCTCAAGGGGATTACAAGTTTTTCTCGAAGATCAGATTCTATCAGGTGATCATCCAGGTTTCTGTTGGTTTATGTGCTTTTTCTCTGTGGCCTTATTATGGTTTAAGTATTTCTTTTGTTGGGGTACAGCTTGTCTTGGGTGTGATTTTGCTGTTTCGCATTCTGAATAATAACAGGTTCCCTAGGCCATCAAAGATAATATTGGTTTATAAAAAATTCTATTCCAAGGCACTGGTGAATAGTCTCATATCGATTTTGCAGTATTCGGCACCGTTTGCGCCTGTTTTTTTTGGTTCCATTCACTACTCGCAAGGAGAGGTCGGTGCGTATTTTTTGTTTGCCCAAGTAGCTGCTGCGCCGCTGAGTATTTTTCGTCGATCACTGCTTAACTTTCTTAATGCTGAGTTCTATTCCGTCGAAAAACTGACGATTATACTTAAGGAATACTCAAGAGTAGGTGGCTATTTTATTTTGTTTTTTTTGCTATTGTTTTTTGTTGGAGGAGGGGTGCTGGCATTTTGGAGTGAGTACATAGTGGGGCTTTTGTTCGGAAAGCAATGGCTAATGTATGTCGGCTTGCTGCTTCCTTTGGTAATGTATTATGTGATTGATTCATGTCTGCAGCCTATTACAACGTTGTTGCCGCTTTGGGGAGTCAGTAGAATATCCTTGCTGTTTGAAATTTTCCGGTTTTTATTAATATATTTTGGTGGTGGGTTTGTAGTTTTCTTCATGGATGTTAGTTTTTATCATTTTGTCATGTGCTTTATCTTGAGCATGGTGTTTGTTTATTTCATGCAAGCCTTATATATAATATTCTATTTGAGACGGCAGTCCTGTGTCTAAAACTATAGCAGTTGTAGGTGGTATTCCAAACCCTATTGGCGGAGTTACAACCTTTGTTAGGAGAGTGATTTCTCGAGAACGAGCTGTGCGCTGGGTTTTTGATCTTTATCCATCAGGTAAAAAGCAACTACCTAACGAGTATGATGGGAAATACTATTGCTCTAAGAGTAAGTTTCTGACGGTTGCTCGACTTTGGTTTTTTTGCCTTGCTGGACGTTGCGATATTGTACATTTTAATTTTTCAACTCCACGTTCACTTATTCTTTTAATGTTTTTGCCTAAGCGCCGGATGAAGTGGGCTCTTACTTTGCATCATGGGGACCTTGGTTTAAAGGTGAAAACTTGGGCGAAATGGGTGCTTTCAACACGTGTTGATTATGCTCTGGCGTTAAATGAACGGCAACGTGAATGGTATTTACGCAGTATCCCTAGTGGGCGAATTACAATTTCAAGCCCCTATGTGCGTCCTTCAACTCCACATCCCACTCTTGATTTTTACAAAGAAATACATAGGTTGAAATCAAAACATAGTAAAATCTTTGTTTGCTCTGGCTATCCTACGAAAATTTATAATCACTCGATAGCAATAGATCTGATGAAAAATCGCCCGCGAGATTTACTTGTTTGTTGTCTTTATGGGGTGGGGGGGCAGATGGGAGCAATAAGAAAACAAGCATCTGAGAATGGCAACGTTATTATTTTTGACCTGTTAGATGAAGAAAATTTTAATTTCCTATTAGCAGAGTCAGATGTGTATTTGAGACTAAATTCGGAGGATAGCTTTGGAATTGCCGTCGCAGATTCTTTGAACTTAGGATCGAAATGTATAAGCACTGATGTATGCCCAAGATACCAAGGGTCTGTGCTAATTCCTATACCAAAAAATAGCGAAGAAATAGAGTGTGCAATAAATGACCTCTTCTCTAATGGGTTGGAATTCCGTGTGTCAACCGTGAAGATTATAGATTTTACCTACTCGAATTTATCAGAATAATGTTTATATTTTATTATGTGATACTTTTTCTAAATATTGCAATTGTTCTAGGCTTTCTCAAGAGGGATTTATCAAGATATAGTCCGTCCGCTATATTGTGGCTTGCTCTATTAGCAACATTTCTGTTTCCTGCTGTCGCGGATCCATTTGCTGGGTTTATTCAACCGCATGTTTACTCGGTCGGATATGAACTTGATATTCTAACTCTTGTGGAGGCACACGGTTTTGTTTTTATTTTTCTAGTTTCATTTTTGTGTATTCAGATTTCTATGTTGAATGTAGGGCGAGTGAAGCAATCAGTTAAGTGGCACTTTCTTGAGCAGATGGGAACAAATAAATCAACTGGGATGTGTGGGCTTCTTGTGTTTCTTGCCCTGTCCTTCTATGTGCCGATAGAGCTTTATTTGCTGTTCGGTCGTGCAGCGTTTACGTCTTTAGATTTTACTACTCGCAGGGAAAATCAATCATTCTTGGCTGGGTTTCTTTCAAGCTATAATTTTGTAATATGTGCTGGGGCGCTCTTTTGGCTGTGGCATACTAAAAGAATTCTGACTGGAGTTCTTGTTGTACTAGTGTATTTATTTTTTTATTTGGTATTTGGAGGTAGTAGGCAGCCGTTAATTCTGCTGGGATTACCGTTTTTGTGTTATTTCCTTTTCTCATCTAGAGCTGGGTTAGTTTATTGTGTGCTTATTGTGGTTTCTTTTGGCTTCATATCAAAATTTCTCGAGTATCTTCTTTATGTGAGAAATCTTTCAGGTATTGACGCTAGGTTAGAGGCATTGCCAGGTGTTTTTAATTACTTAGTGTTTTCTCAGGAGCGCCTTGGCTCTAGTGAGCAAAGTCTTAGGTTCGCGTTTTATTATTTTGTTCAGAGTGGTATGTCTGAGAGTGGTTTTGGAGTATTTAGTTATTTGACCAGAGTTTTATTTTTTTGGATGCCATCTTTCCTTGATCCGGCTAATATAAAGCCGGGAGATTTTGAATATATAATGTTTGCATCTTACATGCCTGGTTATGTTGGTACGATGCATCCAACATTTTTCGGGTCTTTGTATGCGGACGGTGGTTGGTTTATAATTCCGTGGTTGATTTTTTTTGTGGCAGTATATAACTCGACCTCATTTTTTCTAAAAAAATATAATGGTATCTGTTTTTTTGCAATATGGGGGGCTTATGCGTATCTGTATATGATGATGGCGCGTGGCTCCCTGTATGGCCCATTTGTAGTGCTCGCGTTTGGGCTGATCTTCGTAAGCATCGCCCAAAGATTTTCTTTAAAGCTGAAGTTAGGAGCCAAAACATAATGAAACAAGTCCTCCAAGACATGGCGAAAGGCGGTACTACCGTTACCACTGCCCCGGCACCTAAAGTTTCACGCGCACATCTAAATATTCATAGCACTGTCTCGCTGATCTCCGCCGGCACTGAGCGCATGTTAGTTGGCTTTGGCAAGGCTTCCTATATTGAGAAAGCCCGCCAGCAGCCAGAAAAAGTCAAGATGGTGCTGGAGAAGGTGCAGACCGATGGTCTGATGACCACTATCGAAGCTGTACAGTCCAAGCTGGCGCAGCCGTTGCCGTTGGGCTACTGCAATGTCGGCGTGGTAGCCGAGCTGGGCGCGGATGTCGAGGGGTTCAAGGTTGGTGATCGCGTTGTGTCAAACGGCCCGCATGCCGATGTGGTGAAGGTGCCTAAGAATCTTTGTGCTCGAATTCCCGATGAGGTGGATGACGAGGCAGCTTCCTTTGTCGTGGTGGCCAGTATCGGCCTGCAGGGCATCCGTTTGGCTCAGCCGACTCTGGGCGAAGCCTTCGTTGTCACCGGCGTGGGCTTGATCGGCCTGCTGACTGTCCAGTTGCTGCGCGCCCAAGGTTGCCGAGTGTTGGCCATCGATTTTGATGAATCCAAGTTGGAGTTGGCTCGGCAGTTCGGGGCCGCTACCTGCAACCCTGGTAAGGGCGAAGATCCGGTCGCTGCCGGCATGGCTTTCAGCCGCGGTCAGGGTGTCGATGGGGTGATCATCACCGCTTCGACCAAATCCAGTGACCCGGTAACTCAGGCCGCACGGATGAGCCGCAAGCGCGGGCGCATCATTCTGGTTGGCGTCACGGGGTTGGAGCTGAACCGGGCCGACTTTTACGAGAAGGAACTGACCTTCCAGGTTTCCTGCTCCTATGGTCCTGGTCGTTACGAACCGGCATACGAGGAAAAAGGGCAGGACTATCCATTAGGGTTTGTTCGTTGGACCGAACAGCGTAACTTCGAAGCGGTGCTGGATATGCTGGCCAGCGGTCAATTGAACGTCAAACCGCTGATTACCCACCGCTTTGCCTTCGAGGACACCCCTCAGGCCTACCAGACCTTGACCGAAGACAAGGCAGGCCTGGGCATCTTGCTGCAGTACACCTCGGATGTGGCTGAGCGCGCCATCCGCCAAGTCACCTTGCGTCCCTCAACCAGTTTCAATGTCCAGCGTCCGGTGATGGGCTTTATCGGTGCCGGCAACTATGCCTCGCGTATGCTGATTCCGGCATTCAAGGCGGCAGGGGCGCAGTTCCACACCATCGTCACTGCGGGCGGCATCAGCGGAGTAATCCATGGCGAGAAAGCCGGCTTTGCCGAAGCGTCTACCGATATGGACGCCATGTTGGCCAGCCCAGCGATCAATACCGTAGCTATCGTTACCCGGCATGACACCCATGCGCGTTTTGTCGGGGATGCCCTGACGGCAGGCAAGAACGTCTTTGTCGAGAAACCGCTGGCTATTGCTCATTCTGAGTTGGATGAAGTGCAGGCGGCCTATGATGCTGTTCATCAGTCAGGTAAAGGCCCGCAGTTGATGGTCGGTTTCAACCGCCGTTTCTCGCCGCAGGTGCAGAAAATGAAGGCTTTGCTACAGGCGGTAAAAGAGCCTAAGTCCTTCATCATGACGATGAACGCCGGCGCCATCCCGGCGAATCATTGGACGCAGGACAGTGCAGTTGGCGGCGGCCGGATCATCGGTGAAGCATGCCACTTCATCGATCTGATGCGTTTCCTCGCTGGAAGCAAGATCGTTTCCATTCAGGCTCGGCGCATGGGCGATACCCCTGGAGTCGATGTTACAGAAGATAAAGCCTCCATCACCTTAGGTTTTGAGGATGGCTCCTTCGGCACCATCCTTTATCTGGCCAATGGTGCTGCCAGCTTTGCGAAAGAACGCGTCGAGGTGTTTGCGGCCGGCCGAGTATTGCAACTGGATAACTTTCGCAAGCTCAAGGGCTTCGGTTGGCCAGGCTTCAGCAAGCTGAACCTGTGGAAGCAGGACAAGGGGCAGAACGCCTGTGCTGCTGCTTTCCTGCAGGCCATAGAGCAGGGCACTGCTGCTATCCCGGTCGATGAAATCTTCGAGGTGGCGCGCGTCACCATCGAAGTGGCCGAACTGCTGCGTAATCAATGAGCACATTGAGGGTTAAGGTCAGTACCGCGCTGGCACTGGGTATGCCGAACCTGGCCCGGGCGATTAGCTATCGCCTGGGTATAAAGGTCGGCCTTAATCCTGTTCGTCGCCTCCAGGCTGCCACCCCGCAGGGGCCATTCTTTGACGTCGTGCAGCGGGTCGTTACCGACTTACCGCCTGTGCAGAACTGGCAGCACGAAGGGTTGCTGTTCAGTCGCTGGCTATCCAAGGTGGGCGCTGCGGCCCCTGACTGGCACCGCAATCCGCTCACAGGCGCGCGCATTGCCGCGCCGCAGCACGACTGGTGGCTGATCCCCGACTTCGACCCCAAGGTGGGCGATATCAAGCCGATCTGGGAGGCTTCTCGTTTCGACTGGGTATTGGCTTTTGCTCAACGTGCGCGAGCCGGTGATGCCCATTCGCTGGACCGGCTGAATTACTGGTTGGCGGATTGGTGCAAACAGAACGCCCCCTACAAAGGACCGAACTGGAAGTGCGGGCAGGAAGCCTCCATTCGGGTGATGCACTTGGCCATGGCCGCACAGCTTTTGGGCCAGGCCGAAGCGCCAGCATCAGGGTTGTTGAAGCTTGTGCAGCTGCATCTGCAACGTATTGAGCCAACTCTCAGCTATGCCATGGCGCAGGACAACAACCACGGCACCTCCGAGGCTGCAGCCTTGTATATGGGTGGTAGTTGGCTGAAGGCACAGGGCATACCGGAAGGTGAGCGTTGGCTGCGGCTTGGCAGCAAGTGGCTGGAAAACCGAGCGGCACGTTTGATCGCTACCGATGGCAGTTTCAGTCAATACTCGCTGAACTACCATCGCGTGATGCTCGACACCTTTTGCATGGTCGAGGTGTGGCGCCGCAACCTGCAGTTGCCTCAATTTTCCTCCGAGTGGTACGCACGTTCGTTAGCCGCCAGCGAGTGGTTGCGGACCATGATTAACCCGTCAAATGGCGATGGACCCAATTTGGGTGCTAATGACGGCGCGCGGTTGCTGCAGTTGACGGATACCGACTATCGCGATTTTCGTCCTTCCGTGCAGTTGGCCATGGCGCTGTTTGCCAATGTCCGCGCCTACGCCGATGAAGGGCCATGGAATCTGCCCTTGCGTTGGTTGGGGCTTGAATTACCGCAACCCGTTGTCTCGAGTCCCGGCAGTCGCCTGTTCGATGACGGTGGTTTTGCCGTGCTTCTTCGCGGCTCGGCTATGGTCATGCTGCGTTACCCGCGCTTTCACTTTCGTCCCAGCCAGGCGGACGCCCTGCATCTCGACCTATGGCTAGGTGGTCGCAATCTGCTGCGTGATGCCGGTACGTATAGCTACAACACGGACGCTCAGTGGCTCAACTACTTCCCCGGTACGGCCAGTCACAATACCGTGCAGTTCGATGATCGCAACCAGATGCCTCGGCTAAGTCGTTTCCTCTTCGGCGACTGGCTAAAAACCTCGTACATCGAGCCATTGTCCGAGGTGGGTGATACGACAATTTTTGCCGTCGGCTACCAGGATGGCCGTAAAGCCTGCCATCAGCGTAATGTCCGGCTGACGGAAAATGCACTGAGAGTGGTCGATAAAATCGAGGGGTTTGCCAATAAGGCCGTACTGCGCTGGCGGCTCGAGCCCGGTCAGTGGCGAGTCGAGGGCACTAGTCTTTGCAATGGTGAGCACAGGCTGACGCTAGAGGCTTCTATGCCGATCGCTCGCTTCGAACTGGTTGAGGGCTGGGAATCACGCTATTACCTGGACAAAGAACTAATACCGGTATTGGAAATTGAAGTCCATCAACCGGGATCGCTAACTACGGAGTATCGCTGGGTCTTATGAAAGTTCTGTATTTTCACCAACACTTCTCGACCCCGAAAGGCGCAGTCGGTATCCGCTCTTATGAAATGGCTCGCCGTTTGGTCGCTCGTGGCCATCAAGTGACGATGGTGTGTGGGAGCTATGGTGGCGGGGAGACTGGTCTGGGGCTGCCTTTCATTGGCGGTAAACGGCGCGGAACAGTAGAAGGCATCGACATTATTGAGTTCGATCTGGCCTACTCAAATAGTGATGGTTTAGTAAAGAGAGCCATGACGTTTGCCAGGTTTGCCCTGCGCAGTATCGGTTTGGCACTTACCGAGCGCTACGACCTGGTGTTCGCCACGACCACACCATTGACTGCCGGTATTCCAGGCATTTTCGCTCGTTGGCTACGAGGCAAGCCATTCGTCTTCGAAGTGCGTGATCTGTGGCCGGAATTGCCCAAGGCGATGGGGGTGATCCGTAATCCTTTGGTGTTGGGTGCCATGTCGATATTGGAGTGGGCGAGCTATCGTTCGGCGCACAGGCTGATTGGCTTGTCCCCTGGCATAGTCGAAGGTATTGCCAAGCGCGGGGTTCCGCGCGAGCGAATTACCCTGGTCCCCAATGGTTGTGACCTCGGTATTTTTGCAGATGACGTGGAGCCGTGGCGGCCCAAGCAGATAAAAGCGGACGATCTGCTGGCTGTTTTTGCCGGGACCCATGGCATGGCCAATGGCCTGGATGCAGTGCTCGATGCAGCAGCGGAACTGAAACAGCGTGGACGCGACGATATCAAGTTGCTTTTGATCGGCCAGGGCAAGCTCAAACCGGCTTTACAGGCACGGGCGCAGCGCGAGGCATTGGACTGCGTGGTATTTCATGAGCCGGTCAACAAATCTCGTCTTGCTGGCTTGATGGCTAGTACGGATGTCGGGTTGCAAGTGTTGGCTAATGTGCCGGCTTTCTACTTTGGTACTTCTCCTAACAAGTTCTTCGACTACATCGCCGCCGGTTTACCTGTGCTCAACAATTATCCCGGCTGGTTGGCAGGGATGATCCGCGATAATCAGTGCGGGTTTGCTGTCGCACCAGAAAGCCCACAGGCTTTTGCCGATGCACTGGAGCAGGCCGCGAGTGATAAGGTGGCAGCAAAGGCGATGGGCAAAAATGGCCGTGAGTTGGCAGAGCGGGAGTTTGATCGCGAACTACTAGCGAATCGCTTTGTCGATTGGTTGGAGGGGGTTAAGCGGTGATCAAACGCCTTTTTGATATCTTCGCCTCCTTCTTCGGCCTTTTACTGCTGGCCCCGGTCATCTCCATCGTTGCCTGGCAGATCCGCCGTAAACTTGGTACTCCTGTGCTGTTCCGCCAGGTGCGTCCCGGCCTGGATGGCAAGCCCTTCGAGATGATCAAGTTCCGCACCATGCGCGATGCTGTGGATGCAGCAGGTAATCCACTGCCAGACTCCGAGCGGATGACGCCGTTTGGCAGTTTCCTGCGCTCCAGTAGCCTGGACGAGTTGCCGGAATTGTGGAATGTGCTCAAGGGCGAGATGAGCCTGGTTGGGCCACGCCCACTGCTGATGGAATACCTGCCGCTTTACAGTCCCGAGCAGTATCGGCGCCATGAGGCGCGCCCCGGAGTAACCGGCTGGGCTCAGATCAATGGGCGCAACGCGTTGAGCTGGGACGAGAAGTTCAAGCTGGATATCTGGTACGTAGACAATCGCTCATTCTGGCTGGATCTGAAAATCATCTTCCTGACCATCAAGAAGGTGGTTGTGCGTGACGGTATCAGTGCGGATGGGGAGGCGACCATGGCCAAATTTACCGGCGGTAAGTCGTGATGAGACTGGCCATCCTCGGGGCTAGCGGGCATGGCAAGGTGGTCGCTGATACCGCCGAATGCTGCGGGTGGCATACTGTCGAGTTTTTCGATGATGCTTGGCCTGGGCTTCAGATAAATGCTGCCTGGTCGGTTGTGGGCGATAGCGCCGCTCTGTTGAGCCGATTAGCCGAGTTTGATGGTGTTGTGGTGGCTATCGGCAATAACCGTATCCGTCACGCCAAGCTACTTGAGTTGCGGGCGGCGGGGGCTTGCTTGGTTACACTGGTTCATCCCTCCGCCATCGTCAGCCGCTACGCCGCTATTGGTCAGGGGACGGTGGTATTCGCCGGGGCTGTGGTCAATGCCGAGGCATGCATAGGTCAGTGTGCCATTCTCAATACTGGCTGCAGCATCGATCATGATTGTGTGTTGGGCGATGCCGTGCATATCAGTCCCGGTGCCCGGCTAGCTGGTGGTGTGCAAGTGGGTGACTTGAGCTGGATCGGTATCGGCGCCAGCGTGCGTCAACTGGTTCGCATTGGCGAGCGCGTGGTGGTTGGTGCCGGTTCGGCGGTCGTCAGCAATATTCCAAATGATGTAACCGTGGCTGGTGTGCCGGCCAAAAGGATGAGGTAACCAGAGGTTTTATGCTCAACACCCCGTTTTCCCCTTGGCCCTCGTTCTCTGAAGAAGAGGCCAATGCTGTTCGTGATGTAATTCTCTCCAACAAGGTCAACTACTGGACGGGGCGGGAGTGCCGTGAGTTCGAGAAGGAGTTTGCGGCATGGGCCGGCAGCGAGCATGCCGTTGCCCTGGCCAATGGCACTGTTGCCCTGGATCTGGCACTACAGGCATTGGGCATAGGTGCTGGTGATGAGGTGATTGTTACGCCGCGTACCTTCCTCGCTTCGGTGTCGAGCATCGTCAATGCCGGCGCGATACCGGTTTTTGCGGACGTCGACAACGAGTCGCAGAACATCACCGCCGAAACTATCCGCGCCGTGCTTACACCGCGTACTCGGGCGGTAATTTGCGTGCATCTGGCCGGCTGGCCCTGCGATATGGATCCGATCATGGCGCTGGCAGCCAAGCACGATCTGAAAGTGATCGAGGATTGCGCCCAAGCGCATGGCGCGCACTACAAAGGTCGCCCGGTTGGCTCGATTGGCCATGTTGGTGCTTGGTCGTTCTGCCAGGACAAGATCATGACCACCGGCGGTGAGGGCGGCATGGTCACCACTAACGATCGCGCCCTGTGGTCGCGGATGTGGTCGATCAAGGATCACGGCAAATCGTGGGAAGCTGTTTACGAGCGTCAGCATGCGCCGGGCTTCCGCTGGCTGCATGAGAGCTTCGGCACCAACTGGCGGATGATGGAGGTTCAAGCAGTTATTGGCCGGATCCAGTTGCAGCGTATGCAGGATTGGCACGCGAAGCGGTTGGCCAATGCCGAGCGTATCTGGTCGTCTGCGCAAGCGCTGGCGGGGTTGCGTGTACCGACGGTGCCGGCTGAGATCATACATGCGGCTTACAAGTGTTATGTATTTGTCGAACCAGCTGATTTGAAAGCGGGTTGGGATCGTGACCGTATCCTCAATGAAATCACCGCTAGAGGCGTGCCTTGTTTCTCGGGTTCTTGCTCCGAAGTGTATTTGGAGAAGGCCTTCGATGACACCGGCTGGCGTCCGGTCGAACGCTTGCCCGTTGCTAAAGAGCTGGGGGAGACCAGCTTGATGTTCCTGGTTCATCCGACGCTTACAGAAGCAGAAATTGATAAGACCTGTGATGTTCTGGCGCAGGTAATGCGTGAGGCGTGTTGAGCCTGATTCTGATGACTTAATCGGCTGCGGCTGTATCTGCACCAAGGACGGTGCTGCAGGCAGATGCGTTTGTTGCTGTCTAGATTGTGTGCAGGTAATGGATCAAGTGGTTGCGTGGATAAAGGCGGTTGCCCGATCTCCGGGCGATGCTTTTGATTGTTGAGCGGACGTTGTCCGCTGGCGCTGCGGGGCGCGTGACCCACATGGATGTGGGAAATGCCGCAAGCCCGCCGGCGACCCCATGGATGGGGAAGGTAGGAAAAATGCCGGGAGCATTTTCGAGAACGGGCGCGGCCCTCCTACAGGATTTGGCGGTGGTTGTTGCTTTTGTGGCAGGGGCCGGGCGGCGCTCCGTGACCCCGGCGCGATGGTTTTGATTGTTGGGCGGACTACGTCCGCCATCGCAGCTGAAGCAGTTCCTAGAAGGGGCCGCTGTGTGCTTTGCTTTTGTAGGTGGCCGTGCATTCGCTGTTAGTTTTCCATCAATAGTCAGGTTTTTTATCCTGCGGGGGGCTTTACCTCGCTGGTTTTCAAGTTCTCAGGATTGAGGTGTTGTCGTGTTAAGACTTGCCGAGAAATTGCGCTGCCGTCTGGTCAAGCTGCCACGCCGCCACAAGCGACTGATTCAGGTCAGCATGGATGTGCTGCTGGTCTGGGCGGCGCTGTGGCTGGCTTTTGTCGTGCGCCTGGGGGACTCGAAAAGCATCGAGCCGTTTGCCGGGCATGCCTGGCTGTTTGTTGCGGCGCCGCTGATCGCGGTTCCCATGTTCGTGCGCTTTGGCATGTACCGGGCGGTGATGCGCTATTTCGGCAACGATGCGCTGCTGGCCATCGGTAAGGCGGTCACCCTGTCGGCGTTGCTCCTGGCCTTGGCGGTGTACTGGCATCAGGGTGCCCCCAAGCTCATTCCGCGCTCGATGGTGTTCAACTATTGGTGGTTGAGCCTGGTGATGATTGGCGGGCTGCGCCTGGTCATGCGTCAGTACTTTATGGGCGATTGGTACTCGTCGGCTCATCCTGGCCGGCTCAATGGGCGTGATGCCGGCTTGCCGAAGGTGGCGATCTATGGCGCTGGCGCGGCCGGCAACCAGTTGGTTGCTGCATTGCGCTTGGGTCGGGGTATGCGGCCGGTGGCTTTCATCGATGA
>C687J26845_10001488_pt1 | contig 14449 bp, 12 predicted proteins | sample RifCSPlowO2_12_FD_26845 | JGI IMG/M metagenome (IMG submission 26845) | reverse complement strand
CAGGCGTCAGGTAGCCGCCGCTACGGCAACCTGACCTACGCCGGCTCAACGCAAGCGGCTCCACGAATTCTGCATCGAAATAATGACTCACCACACTAGTGAATGTCGCTTTCCGCCCGGCTTGATCTATATCAAGCCTGCGCCGGAGCGCGTGGCCTAGCATTCCATGATGAAAGGATGGCGCGATGACGATGGAAGTCAAGCTCGGCGCCGGTGACGCGCTGTTGGTGGTGGATGTGCAGAACGATTTTCTTCCCGGGGGCAGACTCGCGGTCGCCGGCGGCGATGCGGTGGTTCCGGTCCTCAACCGTTATCTTGCGCTGGCCGCAGTGCGGCGCCTGCCGGTTTACGCGAGCCGCGACTGGCATCCTGCCAACCACTGCTCGTTTCGCCCGCAAGGCGGCGCCTGGCCCGAGCACTGCGTAGCCGGGACACGCGGGGCGGATTTTGCGCCGGGTCTGAAATTGCCGCAGGACGCGATCGTCATCGACAAGGGGACGGCGCCACAGCGTGAAGCCTACTCGGCGTTTGAAGGGACCGAGCTCGCATCGTTCCTGCGCAGCGTGCAGGTCGGCCGCGTGCTGGTCGGCGGCCTCGCCACCGATTACTGCGTGTTGAATACGGTGCGCGACGCTGTGACGCACGGTTTCCAGGTGCTGCTGTTGCGCGACGCGATCAAGGCGGTCGACGTAAATGCCGACGACGGCAAACGTGCCGAGCGCGAAATGCAGCGCCTCGGCGCAACATCGGTGGAGCTACCGGACATCGCGCCGTGAATCCGCTGACGAGCCCGCTGCTGACCGACCTCTACCAGTTGACGATGCTGCAGGCGTATTACGCGCACGCCATGCAGGATGCGGCGGTTTTCGAGTTCTTCGTGCGCAAGCTGCCCCCCAGCCGCAATTTCCTGATGGCGGCCGGACTGGAGCAGGTGCTGGAATTTCTCGAGAACCTGAGCTTCAGCGCCGAAGATCTGGCGTGGGTTGAGCGCAGTGGGTTGTTTCAACCGGATTTTGCCGAGCATCTGCGGCAGCTGCGATTCACGGGCGACGTTGACGCGGTGCCCGAGGGAACCGTGTTTTTCCCGCATGAACCGATCCTGCGCGTGGTGGCGCCGCTGCCGCAGGCGCAGCTCGTCGAGTCCCGGCTGGTCAATTTGCTGCACTTCGAGACTACCGTGGCCTCGAAAGCCGCGCGCTCGGTGCTGGTCGCGCCCGGGAAACAGCTGGTTGACTTCGGCCTGCGGCGCGCACACGGCGCGGAAGCCGGCCTGCTCGCGGCCCGCGCGAGTTACATCGCTGGATTTTCGGGCAGCGCGACCGTGCTGGCGCAGCCGCTCTTTGGCGTCCCGGTTTTCGGCACCATGGCGCACTCGTTCGTGCAGGCGCATGATAACGAGACCGCGGCATTCGCGCACTTTGCGCAGATATTTCCGAAGAGCACCGTGTTTCTGATCGACACTTATGATACCGAGGCGGCAGCCGCGAAAGTCGTGAAGCTGGCGCCGCAACTGCGTCGCGCCGGCATCGAGATCAAGGGCGTGCGGCTCGACAGCGGCGACCTCGCGACGCTCGCGCGCAACGTGCGGCGCATTCTCGATGAGGGCGGGCTCCGGCAGGCGACGATATTCGCCAGCGGCAACCTGGACGAATACCGCATCCACGACCTGCTTGCCGCGGGTGCGCCGATCGATGGCTTCGGCGTGGGCACCAGCCTGGTGACCGCTTCGGATGCGCCGTTTCTGGACGCGGTTTACAAGTTGCAGGAATACGCCGGAAAACCGCGGCGCAAACGCTCCGCCGGCAAGGCAACCTGGCCCGGGCGCAAGCAGGTCTACCGCCGATACCGCAGCGACGGGTTGCTCGACCGGGATGTTGTGACGCTCGAAAGCGACGAGCCGCGCGGAACGGCGCTGCTGCAGCCGGTAATGCGGGATGGCAAGCGACTGCATGCGCCGGAAGGCATGGCCGCGTTGCGCGCACGCGCGCAACGCGAGCTCGCCGCTCTGCCCGAACCATTGAAAATGCTCGAGACTTGCGCCGAACCGTATCGCGTCGAGATCGCCCTGCCGTTGCGTGCGCTCGCGGCGCGGCTCGATGAGCAATCCACCGCGCCGCTGACGGTGTGATCATGCCGGCGACGGGTTTCCCTTTTTTCGCCGAAGTCTCGCGCCAGATCTGGGACGCCAAGTACCGGCTGAAGGACCCTGCCGGGAAACCCGAGCGCACAATGGCGGATACCTGGCTGCGGATTGCGCGCTCGCTCGCGGGCGTCGAAAAGACCGACAGCGCGCGCTGGGAGCAGGCGTTCCGTTCGGTCCTCGACGGCTTCCGTTTCCTGCCGGGAGGACGCATCCTGGCGGGCGCCGGCACCGGACACCGCGTCACGCTGTTCAACTGTTTCGTGATGGGCGCCATCGAAGATTCGCTCGACGGCATTTTCGATGCGCTCAAGGAGGGTGCGCTCACCATGCAGCAGGGGGGCGGCGTGGGCTATGATTTCTCCACGCTGCGGCCCGCCGGCATGCGCGCGCACAGCACCGGGATGATCGCCTCGGGCCCGGTGTCGTTCATGCGCATCTGGGACGCGATGTGCGCGACGATACTATCCACCGGCGCGCGCCGCGGCGCCATGATGGCGACGCTGCGCTGCGACCATCCCGACATCGAGGCGTTCATCGACGCCAAGCGCGAGCCCGGGGTGCTGCGGCACTTCAATTTATCCGTGCTGGTCACCGATGAATTCATGCGTGCGGTGCAGGCCGGCGCCGACTGGCCGCTGGTGTTTCCGCTCGGAACCACGGCGCCCGCCGGCGCCGAAACCGTGGAGCGCACGTGGTCGGGATCACGCGTAGCGCAGAGATGCCGGGTATTCCGCCGGGCGCGCGCCCGCGCGCTGTGGGAGCGCATCATGCGCGCCAACTATGAGTATGCCGAACCCGGGGTGATTTTCATCGATCACGTGCGCAAGGCCAACAATCTGTGGTATTGCGAAACCATCAGCGCCACCAATCCCTGCGGTGAAATCCCGTTGCCGCCCTATGGGGCGTGCAATCTCGGCTCGATCAATCTCACGCAGTTTGTGCGCGACCCGTTTTCTCCCCGGGCCGCCATCGACCTCGAAGGCATTGCGGGAACAGCGGCGGTCGCGACGCGGTTGCTCGACGACGTCTACGAGACTTCGCGGTTCCCGCTGCCGCAGCAGCGCGCGGTAGCGCACGCCTCGCGGCGTATCGGGCTGGGCATCACCGGGCTCGCCGACGCGCTGGTCATGTTGGGGATCGAGTACGGCACGCCGCGCTCGCTTGAGCTCGCCGGCGAGGTCATGCGCACCATCTGTCACAGCGCCTATCAGGCGTCAATCGGGCTCGCCCGCGAAAAGGGCGCGTTCCCGCAGTTCCGGGCCGCTGAATACACGCAGGGCGAGTTCGTGAATGCGCTCCCGCCAAGCATCGTTGATGACATCCGGCATTACGGCATCCGTAACAGCCATCTCACGGCAGTCGCGCCGGCGGGTACCATCAGCCTGCTTGCCGGTAACGTGTCGAGCGGCCTGGAACCGATTTACGCCGGCGACTATCTGCGCAGCGTGCGGCTCGCCGACGATACGGTGAAGTCTTTCGAGGTCAGCGATTACGCCTGCGCACTGTATCGCGAACTGCGCGGGACCTCGGGACCGCCGCCTGCGTTCGCCGCGGCATCGCAGATCGACCCGCGCGCGCATCTCGCGATGCAGGCGGCGCTGCAGCCCTACGTCGACAACGCGATCTCCAAGACCATCAATGTCCCGGAGAACCTGGACTTCGCGGCATTCTGCTCGCTCTATGAAGAAGCATATGCGCTGGGGCTGAAAGGGTGCACGACCTTTCGCCCCAACCCGGTCACCGGCGCGGTACTGACGTCGCGGACCGTGGCGGAGGCGCCCGCGCATTGCTGCAGCATCGAACGCGAGGCGGACTGAAAGGGCATCGACGTGGGCAACGCCATGCGACAACAGGGCAATCCCGGCTTCACGGTCTTCAACACGGCTCATTCCGCGGAAACAACATGGCATCCATAGCGTCTCTCAAGTCCGACCAGTTGTATCATCTGTGCGACCCGGCGCAGTTCGACTTCGACACCACCGCGGGCGTGCCCGACCTCAACGAGATCGTCGGCCAGTCGCGCGCAGCGAGCTCGATCGAGTTCGGGATCGGCATGCGGCGCGAGGGTTACAACGTGTTCGTGATGGGGCCCACCGGCGCAGGCAAGCATACGCTGGTGCGCCAGTACCTTGCCGCACGGGTGGCGCCCGAAGTCAAACCCAGCGACTGGGTATACGTGAACAACTTCGAGCATCCGCACCAGCCGGTTGCGATCGAACTGCAGGCCCGGCGCGGCGTCAAGCTGCGCGACGATCTGCAGCGGCTGGTCGACGAATTGCGCATGGCGATTCCCGCGGTGTTCGAAGGCGACGAGTACCGCTCCCGCAGCGAGCAGATCGACGCGGAGTTCAACGAGCGGCACGAGCGCGTGTTTGGCGAACTGCGCGCCGAGGCGATGAAGGAAAACGTTGGGTTGCTGCGCACGCCGACGGGTTTTTCGCTGGCGCCGCTCAAGAACGGCGAGGTGATCGGCGCCGAGGATTACGCGCAGCTGCCGGAAGCGGAGAAGGAGCGCATCGAAACCGTGATCAATGTACTGCAGCAGAAGCTGGAAAAGATCATCCGCGCCGTGCTGCAGTGGCGGAAAGAACGGTTCGAGAAAGTCAAGCAGCTCAACCGCGAGATGACGCTGCTCGCGGTGGGACACCTCGTCGACGATCTCAGGCAGGGCTACCTCGACCTGCCGAAGGTATTGCGCTATCTGGATGCGGTGCGGCAGGATGTGATCGAAAATGCCGACGATTTCCGCCGCGCCCAGGAGCCACCCGGCGGCGTGCCGCCATTTCTCGCCGGGCCGCCTTCGCTGGGCCGTTACCAGGTGAATGTGCTCGTCGATCACAGCAGCCCCGACGGCTCCCCGCTGGTGATCGAGGAGCACCCAACCTATCAGAATCTGGTCGGACGGGTCGACCATATCTCGCAGTTCGGCACGCTCACCACGGACTTCTCGCTGATCAAGCCCGGAGCGCTGCACCGGGCGAACGGCGGCTACCTCCTGCTCGACGCTTACAAGCTGCTGACGCAGCCCCTCGCCTGGGAGGGCCTGAAGCGCGCGTTATCCACCGGGCGCATCCGCATCGAGTCGCTGGGCGAGATGTACAGCCTGGTGAGCACCGTATCGCTGGAACCGGAGCCGATCCCGCTCGATATCAAGGTCATTCTGTTCGGGGAGCGGCGGCTTTACTACCTGTTGCACGCCTACGACCCCGATTTCCAGAAGCTGTTCAAGGTCGCCTCGGATTTCGACGAGCGGATCGACCGCAGCGCGGAGAACGATCGGCTCTATGCGCGCATGATCGCCACCGCTGCCCGGCGCGACGGTTTGCTGCCGTTCGACCGCAGCGCGGTCGCCCGCACCATCGAACACAGCGCGCGCGTTGCGGGCGACGCGAAGAAGCTCTCCGGCAACCTGCGCCAGCTATGCGATCTTCTCGGCGAGGCCGACTACTGGGCGCGCTCGAAGCAGCACCAGCAAGTCACGGCCGATGCCGTGCAGCACGCGATCGATGCGCAAGTGCAGCGCGCCGACCGGCTGCGCGAGCGGGTGCACGAAACGATCCTGCGCGGCACGGTGATGATCGACACCGATGGCGCGAGGACCGGGCAGGTCAACGCGTTGTCGGTGCTTGAACTCGGGGACTTCGCTTTCGCCGAACCGACGCGCGTTACGGCCACGACACGGCTCGGTGAAGGCCAATTGATCGATGTGCAGCGCGAGGTCGAGCTGGGCGGCGCCATTCATTCCAAAGGGGTGCTGATTCTTTCGGCGTTTCTCGCCGCGCGCTACTCGACCAAGCGGCCGCACTCGCTGTCCGCCAGCCTGGTATTCGAGCAGACCTACGGTACGGTCGAAGGCGACAGCGCCTCGCTCGCCGAGTTGTGCGCGCTGTTGTCCTCGCTCGCCGATCTGCCGATCAAGCAGTCGTTGGCCGTGACGGGTTCGGTAAACCAGCTCGGTCAAGTCCAGGCGATCGGCGCAGTCAACGAGAAAATCGAGGGTTTTTTCGATATTTGCCGGGCACGCGGCCTGACCGGCGAACAGGGCGTGCTGATTCCGGCCGCCAACGTCGAACATCTGATGCTGCGCCGGGAGGTCGTGGCGGCGGTGGCCGCGGGCCGCTTCGGGGTGTTCCCGATCGAGACGGTGGATCAGGCGATCGAGTTGCTGACCGGCGCTCCCGCCGGTGAACCGGTCGTGACCGGTGAGATGCCGGAGAAGACGGTCAACGGGCGGGTCGCCAAGCGGTTACGTGAATTGTCGGAGCTGCGCCGGGTATTTGCCGGCGTCAAGGCCTCGCGCCGCAAGCGGCAGATGAAGGCAAAAGATGGCTGACCTGGAGGAGCGCGTGGTCATAAGCCGCGTGCTCGTCACGTTCGATACGTTCCCGCTCGGCCAGGCCGCGCTGGAAGCCGCGGCAGGTCTCGCGAGCGGACTGGGCGCCGAACTCGCCGGCTTGTTTGTCGAGGATATCAACCTGATGCGCATGGCGGAGCTGCCGTTCGCGCGTGAGCTGGGACTGTCTTCCGCGGCTGTCAGACGGGTCGAGGCCGTCGAACTCGAGCGCGCGTTACGACTGCAGGCAGAGCGTGTCAGAACGGCGCTCGCGGAGGCGGCGCGTGAGCTGCAGCTGCAGTGGTCGTTTCAGGTGGTGCGCGGCGCGATTTTTGACGCCGTGTTCGAGTCGGTACGTGAGATGGATCTGGTGGTATTCGGCAAGACGAGTTATGGCATTGCCGCAAAAAGCGGCCGGTCAATGCCGCCGTCAGCAGCGGGCGGCGAAAAAGCGCGGCGGCCAACGGCCCTGGTCACTTCGTTGTCCCCGCGGCCGGTGATAGCGCTTTACGATCGGTCGCCCGCCGCGCTGCGTGCGCTGGCGGCGGGCCTGGCGCTGGCGCGGACGACCCGCACCGAACTCGTGTTGCTGATCGTCGCCGCGGATGCCGAGTCGTTTGTCGCGTTGCGGGGGGAGGCGGAGGCGTGGCTTGCACAGCATGGCCAGGCCGCACGCTACCTGTCGCTGCCTACCCGGGATGCAGCGGCGATTGAACAGGCGGTGCGGGCGCAGAGCGGGGCGGCGTTACTGTGGTATGGAGAAGAAACGCCGGCTGACTGGCGCGCATTTTCAACATTGGTCAGCGCGCTCGATTGTCCGGTGGTGCTGGTGGTTTAGATGCGGACCCTCCGCAGGTCGGTTCCACCTTCAGGGGTTGGGCTACGTTCCTCTCGTTGGAAAGGAGCGGAGATTCATCGGTGCGGGTGTCCTCGATCGCAAGCCGAACTTGCGCGTGCCGCTGCGCGCTTTTTCCTTAACTGGCATGGTCGCCCGAAATGAACCGCACCCTCCATCGCTTGAGCATCTCGGCCATGCGCCGAGCGGCATCGTAGGCGTGCAGGATGGCATCGCCGGGCGTACGGGCGGAGCAAAACAGTGCAGTCTTACGGGCTTTCAAGAGCGCTGCCGGGCCGATCGTCTGGAGCACCACCGGTGCCGACGCCCCCAACCTCGCGCTAAGCGAGGCCGGCCAGAGCGAGTCTGTAGCCGTTAGCGTAACAGCCTTAACGGTAGTCATTCGATTTCGCCCTCTGGGTCCCATGCTATTCGGAAGTTCATGTCGCGCTTGATGATGAAACTCAACGTCTAGGAGCTTGTCGGACTTGACATGCGACAAGCTCCTTACGCTCCCGTAGCGCTTGATGTACGCGGCAAGCTCGCGGTGTGGCAGGCGTACTGCCGGATCTGCCGCCAGCACCCGCAGCGCGGCCAGAAGGTTCTCCGCGGTACTGATCGCGTGACGATGGATTTCGTCGATCACCCACAGTACGCCGTGGGCCTCAATGTCCCGCTTGTCCGCGAGATCGCGAAGCACCCCGTCGCCAGTCAGTAGGATGCAGCCGCGGTAACTTTCCGCGAGTGCGAAAGCAAAGCCATCGTGGATGGATAGGTGGGGCAGGTCCCGCACCAGTTGCCGAGCGCGGAGCACGCTGTCGCCAGGCAGGTCCACGACCTTCAGCCCGCCGCGGACAAGCGCCTTCTTCTGAGCGGCCGTGAACTTGAGAAGCTCATCCTCGAACAGCGTGTTCGGAATCAGCAGCTCGTACGGCAGCCGCAGGAATGCATCGAGCAGTGACGCCTTCCGCAGGTCAATGAGGCAACTGCTGTCACTGATGACGACCCGCAGCGGCACTCTTCGGTCCCTTCAAGCCAGTTTCTACGTCCGGAACCGGTCGGCGGAGAAGCTCCGATGCCTTGCCGAGCGAAATCAATTTTTCGGCGAGCGCCCGGTAGCAGAGCCGCTCGAAGCGCAGCGCCTGCTCGCGCGTGCCGCGCTCATCCACGGGTTCGAGTTGTTCGGGTTCCTCCGTACGCCAGCCGCGCGCAACAGTTTGAAACGCATAGATGAGGGTCGATTCCTCGATCACCTCCAACTGCCGCATGCGCACAAGGAGCGCCGCACCGCTCACCCGATAGACGCGCTTGAGATCGATCAACTCCTTGTAGCCGAGCGCGTTGCGTCGTTTGCCGACTTCACGAAGGAAGTGATCGCGCGGCATCAGGAAGGCCCCTGCGAAAACGGTGGCGGCTTTCTCTTCCTCGCGATCAGCAACGCTCGCCGTGTCGATCACACGATGCGCCAGCTCGTGCGCAAGAGTCAGCCTCCGGCGCTCGAGCGGAAACTCATTGTTCACCACGATTACGGGCAACTCATCCTGGCCGTCTGTCCGTTTGACAAGGCAGGTAAGGCCGGAGACGGGCTGCGGCAAATCGGTCGTCAGGACCTTCAACCCCTTTTCCTCCAGCAACTCCGTCATGTTGGGGATGGGATCGTGACCGAGGTCCCATTGCTGTCTTACGTCCTCGGCCAGCCTTTCGCCCTCGTCGGGACCGCGGAGCTTGCGCAGCGGGTCAATTGGGCACTGCCACCTTGCACTGTCGAGCTCCAGCACGCGCTCGACCTGCAAATAGCGTTCGATCCATTCGAGCACATCGGTCTTGACCTTGGCGCGGTCCCGCGCGCTGGTGCTCGCCTTGGTGCGGAATTCGGCGTCGGACAGCTCGATTCCCTGAGTGTCGAGCAGATAGGTAAGCGACACCCCGAGCGCCTTGGCCAAGGCGGTGAGTACGCCGGAGCTGGGCGTGCTCTCGCCGCGCTCGTACTTGCCGATCGCCTGCGCGGTGACCTTGCCGTCCATGGCGGCCGACAACTCTCGAAGCGAATACCCGGCCTTTCGCCGGGCCAGTCTCAGACGGTCCGCGATCATCGTTGGCTCCCTCTCGCCGGTTTACATTTGACAAAACTCGTATGCATTGTAAACTACGCCTGTGAGTCCTGCAACTGGAGACTGAACATGCATGATCCGAAAGCACCCGGATTGATCAACGCACTGCTGGCGAACCGGGCTGACACGCCTAGGCCGGCGCGGCCACTGGGGGCGTCGTCGCTGTCGCGCGGCCTGTTGGGGCTGGATAGCGGACTGGGAGCGCTCTCCCACTTTCATGCCCCGCAGCTCAGGCAGCAACCACTACGCGACGCCGATCGCTGGCGCGTTAGCGGCTCAGTTGACGCCTCGCCTGAGCAGTGCGGCCGTGCGCCACACGGACAGGCGCTCGGAGGTGAACTGCGCCTTGAGTTGTCTCACCGCGTGCCTCGCGCCCGCGGCGCCGGCCAATTCTTCCAGGGAAACAATCCGGTCGCCCCAGTCAAGCCTGACCGCAACATTGATGGCCGCCTGGTCGCAGCAACAGGCGATCCAGGCGTCGGCCCTGCCTGCCGCATGCGCCCACAAATGCCGTTCGCCGGCATCGAGGCGGAAGGCCTCGACGCCGCGCAGGCTGAGCGCCGCCAGTTCTGCTTCCGAGACACGATGCGCCGTCAGTTTCTCGCGCAAGGCTTTCTCGCGCACTTCGACGTAGCCCGGGCGGCGCGCCTCGCCGGTGCGCGCCTCCTCGCAGCACTTCTCGACGGTCTGGACGCTGAAGTGCGTGGTGAGGGCGTTCCAGCAACCCGTGCGCACCGCTTCGATGATGATGTTGGTGTCCACGAGAAAACCGCCTGTCCGTGCTGCATGGCACCAGTCCCGGCGTCACAGGTCGTACGGAACAGTCAACTCGTACGCTCGAAAAAGGTCCGCCAGATCCTCAATTGTCGTCTCAAGCAGCGACGCCGCGCGGCGCACCGACAGATCACCCACGGAGAGTGCTTGGTGCAGCCGCTCTGCGAACTCCTGGCTGAAGAGCCGCGGTTCTCGTTGTTCCTTCTTTGGACGGCCGTTCGCCGTCAGCCTGTCGTCTCGGATGCCGGGCAGATCCGCCTTGCCAAGCCATTCAAGCTGCACCAGCCGCCATTTCAGCGCCACCGCGGTGACCAGCAGTTTGCTCGCCGTCTCGTTCAGCCATCCATGGATTTCCCGGTCTCCGCGCGCTTGCCAGAGCGGCACAAGGGTCCGCTCCGGCATCAAAAGCGCCGAGGCGAAGTTGTCGGCCAATTGTTCGACTCGTTTGCCTTTTCCGCCTCTCGGAATATCGGACTCCGTGTGCTCGGGCGGCATCTGCTCCCAAGTGAGCAGATGAAAGGTCTCGTGCGCAAGGTCGTAGTGACGCCGGCCTTCCGGTTCCTTCCGATTGATGAGTATCGTATTCAGGCCGGGAAGCTGACATGCCGCGCCGGAAATGCCCGCTGGCGCATCCACGTACAGAACAAGCGCACGGAGCCGCTCCCGGACGCGCTTTTCGAGCAACTGCGCGGGAATCTCGCCGAGATCCCATTCAGTGCCAAGCGCTTCCGCGGCGGCGCGTGCCTCCTCGAACGTGTTTCTCTCCGTCAGCGGCAGGCGTGCCTGGAGTGTGCTGGAGGGCTTATCCTTTCCCTCTCCAAGGTTTCGATACGTCGCGATCCACCGTCCCGCACGTGTCTCGAATTTGTCCAGCAGTCCCGGCGCGGCATTCTTGGCGCGCCACGAGAAACTGCCCTCTCCCACTAGGCGAAAGCCGTCGGTGAAGTATTCGAGATCCACAGAAAAAATCTGCATTGCGCGCAGCAACTCTTCAGCCGAGAGTTTGCGCTGCCCGCCTTCAATTGCAGCGAGCGTCTGGCGGTCCTTGAAGCCGAGCTTCTCCGAGAGTTGAGCCTGCGTGAGGCTGGCTCGCTCGCGTGCGGCTTTGAGTCTTCGTGCAATGAGTTCGCTCATAGGGCCTCAACAAATCAAGCTATTGGCTTTTCGGCAAATACGTCTGTGACCAAGCATGAGTTCGCCGGTCACTTTCCCTGATCGTTGTACTTCGGCTTCGTGCGAGCGATGACGCGCGACTCCGTCGCCTTCGCCTGCTCGATGGTCTTGCGTTGTTCGACTTGAACCTTCGCACCCGGGACGTAGTCCTTCGCCCCAGGCAGATGCTCGGCCAGCCGTTCCTGGATGCGGCCGCGCTTCGCCACCCCCGCGTAGTTGGTCTTGCCACCGTCGGACTGAATCTTGTAGAGAACCGGCTTGTCGTTCGGGAGCTTGCCGATGCCGGACTTGTTGAAATCAACTGTCTTGCGGGCCATGACCTACCTCCTTATGACGCCAGTCCGGCGTCGAACGGAGGAGAGCTTAACATTGCAAACTTAGTAATGCAAGATTTAGTTGCTAAAGTTATTTTACGCCGAATATAGATCTCTCCGTTTTCTTACCCTTTGTTCCAGAAAATCCAGAAATCTCCTGCGCTTACGTACAAACCCCGATGGCCGCCGATAACGCCATCGCCGCCGGCCAGCTCGAACTACTGGTCATCGACGCGCTAGACGCACTTGCTCTGTTCGACGATCTGCGCGATCTGATGGGGCGCGGATAGGCCGCCCGCTTGGCATTTGCAGCAACCACCGGGCCCAGGATTAGTGCTACCAGTCCATATTCGCCGCACGATCCCACTCCCGCGATAGGTGATCTACGAGTTCCTGCATGTCCTCAACCGACTGCATAGCCCGCTGATACGTGCCGTCCGTCGCCATTGTCAGAATTAACGGGAGGCTGGACCTCTGCAAATACAGCCGGGCCGGGGCGCGAGCACCAGACCAAAGATGCTCTAGAAAATCCTGAATCACCTTGAGGGCAGCCGGATCCTCATATGTCTCGTTGGACGTCAAGGCAAACCGCTGCTTCCCTCTGTGGTGCGGAAGGAGAACGGGAACCGCGCCAATTCCCGAGTGGAAGCTAAATGCTTCTCCACGCTTGCCAAAGGCGCCATGAGCAATGAAATTTCGATGTTGCCGTCTTATCTCGATCAGATTATCGAAGAGAACTTTTGTTTTCGGGTCGCTGATGTCGAGAGAGCTCTTAAACTTCGTTTCCCAATTGCTATCTGCGAGACTGGCCACCTCGGCGCCAGTTGTAATTTTCCTGAGAAGAATGGCGAGATGAATGAAGATGTGCTCCGTCCAGCTGAAGAAAGCGTCTATTGTGGCCAAAGCTGACCAGCGCAGCCTGTCTTCCAGGGTAAAGCGTGGGAAGTGTTCTGCTGAAAACGCCCAGCTCTCCGCATAGTGCTTGTCAACTCAACGCCCGTTGGTGCGGTCGAAAGCTTCCTTTGCAGTTCTTCTGTACTCTGACCGGAAATAATTGAAACGCTCGAACAAATCGTCCGTCCTGTTAACAACATTCAGCTTGGACTCGTGGACGGCTTGACTTGCCAACCAGTCAAAGAAGGGCGCAGCAGTCCTGACGCCCTTTTTTATAAGTCTGACAATGTCGCGCGCTTCAGCCTCCTGAACGGCCGGGTCTCGAGCGAACACTCCGACGCCAAATTTGCGATGTTCAATAAGAAATGCCTCACCTTGGTAATCAACGGGGACTGACCACGCCAATTTTTCAAATTGTCCAAGGTTCCTAAAGCCCAGGAGATCCACGAGTAGGAAATAAACAAGGTAATACGGCGGAAGATCGCGCCCCGCGTCTGTGCGCTTTGCAAAGAATAGAAGCTTTGGTTCGGCCTTTGTTGAATCGTCGGCGCCTCGAATGGGTGCGATCGCTTTCATAGCGGAATCGCGGACCGTCTTCAGCTCTTTGGGAATCGTGACCATTGATTTGTCGTCTAGACGTTCACAGCGTGTTTGTACTCTTCATGCATGAGCTTCATTCCACCACCCCTTCCGCATTTCGGACCACTCCCAGCGTGCTCATTCCTCCTCGTCCGTCGCATCGCGGCCCATGCGGTACTTGATGTCGTAGTTGACGATGAAATCCAACTCCTCCTCCGTGAATCCGTAGTGCCGCGCCAGCGCCTGGTCAATTTCGTCAAGGATAACCGCTCGGAGACAGCATTGCCAGCGACCGCTCGGTGCAAAACGCGTACAAATTACCGCTTGGTTCCGTCGCATAACCGCGGATCGTGTAGCTCTTCTTGACCGCAGAATATTCTATCCACGGCGGATTCCCGACGATCGCATCAAACCCGCCATGGTCGTGGACGATGCCGTAGAACTCCACGAACCAGTGAAATGGCAAGTGTGACTTCAGCCACCTGGCGTAAGCATCCCCCTTCGACGGCGCGACGCCGTACTCGCTCGCCAAATGGCGATTTAACTCATCGTCCAGCGCCTTCAGGCGCTTGCGCAGTTCCTGCTTGTCCTCGGTAGGCACGGAGCCATCGCCTTCGATCTGCCGCCCGCGGAAGGCATCGAAAGCCTGCTGCAGATCCGCGGCCTTGACGGCGATCTTCTCCATGGCATCGTCAAAATCGAGCCCGCTGGTCACGGCCCGCTTCACCTCGTCATACGTGGCGTAGCCCACGAGCGTATTGCCGGCGCGGATATTGAAGTCGATGTCCGGCAGCGGTTCGATGCCCAGGTTCACGTGCGCCACGTCCGGCTCGACCTGCGCCGCAAGCTTGAGGAAGAGTCGGAGCTTGCAGATCTCCACCGCCTCTTCCATGATGTCCACGCCGAAAAGGTTGTTGAGAATGATGCTCTTGAAGATGAAGTAGCGCCGGTTCGGATGGGCCGCAACGTGCGCCAGCACCCTGCGGAAGTCGGAGAACTTCTCGGGCCGGTGCTTTTCACCGGAGCGGTCGAGGTCTTCGACGAACGCCTCCATGCGGTCGAGACAGGCTTCGTACAGCAGCTCGAGGATATTGAGCGCGGCGAACAGGAACGCGCCGGAACCGCAGGTTGGATCGAGGATTGTGACCTTCACGATCGCGTGCCAGAAAGCGCGCAGCAGGTCCGGGCCCTCGCAGGTCTCGCGAGCGGACTGGGCGCCGAACTCGCCGGCTTGTTTGTCGAGGATATCAACCTGATGCGCATGGCGGAGCTGCCGTTCGCGCGTGAGCTGGG
>C687J26845_10001478_pt1 | contig 14489 bp, 10 predicted proteins | sample RifCSPlowO2_12_FD_26845 | JGI IMG/M metagenome (IMG submission 26845) | reverse complement strand
AAGCCGTTGACCTGCTACGTGAACTGCACAACATCACGGGGAGCTACTCACTGCTTTTCCCCGGTCGCAGCGACACTACCAAACCACGCAGCAACACCGTTTTTCTGATGGCGTTGCGTCGCCTGGGTTACGAGGGCCGGCAGACTGGACATGGCTTCCGCCACGTGGCCAGTACCATCCTCAACGAAAACGGCTTCGACTCACAGCACGTTGAGGCCCAGCTCTCGCATGTAAAAGAGGGGGTCCGGGGCGTCTACGACAAAAGCACCTACCTGGAGCAGCGCAAAATCATGATGCAGTGGTATGCCGACCATCTGGACAGACTGGCTGCTGGCAACGTGGTGAAAATCAAGCGCGCGTAAACGCAAGCGCCGATCTACTCGTCGAAGCACACCGCCCCAGAGAGAGTGAGCGATACTGCATGCCAGTGATGAGATTCCATGCCCCTTATGAAGCAGCCTTTCTTCCGTTCGAAGTTACGGCATACATGCTGCACCCTGTTGACGAAAAACTGAGAAGCGCATATCTCGCACAAAAAATGGCGGATTACACGCTCCTCTGCGCGAACGAGGATGGACTTGAATCAGTCCCCGTGGAGATTCTCAAGGATCTACTCGATAGCCCTGCGCCTGCAGGAATGGATGCCATGGAGAGCATCGCCATACGGGGATCGGTTGCCGGCGAGATCCTACTGAATCTGATCAAGCTAAGTGCCAGCGGTGAAGATGCCAGCGTCAACAAGGCCATCCACTTGGGGGCCCAGTACTTCCAAGAAGCTCAAAACTCCGCTGAAAAACGAATAGCTCCTAGCGATAGATCTATCCGGCGAGCATGGTCAGCCTACATGCCAGTAGCCCACCTCTGGGCGGCCCTCCGAATCCATATCCAGTCGACTGAAAACCTTGCCACGCCAATAAGCCCAGACTTGTATCTGCAGCAACTGAGCCTCGCAACCGAACTAGGCAAATTGGTACCGACGCTGACCAGCAAGAATGCAAAAGAGCCGACGCTTACCCCAAATGATCTCTGGACACTACCCTACTTCGTTGAGCTACCAGGCTGCACATTCAAGTGCCGCGGCCTAGACGAACACGAGCGGGAGTGGCTGCGCAGCTACAAAGCGCCGTCGGTCAGCAAATACGACAGTTGAAAACCACTACTGCCAAGCGCTCTGACAGTAGTGTGCGGGCGCGTCGAGATGCATAACGTAGCGAGCGTCATCACCTAGGAGACGCTCATATGCATCTGGACACAACGAAAACCCTGATCCGCCAAGCTAGCCTGATTGAGCATCTCGATCTGTCGAGATCTGGGTTGGACAAGCTGCGCAAAAAAGATGCGACGTTCCCCAAACCCATCAAGGATGGCCCCCATAGGCAGGCGACGAATTTTTACGTTGTCGCCGAGGTCGATGCGTGGATTCGGGCTCAGATCGAGAGGCGGGATCGTGGCTGATGGACGCTCTCAGCAAAGTTCGAGCTCTGGAGTTCAAGGCGCGCAACACTTCATCAGCTGAAGTTGGCAGCGCCCTTCAGACACCTCGTCTGCCAGATTGGAGTGAAACACATCGAGCGATACCTAACGTTCTCCTGCGTTCGGCAGCCTTTGCGGTGATCGGTAAGGGGCAGCGGGCTTGGCTGGACGGAGCAACCATCAGCAGCCAGGCCGGGGATGAACTGACTTATACCGGGCAACAACTCGATCAGACCGACCTGGACCTCTGTGCTGCACAACTACACCTGATGCGCAATCATCCGCTGAATCAGGGCTACCAAACGAGCCTATACGCGCTGCTGAACTGTCTCGAAATCACTGACACAGGCCCCAACAGAGCCAGCCTGAAAATGAGATTGCAGCGCCTCAGTAACTGCGAGGTATCGATTAGGGCCGCCTCATATATGTACGAGGGTGGCTTGGTTCATGCCGAACGTCTAGAAGGCAGCAACCCTCTCGTTCTGCACCTCAATCCTGAAATAATTCGGCTGTTTGCCAAGGGACAGTTGACCTGGGTGCACTGGGGAATCAGGCGCTCCCTGAGCGGCTGCTCTTTGGCGCAGTGGCTACACGGGTTCTATTCGACCCATGCAGCACCATTTCCCGTCCGCGTGGAAACGCTGCGCAGGCTTTCAGGCAGCAAAACTGCCAACATGAGCAAATTTATCCAGTTACTTCAAAGAGCTCTGGATAGGCTGAAACAAGTCAGCACAGCGCATGACGAGAAATTCGAGTTTCAGATAGAAAACGGGCTGGTCAAGATCAGTAAAAGTGTCAGCGCCTCGCAAAGACGTTACCTCGCAAAGCGTCAAAACAGTACCGTTGCAGCGGGTAAATGATGCCGTCATAGCGGGTAGCGATACCGTTGTTGCGGGTTTCTGATGCCGTTTGTGCAGGTATCAAATACCGTCGTCACAGGTTTGTTCGATGGTGGCTGCAAACGACACAGCACAAGTCCTTGAGGCCTATTTCGGCCCCCAGCTAATAGTTAGATAACAAGAATTTAATCGGCTCAAGCCGCTGATCCTGCAAAAAACTTTACAGTAATCATTTACACCGTCCTCACCACATCCCAGAATCCAGCTACGCAAATGCCAGGCCGGATCCATGCCCCCTCTCAAACACCAGACGCTCATTCGTTATCGTGCTATTGAGCTGATTGCCACCTGGGAAGGCCGCCTGATTACCTCCCAACTGATGGAGTGGTTCGGTATCACTCGGCAGCAAGCCTCGGCCGACATCAACCGCTACAACAACGAACTCAACCCGCAAGCCCTGCTGCATAGCCCCTCCATCAAGGGCTACATCCCGGCCATCGACTTCAAGCCCGTGCTTTCCTCGGGGCACATCAACGAGTACCTGGAGTTGCTAACCCGCAACGGAACTCAGCCGATGAGTCTGGTGCTGGAATCCCAACCAGGGGTAGCGGCTGTGCAACTCCCCGAAAGGGCTGTGATGCCGGATGTTGTACGCGAGCTAGTCAAGGCCTGCCGTAATACAGGCAGCCTGAAAATCGCCTACAGCTCGATGCGCAATCCCGAGCCGCATGAGCGAATCATCTCGCCTCACACCCTTATTTACAGTGGCTTTCGCTGGCATGTCCGGGCCTGGTGTCACAAGAACCAGAGCTTCCGGGACTTCCTGCTCTCGCGCATAGCCCGCACACCTAAGCCCTGCGACAAGCCCGCCCCGCCAGCTGAGTCAGACAGTGCCTGGCATGAGCAGATCACCCTGCACATGATCCCCAACCAGCGGTTGAGCGATGCCCAGCAATCCCTGGTAGCACGCGACTACGCCATGACGAATGGGCAGCTGTCGATCACCGTTAGAAAAGCCCTGGCGCACTACACTCTCCAGCGCTACCAGGCCGCGATCACCGATGAGCAGTGCTCGCGGGTCGCCGAGCATCCCCTACAACTGTCTGCGGCTGATCGCGAGCTACTATCGCCTTACCTTTTTGGTGGGGAAGGCGCTTGATCATGCAGGCATTCAGTTACGACTCAGACCTGATCGGCGGCTCGCTGCAAGTACGCGAATGCCGAATCATCGCTGATCTGCTTCTCCAGCAAGCTGAGCCTGAGCAGTGGACAGAAGCTATCCAGCGACAAAATCGTCTGCAGAAGCGCTCACCTGCTTCGGCTAAACGAGTGGCTCAAGCACTGCGCAAACGCCTGGAGCGCCTGGACCAGCCCTTCTGGCGAGCCATCCGCGATGGTGACGACGAGCTCGCTACCCAGGTAGCGTTTTGCGCAGCGCTGGAGCGAAATCTGCTCCTGGTTGAATTCATCGAAACCGTATTGCGCGATGCATATCTCACCCGCGCCGAAACGCTAGAAACCTGGCATTGGAACGATTTCCTCGATGAGCGCAGCCACCGCGATGCCACCATCGAGACCTGGACAGAATCCAGCCGCAAAAAAATGGGCCAAGTCGTCTATCGCATGCTGGCCGAAGTCAGGCTGCTCAAAAGCACCCGCAGCATGCAGTTGCAGACCATGCTGGTTCGCCCCGAGGTTCGCACCTTGCTGGACGACAGCTACCGCCACCGCATCAAAGCCTGTCTGGAAGTGTCCAGCAGCACCCTCTGACAGGCCAGCACCAAGGAATGAAAGCATGAACCAGCAGCTACAGGATCGGCTGAACCAGATCCCAGACAAAATCCTCACCGAGGAGTTTCTCAAGAGCCAGGGGCTCGGCAACGAGATTGGCTTCTGGATCTTCGATTACGCCCCCGAGGACGAGCTGCAGGTGCGCCAATACCTCGACTTTCTCAAAGGTTTTCTGGTCAAGAAGCACAGCCAGTTGAAGGTTGTGAACATCAACCTGCTGCAAGCCATGAAGAACTATCTGGATCAGCGCAACTTCACCGACAAGGCTATCCAGATGCAGACAGCCAAGGGTGACCTGGCACTGCTAAAAGCACTTTCCGGCCCACTACACATGGATAAGTTCGCGCCTTACCTGATGGAGCATTACCGCGCAGCAGACCACGATGTTGTGCTCATCACTGGCGTGGGCTCTGTGTGGCCGGTGCTCCGCGCCCACAACCTGCTCAACAAACTGCATGCCCTACTTGGCCACAAGCCCCTGGTACTGTTCTATCCGGGCCACTACTCAGGCCAGTCACTGGCTCTGTTCAATCGTATTACCAGCAACAACTACTACCGCGCATTCAAGCTGGTGCCCTGATCAATAAGGATGATGGCCGTGAGCATTAAAGAAATCTTCTTCAAGGAACTCGACCGCCCGATCAATGGCGTGGTCAAGGCGGATCAGGCCGACGACGCCACCGTGCACCAGGAGCTCGACGAATACGTCGTCACCAACGAGCTGGAAAAACACTTCCGCAGCTTCTTCGAGTCCTACGGCACCGACCTTAGCGATCCCTCCATCGCCAACCGCGTCGGCGTATGGATCAGCGGCTTCTTTGGCTCAGGTAAGTCGCACTTCCTCAAGACGCTGTCCTACCTGCTGGCCAACATCGAAGCCCATGATGCTAACGGTCACAGCAAACATGCCGTCGCGTTCTTTGACCAGAGCAAAGTGCGCGATGCCATGATCCGCGCCGATATCGACAAGGCGGTAGCCAACAGCGCCGATGTCATCCTGTTCAACATCGACAGCAAGGCCAGCTCCAACGACGCCGGCAACCCAATCCTCAACGTGTTCCTGCGCGTATTCAACGAGCACCAGGGCTTCAGCGGCGACCACCCGCACATCGCCCACATGGAGCGCCACCTCAGCCAGCGCGGCGTGTATGAGCAGTTCAAACAAGCCTTCAACGCAGCCACCGGTCTTGACTGGGCCGAGGAGCGTGACGGCTACCAGTTCTACCAGGACGATATCGAGAAGGCGCTCGCCAGCGCACTGGGGCTTTCTGCCGAAGCCGCACACAAGTGGTTCGAAGCCTCCGAGCAAACCTTCAGCGTATCGGTGGAAAACTTCTGCAACTGGGTCAAGGAATACCTCGACACTCAGCCTGCCAAGCACCGCGTGCTGTTCCTGGTCGACGAAGTTGGCCAGTTCATCGGCAGTGACACCCGCCTGATGCTCACACTGCAGACCATCACCGAAAACCTCGGCACCATCTGCAAAGGTCGCGCCTGGATCATCGTCACCTCCCAGGCCGACATGGATGCCGTACTCGGTGAGCTATCCGCCACCAAAGCCAATGACTTCTCCAAGATTGCCGGGCGCTTCAAAACTCGCCTGTCGCTCTCCAGCTCCAACACCGACGAAGTCATCCAGAAGCGTCTGCTGCGCAAGACAGAAGCAGCTGAGGCCGAGCTGCGCACTCTCTGGGAGAAGAAGGGCGATATCCTGCGCAACCAGATCACCTTCGACCGCTCCGGCCCCACGCTGAAAAACTACGACGGTCCGGATAGCTTCGTCGCCAACTACCCCTTTGCGCCGTACCACTTCCAACTGGTGCAAAAAGTCTTCGAGGAAATCCGCAAGGTTGGTGCCACCGGCGCGCACCTGGCCTATGGCGAGCGCTCCATGCTCGATGCATTCCAGATGGCCGCCCTGTCACTCAAGGACAAACCTCTGGGCGCTCTGGTGCCCATGTACAGCTTCTATCGCGCTGTCGAAGGCTTTCTCGATACCGCGGTCAAGCGCACCATTGACCAGGCCAGCGAAAGTGAAGTGCTCGACGAGTTCGACGTACAGATCCTGCGCACCCTGTTCATGATCCGCTATGTCGACCTGATCAAAGGCACGCTCGACAACTTGGTCACCCTCTCCATCGAAGAGGTCGATGCCGATAAGCTCGCCCTGCGCCGCCGCCTTGAAGGCACCCTGCAGCGCCTGGAGAAGGAAAACCTGGTCATCCGTAACGGTGACGAGTTTGTCTTCCTCACCAACGAAGAGCGCGACATCACCCGCAAGATCAAGGCCACTGAAATCGCCTCCTCGGACGAGAACAAGGCGCTGTCCGAGTTGATCTACAAGGATCTGCTCAAGGACAAGAACAAGTTCCGCTATACCCTGACCAAAACCGACTACAGCATAGGCCGCTTCCTCGATGGCCATAGCCTAGAAGGTCGCTATGAGCAGGATCTGCGCGTCGAAGTCATTTCCCCGCTAGACCCGGACTACGCGCTCTACGGCGAAGCCGGTTGCCTCAACAAGAGCAACGAGGCCCCCGCCGGCCTAGCCCTGTTCAAACTCCCCGATAGCAACGAGCTGTTCGGCGAGCTCAGAATTTGGCTCAAAACCAACAAATTTATTCGTCTCAACAACGATGAAAATCAGCCGGATCTCAGCCGCATCCTGTCCGACCGTGGCCGTGAAAACCAGGAACGTAAAAAACGCCTGCGTCTGATGCTCGAAGCCCTGCTGGAACGCGCTGAAATCTATGCCCTCGGCCAGCACCTCAAGCTGGGCGGCAATAACATTCAGACCCGTTTTGACGAAGCCTGCCAATACCTGCTTGAGAACACCTATAACAAACTCGGCTACCTGCGCGTGCTGCAACAAGAACCTGAGCGTGAACTGCATGCCGTGCTGCACAGCAACGATATTGCCCAGCTTGGCCTCACCCTGGATGGGGAAGACGGCAACGCCCAGGCCATCAAGGAAGTCGAACAATTCATCACTTTGCGAGCTTCCGGTAATGATCGTCTGCTGGTCGCCGACATCATCGAACGCTTCAACAAGCGCCCATTCGGCTGGCCCGATGGCGAAATCCTTCTGCTTATCGGCCGCCTTGCCGCCGCAGGCCGGATTTCCTTCCATGTCGCGGGTCCAAGCCTGGCGCTGCCGGATGCCTTCGACTACCTGACCAACAGCCGCAAGCGTCGGGAAATCTCGGTACAGAAAAAGCGCCAGACCGACGAGGTGCTGCTGAAGAAAGCCCGCAACCTCAGCCAGGATCTGTTCAACGCTCTCGGCCCAGCTGGCGAGAAGGAGCTTTACGCCTTCTACCGTAGCCGCCTGGAAAGCTGGCTGGCTGAACTCAAGAGTTACAAGAGCAAGGTCGATGTCGGCCGCTTCCCTGGCAAAAGCAACATCGAACAAGCCCTGCTGACCCTGCAGCGTCTGCTCGGCAACAGCGATAGCGTCGACTTCTTCAAGGAGGTGGTCGACAACCAGAACGACTACCTCGATCTCGAAGAGGACTACCGCGACCTCAACGAATTCTTCACCAACCAGTTGCACAGCTGGCAGCAGCTACAGCAGGCCTTGCGTCGTTTCGACAAAAACCGCAGCGCGCTGGAAAAACACGACAGCGCCCGCAAGGCACTGGCTGAACTGCAGGCCATCGAAAGCCACGCCAGCCCCTACAATCAGTTGCACAAAGTCGCGGGTCTGGTCGAAAGCGTGGAAGCGGTCAACCTCGCCGTCCTCACCGAGCAGCGTCAGCAGGCTCTGGATGCAATTGACCAGAAGATCACCCTGCTGCAGGCAGAAATTGCCAAGAGCGGTATCGAAAGCGCCGAGCTTAGCAATCGTCTTCTACGCCCCCTGCAACTGCTAAAGGGCGAGACGGAAACGGAAACCAGCCTGGCCCACATCTACCAGCTGCAGAGCCAAACCGCAGAAGAGCGCCTGCAAGACGGCATCTTCGAGCTGGAACGCGCCATTCAGGCCGAGGTGGATCGTCAGCAGAAACTGCAACTGCAGGCTGCCAAAGCTGCAGAACAAGCTGCCCAGGGTGGCAACCGGATCAAGGAAGAGCGCGCACCGGCCCCCGTTCCGGTTAAGCCTGTCGCCCCACCAAAGCCAGTAGTCGAAATCGCGGCCACCAGCGTTTTCAACAAGCTGGGTAATGGCATCTATCTTGAGGCTCAGGCCGATGTGGATCGTTTTCTCAGCGCATTGAAAGCAGAGCTAGACGCACAGATTCAGCAAGGCAAACGTATTCGGCTTCGTTAGTCAGATACCACGGAGTGGAGCTGCGCGTGGACAGACTGGAAAAGATAGAAGCCCGCCGACTGATTTTGAGTTGGAAGGACCGCTGGTCGCAGACAATACAGCAGCGCCTCGAAGTCGAGTCGCGGCAGTTGCAGACCGAACTGCATGCCAAAATCGACCAAATCAGTTTTTGGGACGCACTCTTTTCTGGCAGGTATCTGCGCAACACCATTCAGCCGCTGTTTACAGCGTGGTGCCAAACCAAGGCCACGGAACTGAGAGCGGCGGCAGAGCAAGACCTTCAATCAGTCGTAGCGCGGGCCATCCCCGAGGAGGATCTCACTCCATCTCTGGACGCGCATAGCAGCAAGGGAACACTGCTGGATGTAGCCACCGCGGCAATTTCAACCGGCGTTGCTGCCGCGACCATTCCAGCGGTTGTCGCCTTTTCTACAGCCACTGTATCGGTAGGTGGTCTGTTGGGGGGGCTGGGCTTCACCACGACGGTACTCGTTACACGCAACTTGCTCGTCGGCTTGGTATTCCTGGTGTTCCTATTCCTGATTGCCCTATTGCGCTTCAAGAGCATCAAACGCAATGCCCGCAGACGCCTGAAGGCCAAGGTCGACAAACAGATCATCAAGAAAATCCACTTCAGCAAAAAAGAACGATCACTGGCGATGGGCATGACCAAAATGCTTGAAACCACCGCAGACAGCCTGGTCAGGGAGCTGCGCCATGGTTGAGCAGATCCTGTTTGAGGTGCCCACGAAGTTTGCCAACGGTATTGCCGATGGCAGCATCGTGCGCATCGGTACGCTGCTCAAGGACAGTATGTCCGGTCAGATTCTTAGTCACGTTCAGGAAACAGGCTTGGCACAGAAGCTTCTCAGCAATGCCAGCCTCATGCCGTTTTCACCCTTGAGTGCGCTGGATCTGGCCTCTTCTGGTTATGCCAATATGCAGCTGCATCAACTCAAAACCATGGTTGAAGGCTTGCAGATGCTGCAATACGCCAACATAGGCCTTGCAGCTACCGGTCTCGGCGTAAGCGTGCTGGGTTTTATGCTGATCAATCAAAAGCTCAAAGGGCTTGAAAGCGCTATTGCTCAGCTGTCCGCCCAGATGGACAAGCACTTCCAAGAGCTGGCAGAAAAACACCTGCGGCACAAGTTCGCCAATATCTACGTGCTGTTTGAGCGGGCCGAGCAAGCCTCGTTTTTGCGCAGCCCGGCTCAGGAGTGGTTGACCATTGAGGGCCAGCTAGGCATGGAAAGCGGCTTTCTACGAAGCGAGATTGGCCATCACCTGACCCAGAACAGCTTCCATTACGACTGGTTCAAGAAAATGACCAGCGCGCTGGCGATGTGCAATGCCGCTCGCATTCAGTGCCTGCTTCAAGCCAACGAGATGGATGCTGCTCAGCATGCATCCTCTGTTATTGCGGACAACTACAGCGATCTCTTCGACCCTCTCAGCGCCACGCAGCTTGCCGCACGATTGACCGAGGCTGAACAAGATTCGCGAGAGGATGACTTGCATCTGTTCAAGCTCAACCAAACCAAAGCAGCGCAGATGATGCTGGGCTTACGCGAGATGACAGACGCAGCAATGACCCAGCCGCTGCTCTTGGAACACCTCGTGAGCAAGGAGATCAGTGGCCAGGCTTATCTGGACGCAATCAAAGCCCAAGATCAACACGCCATCATTTTGCTGACCCCATAATGCCTTTGTAGACCAAGACAGTGCGTCGTCCAAATCGCCAGCCATTCACCAGAACAAACGCATCAGGACTCGTTAAAAAGGCCACTGCACAAAAAAAATGGTAATAATGCCGATCTGCGCAAGAAAAACAGGGTTCGCGCAAAGTTTCCTATGCGCAGCCCGGTATTCGAGAAGGAACTGAGCCATGCAACCGGTCGGGTACAACCGCCTACTTCAGGAGTCGACAGTCAAGGCACTGCCACCTGCACGCCTGGCGGAAGTCCGTGCGGTCACCCGCAAGGAAGTCATCGGCCAGACCCTGGCCGTACCCGCCAGCATGGCACCAGCCGCCGACGATCTGCTCGGCCATGTGCTCTTCGCCCTCAAGCACGAAGGCATCAGCCTGGACATCCTTACCCAGTGCCTGCCGCTGATTGCCGAATCACAAATCCGCGCTGCCATCGACGCCAGCCCCACCAGCCAGTACCTGCGCAAGGCCGGCTATCTGTGGGAGCACTTCACCGGCGAGTGTATTAAGCGCCAGACCGATGGCCTGCGCACTGCCTACGTACCGCTGTTCGACCCAGCTCAGTACATCACAGTCGCAGGCCAGAAGAACAACCGCTGGCGTGTGCTATTCAATGGTATCGGCAACCTCGACTACTGCATCACCTTGCGCCGCACTGACGCGCTGCAGGCACTGCTGGATCGTAACTTGCTGCAACAGGCCACCGAGTTCAGTGAGTCGCTACCCCGCGACATCCTCAACCGCGCCCTGGCCTGGGCCTACCTGCACGAAACCCGCGACTCCTACGCCATCGAGAAAGAGAGCCCCAGCGAGGACAAAGCCAGCCGATTCGTCAACCTGCTCAAGCAGGCCCACCAGCCACGCACCCTGGATGAGGACTACCTGGTTGAATTGCAAAACGCTGTCATCAGTAACCCCTATGCCCAGGCGGCTGCTTTTCGCCACGAACAGAACTACCTGAGCAACGGCCTGCGCGGTGCACTCGGCGTCACTTATCTGCCTCCAGCGCCCGAGCTGGGCCGCGAGTTGATGGAGCAGCTGATGCAGCTGGCCAATCAACCGCCGGAAGATCTAGATCCGCTGCTGCTGGCCAGCGTAGTGTCCTTCGGCTTTGTCTTCATCCACCCCTTTATGGATGGCAATGGTCGCCTGTCGCGCTTTCTCTTTCATCAGGTGCTCTGCCAGCGCGGCGCGCTCAAGCATGGCCTTTTGCTGCCGGTTTCCGTAGTGCTACGCCAGAATGAGAGCGACTACCTGGCCACCCTGCAGAGCTTCTCCGAACCGGCGCGACGTTTATGGGACGTCACCTTTATCGACGAAGGCCAGTATGCCTTCGACTTCATCGGTCACCCCGCACTGTATCGCTACTGGGATGGCACCGCCTGTGCCGAATTTATGCTGCGCGCCACCGAGCAGGCACTGGAAAGCCACCTCAAGGAAGAAACCCAGTTCCTCAATCGTTATGACGCCATCTACCGGCGCATCGACCAAGAGTTCGACATCCCAAACAGCATCCTGTCGCGCCTGGTGATGTTCTGCCTGGATCAAAACGGCAGGCTTTCACAGAACCGCCGCAAGCAGTACCAACATCAAGTGCCAGATGCTGTCTTTGATGCGCTGGAGTCGGCCTGGCGCGAGGTGCTCGACAGTGCCTGAAACCTCACAGTGGCCGCCTCCAATCATGCAATTGGTCGCCGCCTTCCCCTGTAATCAGTCTCCCGCCAGCCCGAATACCGTTCAGCGGATCGAACAGCCGCCTTACCCAGGACACCCCATGAACACCAGCCACATCAAAAGCTACGCCCCCAAAGCCCGTACCGCCTTTATCGCCGCCATGACCAAACGCGCCGCGTTGTTCGGTATTCACGAATCCAGCATCCCCGCCATGGGCATAGAGCCGCTGGAGCAGAAGGGTGATCTGGCCCTGATCGGCGACCGCGCTTTCCCGGCCAGCATCATCCGCCCGCGCGCCGCGCTGGTGAAAAAGGTCGAGCAACTGGGCTTTGCTCAGGCCATGGAGCAGGCCGCTTACAGCTGGTTCAACCGCCTGTGCGCCATCCGCTATATGGAGCTCAAGGACTACCTCGAACACGGCCACCGCGTGCTCAGTGCCGCCGATGGCAGCGCGGCTACACCGCAGATCCTTGAGGACTGCCTGGATATCGATCTGCCGGGCCTCGATAAACAGCTCATTACCGAGCTGAAGCTCGACGGTAACAAGGACGAAGAACTCTACCGCGAGCTGCTGCTGGCCCAGTGCCACGCCCTGCATCAGGCCATGCCGTTTCTCTTCGAGGCGGTGGATGACGCCACCGAGCTGCTGCTGCCGGGCAACCTGACCAAGACCGACTCGCTGATCCGCGAGCTGGTCAGCGCCATACCCGAAGAGGACTGGGCCAATATCGAGATCATCGGCTGGCTCTACCAGTTCTACATTTCGGAGAAGAAGGACCAGGTCATGGGCAAGGTGGTGAAGTCGGAAGACATTCCGGCGGCGACCCAGCTGTTCACGCCCAACTGGATCGTCAAGTACATGGTGCAGAACTCACTGGGCGCGCAGTGGCTGGCGACCTATCCCGACTCGCCGCTCAAGGCACAGATGGAGTACTACATCGAGCCTGCCGAGCAGACTGATGAGGTCAAGGCGCAGCTCGCCGCCATCACCCCCGAAAGCCTCAACCCGGAAGAGCTGACCCTGATCGACCCGGCCAGTGGCTCCGGCCACATCCTGGTCGAGGCCTATGACCTGTTCAAGGCCATCTACCTGGAACGCGGCTACCGCCAGCGCGATGTGGCGCAGCTGATCCTTGAGAAGAACCTGTTCGGCATCGACATCGACGGCCGCGCCGCCCAGCTGACCGGCTTTGCCCTGATGATGAAGGGCCGTGCCGATGACCGCCGGCTGTTCGAGCGCGGGGTCAAGCTCAATATCATGGCGCTGGTGGACAGCACGAGCTGCGATCCTGAGGTATTAGCTAACGGCGTAAAGTTGGCGGACTACCGGCTGCAGCTAGGCGATCTCACTGTGTTGAAGCGGCTGTTCGAGCATGCCACGACCTTTGGCTCGTTGATTCAGGTGTCGGAGGAGTTGGCGAAGAAGCTGCCAGCGATGAAGCAGCTGTGCAAGGCAAGCACTCGAGATCTATTTGTGGCGGATGAACTCAAGCGTTTGAGGCCGCTGGTGCAGCAGGCCGAGCTGTTGGCGGCGCAGTACCACGCAGTCGTCGCAAATCCGCCGTATATGGGCAGCGGTGGAATGAACGCGCCGTTAAAGAGATTCGCAAAGGACTATTTCCCCGGCGCCAAGAATGACCTCTTCGCATGCTTCATCGAGCGCGCCTATTCCCTAACGAATGATGAGGGACGCAGTGCCTTGGTTACGATGCAGAGCTGGATGTTCCTGTCGTCGTTCCAGCAGATGCGGGAGCGGCTGCTCCGGGAAAAGACCATTTCTACGATGACACAAATCGGGTTCAACAGTTTTCCGTCTCTGAACTCCAAGATTGCAATGGCTACTGTGTTCTCATTGATGAACAGACACATCGCAGGCTACCGAAGCGCATTCATGAATCTAAACCAAGCGGCCCAATCCGCAGACAAAAGGGCGGTGTTCCTTGAGCGCGATGCACGCAATCGCTTCGAAGTGTCGGCAGACGATTTCAATAAAGTCCCTGGTAGTCCAATTGCATATTGGGTGAGTGATCGGTTTCGCGAGGTCTTCACTACTTCGCCGCAACTCGGTTCTTTGGCCAAACCTCGGCAAGGCCTTGCTACTTCGGACAACAATCGGTTTCTGCGCCAGTGGTTCGAGCCATCGGTGGGGCAAATCGGATTTGGTAAGACGTCTCTTGAGGAAGCGAGTGAGTCTGAGTGCAGATGGTTCCCATGTCAGAAAGGTGGGCCCATTCGGAAGTGGTATGGAAACCATGACTTCGTCGTAAACTGGGAGGACGACGGTCGAGAGCTACTTGAGTTTGCCGCTAGCTTGTACGGCTCGCCGACGCGGACGATAAAGAACATCCCATTCTATTTTCGTGAGGGAATTACTTGGGGGACTATTTCACTAAACCTCTCCATGCGCTTTAGCCCCGCCGGCTTTGTCTTTGAAACCAAGGGCGCAATGTGCTTCGCGGAAACTACAGACGAACTCATGGCGATCATGGGGTTTGCGAATTCACCGCTCGTGAATCACTTTCTCCTAGCGTTGTCTCCGACGCTAGATTTTCACGAGGGGCCAGTCGGGCGTCTGCCGTACCTAGCCAACATTGGCTTGGCGGCCGTTGGGGCTGCAAGAGAGTGTGCTGCCATTGCGCAGGCTGACTGGGACGCCTACGAACGCTCCTGGGACTTCCAATCCCTTCCCCTCCTGAAGGCATCCACCGAACCCACCCCCACCCTCGAATCC
>C687J26845_10001477_pt1 | contig 14496 bp, 14 predicted proteins | sample RifCSPlowO2_12_FD_26845 | JGI IMG/M metagenome (IMG submission 26845) | reverse complement strand
GCGCGGATGCAGGGGACGCGCGTGACCAAGCATGGGAGCGAGACTCCGATTTCCGGCTCCCCGCAGAAAAAGGATGCTACCATGAAGGGCGGCCGGGTCTCCGATTCTCCAGGACTGTCTCGCAAGAACGATCCGAAGGGGAGATCCGCTGGAAGCCTGGGGCTCAGCGTCGGCCAGCGGGTAACGAACAAGAAGACCGGGAAGAAATAATCTAAGGTCAAGAGCAAAACTTTGCACGGAGGGAACATGAGAGCAAAATTATTCAGCAAAAAAAGCCTTTCGGTTATGGCTATAGTCGTCGCCATTGGTGCGCTCCTTGGAGGATCGCTCCTGGTCGCACAGACTTACTTCACGGAGGTAGAGGGTGGCGGATTGATCTTCCGTCAGGTCAACCCTGTCATTCGCTATGCGGGAGACTTGAGCTTTCAGAATCTATCCGCGACGGTAAGATTCAAACCCTTAACGGCGACGGCAACCCTGGACTTCGCCAATGCCACTACCAACACCTGTTCAGCCGATTTGGATATCACTGTCACTGGCGCCGTGGCTGGCGATGCCGTCAAGGTGGGCGCACCGGGGGCGCTTGGAGTAAAAACCGGCTCGTTCTTTTTTGCTTGGGTCAGTACGGCGAATACCGTAACTGTGCGGCACTGTAATTTGTCGAGTGGCAGCGCCGATCCTGAGTCCGGGACTTACCGGGTCGATGTTTTTGCTCATTAAGCAGTAAACGGATGTGGCAGATTTCAGAGTTGAGGTAGCTGCGTGTGGATACTCTCCAAATACAAAGCGGCATTTCTCAAGAATGTTGGATTGTCGAGGAAGCAACCGAGACCACGATTACAGTTCCCGCACAGTAGGCCGCGTACCACCCTGGTTGTATGGTCATGGTCAACTGTTAACTTTATAGCTTTCAAGCAAATAGCGCAGCGGTTCTTTTGCCTTTTTGTCAGCGTATCAAGATTGTCGGCAGATAATCCGTACTCAGACTTGAGAAGAATACTTTTTGTCTTTTCTGGATTATTCCGTCGCCACAGTGCTGTTCTAGCATTATCCTTCTTTCGATATGCTTCATCGTTATTGATGCGGTCGTGGTTCCTTGCTCGCCATTCCCGCGCGGATTTCGCTTTCTGTTCCTTGTTTCTCATAGAGTTAGAATAACATGGCAAAGAACTTCACACAAATTAAAGCGGCCATAGTGGATTGGCTCGGGCTGGACACCACGCGATTACCTGACAGCGTTCAAGGCGACATAGTGAACATAGCGATGCGCGAGATTCTCCGTAACAACGAGCTGCGCTATGGCGAGACTTCGGATACCTTCGTAACAGTAGCTTCCACCTACGACTACACCTACCCTACCGGCTGGTCCAAGCCGTACTCCCTCTGGTACACCCACCCTACTACCGACAAGGTAGTTTATCTCACTTACCTGTCCAGCAAGGCGGAGTTTGACAGCAAATTCCCCGATGTAACTGAGACCGACCTACCTACCCACTACACGATTTGGGGGAACAAGATCCGTCTGGGGAAGACCCCGGATCAAGTAATCACCATCAACCGGAACTACTACAAGATTCTCGCCGATCTGGTAACGACCTCTAACGAAAACAACGCCTTTACCGACGAGGCGTGGGAAGTGCTGTTATTTAACTGCTTTGAACTCGCGGAGCTTTACGGTGTTGAAGACGAGAGAATCCCGCAATGGGCAAAGCGTGGCAGGAAGATGCTTGACGATCTGGTATCTGAGCATGCGCGCGCCCGTAGCATAGGGACCAGGGGGCAGAGTCAAGAGCCGGGGTAGGAGGATAAATGTCGAAGGTAACTGAAAGACTGCTACAGATTGCGGCGGTGATGGTGATTGTCTGGTTCGGGTGGAACCTAGCCAAAGAGTCGATCGTCGGGCAGATTCAGGCGAACAATAACGCGGCGGTGGCTATGCAGCGGCTTCAGGCATGTGAGGCGAAACTCAAATGAAAAAGATCACCAGAAATCTCCTAGTTCTCTCCCTTGCGGTCTGTTTCTTGACCCTCACGGTTAAGATGACCGTGGGGGCATTGCCGAACCAATTAAAAGCGGCCCGGCTTACGGATTCTACCCTGGTTGCCGATATTGATTCCCAGATCGGCCTGTTGGAAGTCGCAATCACCGATATCCTCGGAATTCCTATCGACACCAACATCAGCGCGGCGGGCTTTACCTTCGCCGCGGCCGGCCTGACAAAGGTTATCTTTCAGGCCATCGCGGATACTACAACGACCTCCGGGCAGCTTTGGCGCTCATCCACTACGGCCAACACGCTCAAGTATTACGACGGCACAACAACCAGATCCTTAGTCGATCTCTCGCTTACCCAGGCGTTGACAGGGAAGACCTATAACGGACTCACTGTAACATCGACCACGGGAACGTTGACAATAGATAGTGGCAAGACGTTAAGAGTAAGCCAGGGGGTTATTTTTGATGGCACTCTTGACAATGCTACGGTCAATTTCGTCTCTGGTGGGACGATGGTTTACACCTCAAGTAACCTTAGTGCCTTTGCCGCCACCACTTCATTGCAGCTCTTGGGAGTCATCTCGGACGAGACCGGCAGCGGGGCATTAGTATTCGGCACGGCCCCTCAAATCTCTAGTATTGAGCTTGGCCACGCCTCAGACACCACCTTGACCCGAGTATCAGCGGGAGTAGTGGCGGTTGAGGGGAATAGTATAGCGACCGCCGCTAGTAAACTCAGTGTTTTCGCAGCCACCACCTCGGCAGAGCTTTTTGGAGTCATCAGCGATGAGACGGGCGGGACCGGCGTTCTTGTTGGCTCAACAAGCCCTGCCTTTACCACCAACATCTCTACCCCTGCCATTATTACAGCTTCTGGTGCTCTGACTGTCACCCCCGCGGCCGGGTCAAACCTCGATATCGTGCTGTCAACGACAGGGGACTTTGCCGTTAATACAGACGATATTTTTGTGGATACCTCCGCTGGTTTTGTCGGCATCGGAACGACGACGGTTAGTGAAGTATTGCAGGTAGGGGGAAATATCCACCTCCGGCATACGGGGAATCAAATATTGAGAACTACGGAGGCTGGTTTTGCAGCCAGGTGGGCGATGGGCGTGATAGCGACTGGCATCGCGGGTCAAACTGGTAGCGATCTAGTTTTTCGCGGGAATGGCGCGACTACTCTTTCAGACGGAACTGAGTATTTACGCATTCTAAACGCCTCCGGTAGTGTCGGTCTTGGAACAGCGGCCAACATCAATCAGACCCTCACTTTTGCCAACGCCGGGACAATCGGATTCGTCAATGCCGCCGCCAACACAAGCTACCAGGCCGTGACGATGGACTCCTCGGACGACATTATCTACGGCAACACGACCACGCCGCAGAGAGTGAGAACGTCACTTGGAACGCCGGGGAATTTGGGCAATGGGGATTGGTGGGCGGAGTGTTCAGGAACAACGCCGAACAGGCTTTGCTCAATCAACGTGCAGGATGGGAGCGCGACAAGGATATTGGCGCAGATCGTTTACTAGGAGGGGCAATGAAAAAACTCATTCTCGTATGTTTATTTCTATCCACCCCAGTATGGGCTGCCGATTACACTATCTCCACGACTACGGCTGCACGGGAAAGAGCATTGAACTGGGAAGCCAAGCGATCAGGAAAAACCGGAAAGCAGGTTCTACAAGACCTAGCGGACCGCTATCTTGATAACGTGATGGAGCGGGCAAAAGAAGCGAGAGAAAAAAGCTTCAGTAAAGGCTACGAGAAAGCGACGCCCGAAGACAAGGCAATCATAGACAAGATTATAGGGCCGCTACCATAGGGGAAGTTATGAGAAAAATCATCATTGCGATTTTGATTCTCTCTCTGGCGGCTCCAGCCTTTGCCCAGATGCGGAAAGCCATAGGTGGAACGCCGACGATAGGAACGTGCGGGACTTCCCCCTCGGTGGCTGGCAAGGATAGTGGCGGCACTGTAACAGTGGGGACCTCCATTGGCGCGGGCACCTGCACACTGAATTTCAGCCAAACTCACGGATCGGCTCCGTCGTGTACCGCTACGGCTGGGTCCGTCGGGATAGATGGCCTCTCAGCAGTGACCTCGACAACCACTATAGTTTTTAGCCGGGCAGGGAATTTGAGTGATAGCATCCTGATTCACTATCACTGCATGATTCGATAGGTGGTTTGTGGCGAGCGCATCACCATCAATAGAAATTCCAGTCCCACGGGGTGGACATAGGCCGGATGCCGATCCTTACGAAATCGGGTTCAAGGCTTTAACTCAAGCCGAAAACTGGATCTACCGGGACGGCGAGTACCGGGTACGGCCAGGCTATGCTGCCTTTGCCACGGACATTAACCAAAGACCTACCAGTTATTTTCAATATCTTCATCAGGATGGGGCGCTACGGACCATTAAGGGGACTACTGTCGGCTGGTGGAAGTTTAACAGTGGCGGGAATTCCTGGACGGATATTAGCGGCACTGCGCTGACCGCCTCTCCAACACAGCAGCAGATATTCAGGGCGTTTCAGAAATCGGGGGCCACTTGGCTGCTTGGCACAAACGGGGCTGATAGCCCGAAAAAATGGGACGGGCTTACGGCAACCTATGTAGATATGGGTGGAACTCCACCACAAGCCCGCGCNATGATGGTGCTGTTCGATAGGATATTGCTTGGCAATCTCCTTTCNGGCTCAACGGTTTCCGGCTCAGCAGTAGATGTGTCGGCCAACAAAGACTTTGATTCCGGGTGGGGCGGTACGGCTCAGACCGAAATCCTGACCGATACCCCAGGTGAGATTGTTTCCATGATGGAGATGGGTATTTTGCAGGGGGCAATTCTAAAATCAGACGCCATTTACAATGCTATTGCCATTGCTTCGACTTCGCCTTTCCGGTTTGAGATTAAAGATATCTTGTCAAAGGGCGATGTGGAGTCGGGGCCTGCTTCCGCTGCATTGGTGATTCAGCTTTCCGAGGGGCTCATTTGGTGGCTCGGTAAGGACGGGGCTTGCTACGCCTACGATGGTATAGCAGTAACCCAACTCCCGTACCGGATACAAAAGCGGATCACTGACACGGCTAATTTTGCTTCTCTGTCTAGGGCGTGGGGCTTTTATGATCGGCAACGGCGCCATGCTTGGTTTATCTATCCCGAGACGGATCAAACGGACCCGAACATTGGAGTAGTAATCAATCGGGACACCTTCGAGATGTATCCAATACGATGGTCCACGCTCAGGCCGACGGCAGGGGGAAAATTAGACACGGCCACGGGCATCACTATCGGAGAAGCGGTAGGGACACTTGGGGCGAGTCTTTTAACCATCGGAGAATATCGTAACACAACGCCACGTATCATCATTGGGGATAAAGACGGACAAGCCTTTTATGAGACCGGATTCTCGGACAACGGCGTTGCCATTCCTCATTTTAGCGAGACAGGGCTTGACGGAACAACTGAAAGATTTATCACTGTGCAGGAGATAGAGCACCGGCTTGCGAAAGCGGCTGCTGCTCAGAGTTTGACCGTGAAGCTTGGCAAAGCAAACTACGGGGAGACTCGCGTTCTGGGAAGTGGCTTTACGTTGGCGGTCGGAAGCGCCGGGCCATATGTGAGCGGGCACAGGGATACCGGCAAGTATTTCTCTCTCCGATTGGAAGGGGACTCTTCGCAGTTGGTGCATTGGAAAGGGGCCTTGGCTTACCTAGCAAAAAGAGGGAAGAGATAATGGCCGTACTTCCGCTCACAGGTAGGTTCCCTCCTCCGCCCGCTAATAATCATTGGGCAAAAGTTCTCACTGAAGCCCTGTCTCGTAACTACAACCTGGAATTGTTGCGGTTGGAGAAAATGCTGTTTCAGGGGGCTACCGCTGTCCGGCCGGCCGCAGACGGCTCGAATCGCGTCTTTTTCAATACAACAACAAAGCGGGCCTATATAGATGACGGCTCATGGCGGGCGATAGGCGGCGGGGAGCCGATAGATGTTCGGGACTATGGGGCGACCGGCGATGGAGTGACCGACGATACGACCGCCATCCGCGCAGCTATTGCGGCGGCACAGAACGCGCTCCAACCTAAAAAGGTAATCATCCCGGCAGGGGACTATCTTATAACCGATACCTTGCTGCCGGATCCATTAGATCTCCGCACTGTATATATCTCAGGAGAAGGCTGGTGCTCCCGGATCATCAACGGCATTACGGGAGCGGCGTTTACCGGCACGGTCACTGTCGCCAATGGAAGCGCAACGGTCACTGGTGCCGGAACCGCGTTTACCGACAATCATATCGGTGCCACTGTCCGCTTTGGAGCTGAGGAGGAATTCTATCGGATTACGGGAGTCCCGTCCGCTACCGAGGTGACACTGGACGAGACCTACCGCGGCTCGCTCGGGGCGGGCGTTACGATGCGTTGGCATAAGCCGGTTTTTGCCATCATTGATACGACGAGCAGCCAAATCCTGCACAACGGAACTCGTATCGAAAACCTCTGGATCGACAACGCGGGGACCTACGCCATCAATAACAGGTCCAACGCCATTGAGTTGGTCAACGGTGTTCATTTCTACTTAAAAAACCTCATACTGACTCCGTTTGGGCATGGGATCTGTCACCGGAAAACTACCATCATCGGCTACTGCGAAAACATTTCCTGTTGGCCGGTCGCTTTCAATGCTGTGCCGAGTGCGAGTCTTTATAATCTGGACGCAGTGCGATTTGAGACAGGCAGCGAGGATGCAATCGTTTATAGAAACCTATTCGCTATGTCGTGCCGAGCTGGGGTACATTCCGGCCAGGTGGGTGCGGGCGCCTCTACGCAGCAAACCGTTTTTGATACCCCCTTGATTCAAGCTTTGGGTCTCCCTCCTGGTACAGACTGGAACGGCACGGCTACAGCGATAGGAGCTGCTACATTGACCGATAGCGGTAAGGCCTGGGCAGTCAATAAGTGGCGGGATTTTCTGGTTACAATCACTTCGGGCGCGGGCGTCGGGCAGTGTCGTCTTATCGCTTCCAACACGGCGACCGCTCTGACGCTGAAAACCAGTTGGGATACTACGGATCTACCGGACAACACATCGGTCTATCAGATTGCGGGCGGCGGAATGATCTTCGGTGGTGGGGCGCTCGGCGTGATGATCCGAAGTCCTTACTTTGAAGATACCCCGGGTGTTGGGTCTGGTGGTGATCCCACAGGAGAAATCTGCGCTTATTTTGGTGAAGGTACGAACGGCCTTATGGTCGAGAATACTTCAAATGCCACTGGTGCCTATATTTTGGCAAACGGGCCTTCTGCAACAGAAACCTACGGGAATTTATTTTTAGGTGGGCAGATAGACCGATTGCGGATTGACACCATGGCAGAAAGGAACTTATTCGTCAACGTGAGGTTAAATGTTCAGGGTGGAGCCGGCTCTGGTGTCGTGGATAACAGCCCCTCTACTACGTTTATTAATAGTCCTCGAAGTGGGTTTGCGAATTACGCGGGAAATCAGCGTTTTGCCGTGGAGTGGGAGGCCCCTGTCACCTTGGGGGTCAACGATGCAACTCCATCAGTCAAGGGTCTAAAGGTGGTGCTGACGGCCAATACTCTGGCAACAAGTATTACCAATTTCGATGACGGACGCTCAGGGCAAATGATTACGATTATCGCCGGAGATGGAAACACTACGATTGTGCATGGAGCGACGATCAATAACCGAGGAGGCGTGAATCTCCTCCTGGTTGCGGATAAGACCTACACCTACGTTCTGAACGGGTCGGTGTGGTCTCAGGTGAATTGAAAGACAATGGAAGCAACTGGAATCGGTAACGGCAATGGGTTAGAGCACGCGGCAGAGACGAAGGGACCGCTGTTGCTCTCTACTCGTCTGGTCGTGTTGGACCGGGAGCACCCGTCATCCTGGTCTCTGCTTCCGCAGGTGGTAGCGCGAGTAAAAAAGTTCTGCAATAGTCGGGAGCATCATGCCGACTCGAACGCGGAGATCGTGGCCCGCTGGATAGAAAGGGACTTTACCTCAGAGAAACCCACAGTTCTTTTGATGGTAATGGAAGAGGCTGGAGTTGTGGTCGGGCATCTACTTGCCTGCATGATGAAAAATGAGTTCAACGATTGTCAATACATGCACATCTGGCAATACGAAGTCGATAAAGAGGGCGTTTCGATGGATTACCTCCGGGGGGGCTTCGACATAGCGATAGAATGGGGCGAGGTTCACGGGGCAACGGAAGTCCGGCTTGAGTGTTCGAGCGAGAAGTTAGCGAGGGTCTATATGACTTTTTACGGGTTTAAGCCGTGGAATCTCATCATGCGGAAGGAGATCGGCAATGGGCAGTAGTGGCGGCGGGAAGAGTCAGTCAAGCACAACGAACGAGTTTGCCCCGGAAGTAAGACCGTTGATGAGTCAGACCGGAACGCGGCTCATAGATCTGCAAAAGTCTGCGCCGGTAGAGCCGTTTGCTACAGAGCCTAATCCGTTAAAGATTGCTCCGCTATCCAGCTTGGAACAGTACGGTATCTCAAGAGTGCCCGGAGTCGGCGCGCAGCCAGCGGCAGAGAGGCTTGCTCTCCTAAATGCTCAGTTGGCTCCAGGGGTAGCCGGACAGACGCCCACTGGGTTTGATAGCGTCGGCGCCGCCCTGGAGAGCATTGATCCATTAACCAGCATGGCGGAGCGGACCCCGGACGAGACGAATTTATTTTCTGAAGCCTATGGAGCGGGACCGAGGCTAAGGGCGCTGGCAGAACGGAGTCCGGACTTTGGCGGGATAGTGTCAGAGGCGCGGGATTCAGGCGCCAGGTTGCAAGCTCTGGCCGAACGGGTGCCGGGAGCGAACATCGAGGAGTCGCCGGCGTTCAAGGCGGCTATGGCGGCTTATGAGAAGGGGGTAGAACCGGGAGTTGTCAATCAAATGACCCTCTCTGGGCTTGGGCATGGCACCGCCCTGGGAGAGACGCTGGGAAAATCGAAGGCCAATTATCTATTCCCGACCATACAGGAGGAACTCGCAAGAGAAGAACGCGCTTTACAAAGGGGCTACGGAGCCGCCGAGACGGGCCAACAGAGGCTTATGGAGGCCCTGTACGGCGCTGCGGGGGGCGAGGAGAGGGCAATCGGGCGCGGCACGGACGTAGAGAGAGACGCGGCCGGCCGGTTACTGTCAGTGCTTGAGGGCAGCGCGGGTAGAGGGGAACGAGCAATAGAGCGCGGGACCGGAGTTGCTGAGCGGGGAGTCGGCAGGGTGCTTGAAGCAGGGGAAGCGGAACTCGGACGAGGTGAACGGGCAATCGGGCGGGAATCGCAGGCCATGCTATCAGCGGCGCCTCTGGAATTAAGCGCGGGGGGGGCAGAGACTCAAAGGCGGTTGCAAGAGTTGGACGCGGCCATGAGGGTGGGTGGAGTTGAGCGAGGTGTGGCGCAATCTGAAGAGCAGGCAGCAATGGCCGACTATCTCAGGCGGCAGGCGCTATCAGAGCAGGCCTTGTTTGGCCCAATGGGTCAAGTTCTGCCTACTTCTTTGGGATCAACGACAACCGGAAAGGAAAGCGGGGGCGGGATTACGGTAATATGCACCGAATTGTATAACCAGGGGCTTATGGATGACGAAACCTACGCCGCCGATCAGAAGTTTGGTCAGAGCATGAATCAAGACGTCATGGCGGGATATCACTTATTTGGCATACCCATAGCTGGGAGAATGAGGAAGTCAAAAGCACTCACAAGGATACTTGCCCCAGTGATTCTCATGTGGGCTAAGGAGATGCGCAGACGGGTTGACGGTAGCGGGAAGGGATCTGCGGTTGGAAAGATACTGATGGCGATTGGCATACCCCTATGTAGATGGCTGGGCAAGAAAGTGATGATGCTCAAAGGGCTTCAACAAGACTGTGCGTTGTAGGAAAAAATGTTTGGCATAGACGATGCTTTGCTGGCCTGGTTGAGTTCTGCTGCCGCGACTACAGCCGCAGCCGCTCCTGGGGCAATGAACGCCGCTTCTCTGGCGGCTGATGCTGCCCCAGCGGCAGGGTCGGCGGTCTCTGGTGCCACCCGGTTAAGCGACGTTTTGGGCAATACGGCGAAAATTGGGACGATAGGCACTAGCATTAAGGGATTGTTGGGGAGCAAGGAACGTCCACTTAGCAGTTTTTCAACACCAACTTCTCCCAAGCCAGTAGGGGGAGCGCCTTATCAGCCAAGTGCCCCTCTTTTTGCTGCCGCCTTACCGCCTTCCGATGCGAGCTTGCGGCTGGCTGAATTGGATAGACGGAAGGGAGGATTTACATGGTAATGCCGGGATCTGAGGCTTTTGCTGCCGATCAATCGCCCATGAAAGATATGAGACTGAGCGAGGTGCTCGGCGGCCTCGGACAAAGCGGGCAGATGCTTCACTTGGCGAGCAAGCTTGTCAAGAACAAGGATTCTAAGACATTGCTCAACTTGATGTCTATGGCCACGGGGGCCGCAGCAACCACGAAAGACCCTATGGCGCTGATGCAGACGATGCAGGGTCCTATGTCCGATATTACGACGCTTACGCAAGAAGAGCAGCAGAAGAGGATGAGCGAAGTGATGCCACCAGTTGGTGCACAACCTGCTACACAGCCTAGCGGTGCTCCGAATATGATGCCAATGATTAAAAAGGGATGGCTGCGGTCTCCAAAGAACTTCCCGGATCGAGGCGCAGTAACCCCGACTGAAGAGGAAATTTTTAGGCGATTAGGCCGTGGAGTTGAGTATTAAGATGCCAAACGACGACCCAAACGATTTTAGGCTTTCGGACTACTTGAGCGGTCCCACGGCGAGCATCTTAATTCCCGCTATATCTGGCTTGGCAGGTATGACTAGGCCTATCCCCGGTCGATTCGGTACAAGGCGGGCGGGTTTGTCTGGGCTTGTAGAGGGTGGTTTAACCGGACTCAATCTTGTCTCCGGGATGCAGGAGCAGAAACGGAAGCTTGGTGACGATCGGAAATTGAGTCAACTCTTAGGTGATAAGGGGTATTTTGCCGAGCAGATCCCGACCGGCAAGACACTTTCTCGGGAGATACCAACTGGAGAGTTTGGTTCGACTAAGGAAACCGAGTCTGAAGATTTTCCTATTGGCAATGTTCCGCAGACCAGAACTGAGACAACCCCGGAAACAGCCCCAAGGATGGATATTGGAAAGCGCAAAATGTTAGGGGCGCTACCTCCATCTGTGCAGGCTACAACCTTGGGAACTATTTTGGCACGGGAGAAAGAGAAGCCGCAGATATTCGGTGGCACAGAGACCGGATATTACGCTTTGCCGCATGGAGAAGCTAAAGCACAACCATTAGTGCCGGGGGTGCCGACGAAAGTTTCCTTTGCAGAGCAGGAAAATAGGTTACGAAGAGCGGGAGAAATAGCGGCGATGGAGCTGCCTACGGAACGCAGGAGGGCGATGATTGCCTCTCTCGGACTTGATCCCGTAAAATTCTTGGGGGCGGAAGAAAAGACGCCTCCGGCCCTAGATGATAATTTAGTGGATCAAGGGCTTGCCGACTTAGCAGCAGGGCAACCTATTTCCCGGCGTGTCATGCAGGCATTTGGATCAAGTGACCCAGATGACATTAAATCGAGGCTATTAGCTAGAAATCAGATTCGTCAGGAGCGTAAGACGCAAGAAAAGACAGACGCAATGGACATTGCCCTCACTAAAACAAACCGTGAGCTGGCAATGCAGCCGATGCAGGGGATGGTACTCAATGCCGACAGCGGCGAGCCGGTGAACATTACCAAGGGCGACTATGCGCAGTCTCCGAAGTCCTACCTGCGACTTACTCCCGGCCAAGAGCGAATGAAGGCCGGTCTTGATACAGCAAAGACACACATGGTTGTAACCTCGCAATTTGTCAATGAGCTTCCCAAGAGTGGTCTCCGAATTACCAACATACTCGGGCAGAAAATTTCTCAGTTGGAAAATGACCCCACGGCTCTTTCACTTTTTCAGCAGTTGCACTCTATGACCTCTCTTGCAGTAGGTAGCGCTCTCGTTTCCGGTGGCGGTGGTCGGCCTGGAGTGAGATTGGCGCAGTTCATGGCTCCGGCCGGCGTGACCGAAGGTGATACATTTGCCGTAGCAGTTAAGAAGATGGGGAACTGGATGAACATTGTGTCTAGGAACGCCAAAGAAGCGGGCCTACCGGCTGCTTCTTATGACAAGGCGACCAATGAAATGAACCTCAACATTATGAAAGGGCTGATACGTGAGGCGGGTAGCGTAGAAGGGGCCAAAAAGCTCGCTAAGCAGTATGGCTTAGGGTTGTAATCGTGGCAAGGGCTGATTTGTGGGCGCAAGCAGCGAATGAGGTTGGAGCCGGAGGATCTGAAAGCGATCCTTGGGCTGCGGCTGCTCAAGAAGTTGCTCAGGAGACAGGCCAGCCCACAGACTACTCCTCTCGTCGTCAAGAATATATCCGCTTAATGAAAACCGATCCGGCATTTCGCGCTAAGCCGGTCGAAGAGCGGTCGAGATTCCTTTTCCCCGAAGAAGAAAAGGCGCCCACGTCGCTAAAACCTTGGCGTGGGGTTCTACCTGCAATTAAAGAGGAGTCCGAAGCTGGCCAGCAGATGTATCAAGAAGGGGCGGAAGAATTTGCTCGGCCTAAGTCATATCTGCGAACTCTAACCGGGGTTCCACTGGGAAAAATGGCCGCTGGAGGTCTTCAGAGCATTTTCGCGCCGACGACGGGAGCATTTAGCGAGTTGGTTTCCAGGAGGCTCGGAAATCTTGCCCGGAGACTTCCTGTTCCCGATCCTGAGTCACTAGGTCAAGTCGTCGAGGAATCCACGGACATTGCCGGGGCTCCGTTGATTGCCAAGGGGGCCGGAGCGTTAAAAGGCCCGCTATCAAGATGGTTGCCGACTATCTCTGAACAGGTAGCCGCAAAAGAAGCGGAGAAATTGGCTCGTTTATCAGCGAGTGAAATTGCAGGGACAAAATCTCAAACTGAGGTCGCTGAACGTTTTAACCGCATGCGTGGTACTGCGGAGGACCGACTTACCCGGGTGCGGTCTTTGGCGCAGGAGGCTCAGCAGAAAAGCGGCGAAAGTTACGCAAAGGGTATGGGGGGTATCCGATCTGCAAAAGTTAAAGCCGGGGAGGAAATGACAGGTGGTATTGAAGGGATCGAATCGCAGTTGGCGGGACAACAGGCAAGCATAGGTCTTGAGGCAGCCAAGGCAGGAGCTCCGGTTGGCCCGAAGCGGACATCATTCGCCAAACGCTATCCGAAGTTAGAACAGGAAGCAGCGGCAGTACCAATTCAGCCAAAAAACCTCAATGCTAAGGCTTTTGAACTTACCCGCGAGACTGGTATGCCAGGCCCGCCAACGCACCTGCCGGAAAGAAGTGCTGCTGTTGTTACCAGGGTACTCACGGAGGCCGACCCGGAGGAAATCGCCCCACAGGTCCAACGACTGCTTACATCCGGTGAAGCGAGTAAATCGGAAATCACCAAAGCCTTATTGGGGCCAGTAACAACCGAAAGCACCACAATGGAGCAACTTTTGCTCGCCAGAAAGCGGTTCCGTGAAGCTGAAAGGGGAGCCTATAAAGCCAAGCGGGGAAACGTCGCGCGTCAGTGGGGAGAGCTCGAAGACGCAATTACGCAAGACATGAAAGAGCTTAGTAAGACCGATAAGGCTGCTTCAAGGATTTATCGCCAGTCTCGAAACCTCGATCGAGACTACTTCAAAAAGAAAGCTGCTGATTGGTACGCTGAGGGCATAGACGATGCCTTTGATAAAAAGACCGGAGTATGGGACCGGAAAAGATTTACTAGTTGGTGGGAGGATCACGCCGACTCAACCAACAACAACAAATACCTCCACAGGCTTCTCGGTGATCGCTACGAGCAGACTCAGGGGCTTATTGAGGATATGCAGAAGGCAACAGAACTTAACATTGAACAGGCGGCGAGTGCGGCGCTTCGGAACGTGAGGCGCACACACGCTCAGCGATTAGGTGAAATTGCGACGCAGGAAGCCGGTACGGAGAAAATGTTGGCGGCTAGAGGTGTGGGTATTTCTCAAGCCGTTGAGAAGGCAGAGAAGGGAACGCAGAAGAGGCTGCGGAGCATTGGAAAATTTGAGACTTCCATAGAAAAGCGGATTCAAACTGCCCAGGCGAATGACGTAAAGGCGATTGAGGCGGAAACTAATCAAACCATTGAGGAGATAACTGGCAAGCCAGCCAAAAATCTTGGTCACATGATGGGGAGTTTTATGGTGANGGGCGGNNTNCATAGTNTNGCCGGTGCNCCNGTCTACGGATTGATGACGGGAAATTGGCCGACTGCCGGAGCAGCCGCAGCGGGCGGGGTGGTTAGTATCGGAGGAGGGCTTTTCACTCTAATGCACTCGCAGGCCCTTACTCGATTTATGAACACGGCTAAGGGGTCAAGCATCATTGCGCGTCTTACTCGCGCAACCCCAGGGACAGCACAGGCTGTTGCCGCTTCTCAT
>C687J26845_10001474_pt1 | contig 14514 bp, 11 predicted proteins | sample RifCSPlowO2_12_FD_26845 | JGI IMG/M metagenome (IMG submission 26845) | reverse complement strand
CGCCAGGCCTTGCAGGAAGTCGCGTTCAGCCTGGCGCCCGGCACCTTCAACGCCTTGCTGGGGCCCAACGGCGCCGGCAAGTCGACCCTGATCGCCCTGTTCACCCGCCTCTATGACCTGCAGCAGGGCGAGATCCAGGTGTTCGGTTGCAGCCTGCGCCGCCAGCCACGTCAGGCCCTGCGCCAACTGGGGGTGGTGTTCCAGCAGAGCACCCTGGACCTGGACCTGAGCGTGGAGCAGAACCTGCGCTACCACGCCGCCCTGCAAGGAATGGCCACGGCCCTGGCGCACCAGCGGATCGATGCCGAACTGGCCCGTCAGCAACTGGGCGAGCGCCGTCACGACAAGGTCCGCGACCTCAATGGCGGCCACCGCCGGCGGGTGGAAATCGCCCGCGCCCTGCTGCACCAGCCACGCCTGCTGCTGCTCGACGAAGCCAGCGCCGGACTCGACCCGGCCAGCCGCCTGGCCCTCAATCAGCATGTGCGCCAGCTGTGCCGCGACGAGGGCCTGACCGTGCTGTGGACCACCCACCTGCTGGATGAAGTGCAGGCCAGCGACCAACTGCTGATCCTCGACCGCGGCCATCTGGTCGCCCAGGGCCAGGCCAGCCAGATCGGCGCTGCGGATGCCAATCTGGCCGCCACCTTCAGCCGCCTGACCAGCAGCGAGCCAAGCCCATGAGCCGTCATCAGCCGCGCCTAAACAGCCCCGCCCTGAGCGCCTACGGGTATTGCCTCGCCGGCATAGTGCAACGCGAATGGCTGCGCTTCGTGCTGCAGCGCTCGCGTTTTCTCAGCGCCCTGGTGCGCCCGCTGCTGTGGCTGCTGGTGTTCGCCGCCGGCTTTCGCGCGGCCTTAGGCATCGCCATCATCGCCCCCTACGACACCTACATCACCTACGAAACCTACATAGTGCCGGGGCTGGCCTGCATGATTTTGCTGTTCAACGGCATGCAGGGCTCGCTGTCGATGGTCTACGACCGCGAGATGGGCAGCATGCGCGTGCTGCTCACCAGCCCATTGCCACGGGCCTTTCTGCTGGCCAGCAAACTCTTGGCCATCGCCCTGATCTCGCTGTTGCAGGTCTATGCCTTTCTCGGCATTGCCTGGTTGTATGGCGTGCAGCCACCGCTCTGGGGCCTGCTGACTGCCCTGCCCGCACTGCTGCTGGTGGCCTTGCTGCTCAGCGCCCTGGGCTTGCTGCTGTCCAATGGCATTCGCCAGCTGGAGAACTTCGCCGGGGTGATGAACTTCGTGATCTTCCCGCTGTTCTTCCTTTCATCGGCGCTCTACCCGCTGTGGAAGATGCGCGAGGCCAGCGAATGGCTGTACTGGCTGTGCGCCCTCAACCCCTTCAGCCATGCCGTCGAACTGGTGCGCTTCGCCCTGTATGAACGCTGGAATGTGCTGGCCTTGGCCGTCTGCCTGGGGCTGACACTGCTGTTCAGCCTGCTCGCGGTAGTCACCTTCAATCCGCAACACGCGGCGCTGCGGCGCGCCGGCGGCTAACCCCAGATGTATACGTCTACTACTTTGGTACTGCTTTACCCCGCTCAATGTCGAATGTCCAAAGCCCGACTATTGCCCTGTAATGCCGGTATAAAAATAACCGCGAGCAACTGCCATGCGCCGCTTTCTCCGCCACCTGCACTGCTATGTTCTGCTTGGCCTGCTCTACAGCCTGCCCACCCCAGCCATGGCGGACGGCCCGGTGCCCCTGATCTCCGCGACGGGCTATCGCCTCAGCCATTACCGCAGCCCGACGCCCGCCAACGCCGAACCTGCGCGCACGCTCGACACCGCAGCCCTGCAACAGCTGCTGCATGAGCAACCGCAGACCCTGCTGGTGGATGTTTACCGTCGGCAGTGGTTGAACGGCCAATTCATCGAAGACCAGCCCCACGCCAACCTGCCCGGCAGCGTCTGGCTGGCCAACACCGGCGACGGTGAGTTGGAGCCACTCTGGCAAAGCTATTTCAGCAACAACCTGCGCCGCCTCAGCCATGGCGACCTGCAACAGCCGCTGGTGTTCTACTGCCGCTCGGACTGCTGGTTGAGCTGGAATGCGATCAAACGTGCCGCGGCCCTGGGCTACCAAAACCTCTACTGGTACCGTGACGGCATCGATGCCTGGGAACAGGCCGGCCTGAGCTTGCAACCGGCGCAGCCGCAGCCATTCCCGTAACCCCCAGCACCCAGCGCGCGTCGGTGCTACCCGGCTAATACCGCTAACCGGCGTATCAGGACTAAGCTGAGGCTTAGACTAGGTGCTGCGAACCAGGCTCATTGACTGCGCGAAAACGGCGCCTTCTCTGCCGCCTTCGCCTTGTCAGCGCCCACCCGCACGGGCGCTGGCAAACTGAATAATTGCCGCAGCATATTCAAACAATAAGGTGAAAGGCCATGTACAAAATTCTAATTGCCGACGATCACCCGCTGTTTCGTGAAGCTATCCATAACGTTATCAGCGATGGTTTTCCTGGCAGTGAAATCATGGAAACCGCCGACCTGGACAGCGCCCTGGCGATGACCCAGGAGCACGACGATCTGGACCTGATCCTGCTCGACCTGAACATGCCCGGCATGCACGGCCTCAATGGCCTGATCAACCTGCGCAACGAGGCACCGACCATTCCGGTGGTGATAGTTTCCGCCGAGCAAGACAAGCAAATCGTCCTGCAAGCCATCACATACGGCGCCGTCGGTTTTATCACCAAGTCTTCGCCACGGGCGCAAATGACCAATGCCATCCAGCAGATCCTTAACGGCCACGTGTATTTACCCGACACCATCCGCACCCAAACCAGCACCACCCGCCGACGCAGTGAAGCCCCAAGCTTCCCCCCCGAACTGCTGCAAGCGCTGACCCGCAAACAGTTGTTGGTGCTGGAGCGGATGACCAAAGGCGAGTCCAACAAGCAGATCGCCTATCACCTGGAAATCGCCGAGACCACGGTCAAGGCGCATGTCTCGGCGATCTTGCACAAACTCAATGTGCATAACCGCGTACAGGCGATTTTGTCCGCCGGCGACATCGACTTCAGCGCCTATTTGCGGCGCTAAAGCCCCCACTCGACCGCCCAGCAGACAGTTGACGCGTGCATGCGATCGGTAGGCGCCAGCTCAATAGCCGCCGCTCTTCTCCAACAAATGACTCATGGCCGTCTTCAACTTCATCGGCCGCACCGGCTTGTGCATCAGGGTGTGGCCGAGTTCGCGCAGTTGCAGTTTCAGTTCGTTGCTGTAGTTGGCGGTAATCATCAGCGCGGGCAGCGGTGCGCTGCGCCGGGCGTTGATCTGGGCGACGGCGTCGACGCCGTTGCGGCCATCGTCGAGGTGATAATCGACAATCAGCAGATCGGCTTCGGCGTGGTAATTGTCGACCTGCTGGGCCAGGTCCTGTTCGGACAAGGCGGTGATCACTTCGCAGCCCCAGCCTTCGAGCAGGCTGCGCATGCCGGCGCAGATCGCCGGGTCATTATCCAGCACCCAGACCCGCGAGCCTTGCAGGCTTTCCAGTAACAGCTCGCAGTTGCCCGACAAAGCTGGGCGGGCTTTTGGCGCAAAACTGGCGCGCGGCACTTCAATGGAAAACCGCGAGCCCTTGCCCAGGGTCGACGACACCTGAATACGATGGCCGAGCATCTGCGCGATCTTGTCCACAATCGCCAGCCCCAGGCCCAGGCCGCGATCCTGATCGTGGCGCTGCACATCGCCGCGTTTGAACTCCTGAAAAATCTCGCCGAGCTTGTCTTCGGCAATCCCCATGCCGGTGTCCCAGACCTCAATCAGCAGACTCTGCCGGCGGCGCCGACAGCCGAGCAGAATGCGCCCAGTGGCCGTGTAGCGAATGGCATTGCTGAGCAGGTTGCGCAGAATCCGCGCGAGCAACTGAATGTCGGTGTGCACCAGCGCCGAACAGGCCACGAAGTCCAGTTGCAGCCCCTCGATGGCGGCGATCTGGCGGAACTCCACGGCGAGGTTATCGAGCAGTTCACTGACGGCAAAAGGGGCAATGTCCGGCTTGATCACCCCGGCATCCAGCTTGGAAATATCCACCAGGGTGCCGAGCAGATTCTCCACATCGTCCAGGGAATTACTGATATTGCCGACCAGGCCCATGCTGGCCACACCGCTGCGCTCCAGCAGCGCGCTGGTGAATAGGCGTGCCGCGCTCAGCGGTTGCAGCAGGTCGTGGCTGACCACCGCGAGGAATTTGGTTTTCGACAGGTTGGCTTTCTCGGCCTCGCGCTTGGCCTCGCGCAGGCGCACTTCCATCCGCGCCCGTTCATCGATTTCGCTGCGCAGCTGGGTGTTCAGCTCGGTCAGTTCGCTGGTGCGTTCACGGACCCGCTGCTCCAGATGCTGATAGGCCTGGTGCAGGGCTTCGGCGGTGCGCCGCCGCTCGGTGATGTCGCGGATCAAGACGAAGATCCCGACCACCTCACCGTCGGCCTGCCGATTGGGCACGTAGGAGCGCAGCATGTAGCGCTCCTGGCCGCTGTGGTTGGTTTCCGCCACCTCGAAGGTCACGCTCTCGCCGGACAACGCCCGCTCGATATAGGGTTCCAGGCGCCGGCAATGCTCCTCCGGATGCACCTCGCGCAGGCTCTGGCCGAGCATCGCGGCACGCGGCCAGCAGTACCATTCCTCATAGACCTTGTTGGTGAACTCGTAGACCAGATCGGCCGTGAGGTAGGCGATCAGCGCCGGCACGTGGTCGGTGATCAGGCGAATCCAGCGCTCGCTCGCGCTCAACGCTTCGGCATGCCGGTAGCGTTCGGTGATGTCGGTGAAGGTGTTGACGAAGCCGCCGGTGGGCAGCGGATGGGTGCGCACCTCCAGCATCCGACCGTCGAACAGACGCAGCTCCAGTTCTGCAATGGCTTTGCCGTTGGCGTCGCGACTGGTCGGCGTCAGCAGGGCCAGTTCGCTGTCGGCCATGACCTCCGCGAACGGTCGGTGCGCGTTGATCGGCGCCAGGCCGCAGAGGTCGAGGAAGCGATGATTCCACAGCTCCAACTGGCCCTCGGCATTGACCATCGCCATGCCCTGCGAGAGGTTGTCCATGGCCCGCTGCAGCAGCCGCGATTTCTGCGCCAGGGCCTGTTCGCGGCGCAGGGTTTCGCTGAGTTTGACCTCGGTGATGTCGGTGTAGAGGATCACCAGCCCGCCCTCGCGGGTCGGCCGCTCGCTGACCTGCACCCAGCGGCCGTCGCTAAGGCGATAGAGCAGGTGGTCGTCGCGGCTGCTGCGCTGCTCTTCCACCACCAGGCCGGTGCTCTTACTTAAGCGTTTAATCTCCGCCAGGCGGGTGCCGCTGCCGATCCGTGCGTGGCTACCGGCCCAGAAAGATTTGAAGCGGCTGTTGAACAGCACGATGCGCTGCTCGCTGTCGAACAGCACGAAGGCGTCGGAGATGCTTTCAATCGCATCGATCAGATGCTGGTGGGCGGTTTCGGCGCGCAGCCGCGCATCGCTGAGCAGCTGATTGCTGGATTTCAGTTCGGCCATGGCCTGGTTGAGGGCATCGGTGCGTTCGCGCACCTGCTCGGCAAGCACCACCGAATGCTGAAAGGCCGCATAGGCATCGTCGCCACGGGAATGAATCGACTCGACCCGCTCGATCAGCGCGGTGTTGATCCGCTTGAGCTTGTGGTTCTCCAACTCCAGGGCGACGCAGCGCGCCTGCAACTCGGTAGCATCAGCCGCGCCCAGGGCGGCCGATGGCGACTCCGGTGAAGCTCTGGTTGATGTGCATACCATTGAACTGCTCTCCGTAGGTGTTGAAACCTAGCACTGGCTGGCGGCGCAAAAAGTCCGATACGGCCTCCACGCCGTCGTGATCCTCGATCTCCAAACGGCGTAAAAAACAGTCGCAACCTATGGTCAGCAGCAAGGGGCCGAGGCGCTCGCGCAGGCCGTCGAACAGGCGTTCCAGGTTGGGCAGCAAGGGCCCTGGCTGCATGGCGGTGAGGACGATGCCGTTCTCCACCGCGCAATAGAAACTCAGGCTGAGGTCGTCGTTGACCCGCTGAATCGAGCGCACGTAGTACTGCTCGCTGATCCGCACCGCCAGCGGGTGGGCGGCGAATACGTGATGATCCAGGGCCGCCAGCGGCACGCCGATCAGCTCGGCATACTCTTGCGCGGCCGGCGCAGCGTTGAGTTCATAGACGCGCCGGCTGGTGCTGTCGGCGCGGGTGACCACCAGTTTGTCGGCGCACGGCTGGATGTGGTGGGTGCTGAACACCTCGAAATCCAGCCAGGTGTTGAACAGCACCACCACCGCCGCGCCGGTGTGAAACTGGCCGCCGTAATAGACGTGGGTGTGGGTCAGGTGATTGTCGTCGCCGGCCGAACCGCCGAAATGCGGGATGCTGCCGAAGGCCGCACTGAGGGCACCGAGCACCACTTCCTCGCGGCTGGACAAGCCATCCAGCAGGGTCAGGGCGAAGCTGTGGCCCTTGATCGAGGCCAGCTCGTTGGTGCGGCAATCCTTGATCAGCTGCTCGACCAGTTGCTGGGCGTCGATCAGGTTGAAGCGGTCCATCTCATCGATCAGGCCGCTGGCAATCGAGAAGCTGCGATGATCGAAACCCACCGCGCTGACGCAGCCACGCCCATAGCCCAGCGGGGTGATCTCGCCGGCCGTGGTGCAGCCGATCAGGCTGATGCCGCCGAAGTATTGCTCCAGCGCCTCGCCCAGGCCTTGCAGGTGGTATTCGGCCGAGCAGAAAAACAGCACGAAACCCAGGTGCGGGTGAATCAGCTGAGCCGCCAGCTCCTGGGCCACCAGCTCGACATCCTTGGAGTTCGAGGTCGCAGTGACCACGCCTTCAGTCCCTTCCCGCTGCATAGCCTGCTCCCGCAAAACACTACGACTCTTCAGGGCATTTTACGAAGCCCGGCACCGCCACCCCATGCCACTTGAGTAGCGCCGCCCTAGTTCCTAAGTAGCGGGTAGCGGAAACATCCGGCCCTGGCGACGGAGGTCCGGCAGTTTTTGCCCGGAACGGAACCCTACGGCGCACTTGTTCGCGGCCAAGGCTTGGCAAACAACAGCCATCAAGCGCGGCGATAAAAAGGCTCGTACCCGTGATGTATTGCGCCAGGCTGTAGCGCTTTGTAGGGTGGGCTTTAGCCCACCAGTGCTGGATAAGGGGCTTGGTGGGCTAAAGCCCACCCTACGTTTTGCACTCAACACGTAGCGGGTACAAAGCCAAAAAAAAACCGGACGAGGTGACCCTGGCCCGGTTTTTCTGTTGCGCTAAGGCTTACCAGTTCACTGCGATACCCAAGGCGACTGTGTCGGTGTCTTCACCTATGGCACTGCCGCCGAAAGTCGAGCCAGCTTGGCCGTTGAGGTCGTACTGGTTGTATTCGGCGATCAATTTGAGGTTGTCGTTGATGGTGCGGAAATAGGCGATGGTGCTGGTCGAGGAGTTGGTCGGAGAACCCAGGCCATTACCGTCGTCGTCGGTTTCGCCGTAGGAAATGGCCCAACGGTTTTTACCGAGCGTGTAAGAGCCCTGCAGCAAGTAGCCATCGCTGTCGATTTCTTCCAGCACGCCGCCGCCGGCATTGTTGCTGAAGTAGGGGTTTATGCCACTGCCCTGGAAGCCCGAAGCGACCAGCGAAAAGCCCGCCAGCTTGGCTTGCACGCCATAGCCCAGGGCTTTGGAGGTGATGGAATCGACGCTGTTGTTGGTGTTTTCCGAGGTTTGGTAGGCGCCGTTGACCCAGGAGTAGAGGGCCATATCGCCCACATCCATCAGGTAGCTGACTTCCGACTCATAGCGCGGCTGGTCCTGGTAGGCCTTGTTGCTCGCGGTAGTGCCATTGCCGTCCTGATTGGTGTCCACCGGATCCATGACCCCCACGGCGACGCGCAAGCCCTCGGCCAGGTTGTTGTTGCGGTAGGTGATCTGCGAGGTCGGAAAGGGGTACGGATAGCCGGTGCCAATATTGCCAAAGGACACCCCATTGCCGTCCACCAGACCCAGGGTATCGCTGACGTTGCCGTAGCCCGTGAGGATTTCATCGAGGAGGATATTGGAGCGACCGAACAGGCCAAAGTCCTTACCGGCCAAGATTTCGCCCCACTCCGGGCTGGCCACGGTGCCATAGAACTGCCGCACGTCGATGGCGGTGGCAGTGCCGGCGGTATCGCTGTCGTTGATGGTGACCCAGAACGAGGAACGACCGCCGACCGTCAGGCCATCCATTTCCTTGGCGAAGTTGAAGCCGATCCAATTGGGCAGAAAGCCCATTTTCACCCGCGACTGGGTACGATCGAGCGAATCGTCTTCGCGATCGACATTGCTGTTTACATAAAAGGCATTCATGTAGCCGTCGGTGCCGAAGGTGGTGTCGTCTTTGTCATACAGGACGATTTCCGCCGCGGCTTGCTGGGCCGTGACCAGGGCAACGGCGGCAGTCAGTGCCAGTGGCAGGAATCGAATGTTGGCGATCTTATTGTGCATAACGCGCTCCGCTGATGAGGACGACTGGAGGTGCAGTCGTTGCGGGGCGATTATCGAAACTAGCGTGGCCCTGACCTAGGCTGCCTAGGTGCTGGTTGGCTGATGCTTTAGCGGCGTATTGCAGGCCCGCATCACAAGTAGTGGGTCGCACCGATGGCGGCCAACACACTTTGGTGCTGGGTCAAAAGTGCCATGCCAGCCACTTTGGCAGCACTACCTGATGACTAGATGCGAGAACTTTGCCGGTGCAGCGCCCACGACAAATCCCCCGCCAGGCGCACAGGCCTGGCGGTAGCAGTGTTCAGTGCGAAAAAACAAAGGCTATGTGCCCGTTAGCTTTTACACCAGACGCCGAGGCTTTACCAGCGCATGCAAGTCGGCACGCATCGATGACTTTGTGATTCATGACCTGCGGCATACCTGCGCAGCACACTTGATCAGTGCTGGGGTGGCGCTGGCGGAGGTTCGGGATTTACTCGGCCACTCAACCATCATGATGACGGAGCGGTATGCGCACTTAGCGCCGGCCAGGGTAAGGGATGCAGTGAGGGTGCTGGATGGGCTACGCGAACAAAGCAGTTCACGTTTAGTTCACGTTGCTAGTCCAGTGCACCAAGGAGGAACCCTGTTAAGGCTGCTAACTCCTTGATTTAAATAATGGTGCGGACGGAGAGACTCGAACTCTCACAGCTTGCGCCGCTGGAACCTAAATCCAGTGTGTCTACCAATTCCACCACGTCCGCGTGTAGCGCTGAAGCAAACAAGCCAGACGATTAAGTCTGGCTTGCTTTCATAATATGGGGTGGATGAAGGGGATCGAACCCTCGACACCAGGAGTCACAATCCTGTGCTCTACCAACTGAGCTACACCCACCATATTGCGTTGCTTGTGTCGCCCTTTTACCTAAGTTGCCTAATGGCGCACCCGGCAGGACTCGAACCTGCGACCATCCGCTTAGAAGGCGGATGCTCTATCCAACTGAGCTACGGGCGCTTATTCATCGGCACTCTTGACGAGGGCTGACAAAAGCTTAACTAGAGCGACATCAACTTTCGTCATGCTTTAGCTAGTTACCCAGTAGCGGGTTGTGCTCGTCAAGCGGGGCAAATATTAGCTAGCAAGCACTTCGCCGTCAACAGTTAATCTTAAAAAAATCAGCAAGATAAAGGAGTTAGCGGATTTTCCTTAGGTGCCGCCTTTGCCCGCCGAGCTGGCCATGCGAGAATGCGCGCTCTTATTTATTTCATATTGATGGTTAACCAAGCGACATGACCGCACAACTGATCGACGGCAAAGCGATTGCCGCCAGCCTCCGCCAGCAGATCGCCCAACGTGTCGCCGAGCGCAGCCAGCGCGGCCTACGCGTCCCCGGCCTTGCAGTGATTCTGGTCGGCAACGACCCCGCCTCCGAAGTTTACGTTTCGCACAAACGCAAAGACTGCGAAGAAGTCGGGTTTTTCTCTAAAGCCTACGACCTGCCCGCAGACACTGAGCAAACCGAGCTATTGGCGCTGATTGACGAGCTCAATGCCGACCCGAAGATCGACGGCATCCTGGTGCAACTGCCGCTGCCTGCGCATTTGGATGCATCGCTGCTGCTGGAGCGAATCCACCCGGACAAAGACGTCGACGGCTTTCACCCCTACAACATCGGCCGCCTCGCCCAGCGTATCCCGGTACTGCGCCCCTGCACCCCGAAAGGCATCATGACCTTGCTGCAAAGCACCGGCGCAGACCTGTACGGCATGCACGCGGTGATTGTCGGCGCTTCCAACATCGTCGGCCGACCGATGGCGCTGGAGCTGCTGCTGGCTGGTTGCACCGTGACCGTCACCCACAGATTCACCAAAGACCTGCCCGGCCATCTGGCCAGCGCCGATCTGGTGGTGGTCGCCGCCGGCAAGCCCGGCCTGGTTAAAGGTGAGTGGATCAAACAAGGCGCCATCGTTATCGATGTCGGCATCAACCGCCAAGCCGACGGCAAGTTGATCGGTGACGTGGTATTTGAAACCGCCCTGCCCCGCGCCAGCTGGATCACCCCAGTACCCGGCGGTGTTGGCCCGATGACCCGTGCCTGCCTGCTGGAAAACACCCTGCATGCCGCCGAGCATCTGCACAACTGACTAAATACCCGCGAATAAAAAATGGCCGCATCAGCGGCCATTTTTTATTGCAGCGCTCAACTAGTCGGCCAACCGCCAAGTAGTCACGCCCTTGCTGTCTTCCAGCACCACACCCAGCGCCGCCAGCTGATCACGAATCTGATCGGACGCCGCCCAGTCCTTGTTGCTACGCGCCAGTAAGCGAGCCTCGATCAAGGCCTCAACTGCCTGCACATCAACCCGCCCGCCGACATCGCCACGCAAAAACTCATCCGGCTCAAGCTGCAGCACACCCAGCAACGCCGCCAGCGACTTCAAGCGCGCCGCCAGGGCCGCCGCCGCAGGCAGGTCAGTATCACGCAGACGATTTACCTCACGCGCCAACTCGAACAACACTGAGCAAGCGCCGGCGGTATTGAAGTCGTCATCCATGGCCACGGTAAAGCGCGCGACAAATTCCTCTGCCGCCGCAGGCGCAGCCTCTGGCAGACCTTTCAGGGCGTTGTAGAAACGCTCCAAAGCGGTCTTGGCTTCACGCAAGTTGTCTTCCGAGTAGTTGATCGGGCTGCGGTAATGGCTGCCGATCAGCAAGTAGCGCACCACTTCCGGATGGTACTTTTCCAGCACTTCACGAATGGTGAAGAAGTTACCCAAGGACTTGGACATCTTCTCGCCATTGATAGTGATCATCCCGCAGTGCAGCCACGCCTTGGCGTAAGGTTTGCCGGTGGCCGCCTCGCTTTGCGCGATTTCGTTCTCGTGATGCGGAAACTCCAGATCATTGCCGCCGCCATGGATGTCGAAGGTATCGCCCAAGCAGCAGGTCGACATCACCGAGCACTCGATGTGCCAGCCCGGCCGCCCATCACCCCAAGGCGACGGCCAGCTCGGCTCGCCCGGCTTGGCGGCCTTCCACAACACGAAATCCAGCGGATCTTGCTTGGCATCATCGGGCTCGATGCGCGCACCGATACGCAAGTCTTCGATGCGCCGGCGCGACAACTTGCCGTAGCCGACAAATTTGCCGACCCGGTAATAGACGTCGCCATTCCCCGCCGCGTAGGCGTAATCCTTGTCGATCAGGGTCTGGATCATCCCGTGCATGCCGGCGATATGCTCGGTGGCACGCGGCTCCATATTCGGCGGAAGTATGTTCAGCCGCGCTTCATCTTCATGCATGGCGGCAATCATGCGCTCGGTCAGCGCCTCAAACGCCTCGCCATTTTCATTGGCGCGATTGATGATTTTGTCGTCGATGTCGGTGATGTTGCGCACATAGGTCAGCTCATAGCCGCTGTGGCGCAACCAACGAGTGATCACATCGAAGGCCACCATGCTGCGACCGTGGCCCAGGTGGCAGAAGTCGTACACGGTCATGCCGCAGACATACATGCGCACCTTGTTGCCTTCCAGCGGCGTAAAGACTTCCTTGGTTTTGCTTAGCGTGTTGTAGATCGACAGCGCCATCATTGCCCCCAGGAATCACGCAGCGTGACAGTGCGATTGAACACAGGTTTACCCGGCTTGGAATCTTTCAGATCGACGCAAAAATAGCCTTCACGCTCGAACTGAAAACGCTCCTCGGGCAGCACTTGCGCCAGCGACGGCTCGGCGCGGCAGCCGGTGAGCACCTGCAGCGAATTCGGATTGATGTCGTCAAGAAAACCGGCGCCCTCTTCAGCTTTTTCCGGTTGCGCCGAACGGAACAGGCGATCGTACAGGCGCACTTCGCACTCGATGCTGGCGGCGGCCGGCACCCAATGGATCACGCCCTTGACCTTGCGACCCTCGGGATTCTTACCCAAGGTTTCAGGGTCATAAGAGCAGCGCAGCTCGACGATATTGCCGGCGGCATCCTTGATCGCCTCGTCGGCGCGAATCACATAGCTGCCGCGCAGGCGCGCTTCGCCACCTGGAACCAAGCGCTTGTAGCCAGCCGGCGCGACTTCTTCAAAGTCGCCGGCGTCGATGTAGATCTCGCGGGCGAACGGCAACTGACGCACGCCCATATCCTGCTTGGGATGACGGGCCAGCTCGAGGTTTTCGACCTGATTTTCCGGGTAATTGGTGATCACTACTTTCAGCGGCTTGAGCACGCACATGGCACGCGCGGCGCTGGCATCCAGATCTTCGCGGATGGCGAATTCCAGCATGCCGATATCGACCAGGCCACCGGCACGGTTGACACCCACCATGTCGCAGAAGGTGCGGATCGACGCCGGTGTGTAGCCGCGACGGCGATAGCCGGACAACGTCGACATGCGCGGATCGTCCCAACCGCTGACGTGCTGCTCATCCACCAACTGCTTGAGCTTGCGCTTGCTGGTGATGGTGTAGTTCAGGTTGAGGCGGGCGAACTCATACTGACGCGGCTGCGCCGGCACCGGCAGATTGGCCAGGAACCATTCGTAGAGCGGACGGTGATCTTCGAACTCCAGGGTGCAAATCGAGTGGGTAATGCCCTCAATTGCATCCGACTGACCGTGGGTAAAGTCGTAGCTTGGGTAGATGCACCACTTATCACCGGTCTGGTGGTGATGAGCGTGACGGATGCGATACAGAATCGGGTCGCGCAGGTTCATGTTCGGCGCAGCCATGTCGATCTTCGCCCGCAATGCACGGGCGCCATCGGCAAACTCGCCAGCCTTCATGCGCGCAAACAGATCGAGACTCTCGGCCACCGGACGCTCACGGAACGGGCTGTTCTTGCCCGGTTCGGTCAAGTTGCCGCGGTATTCACGGGCCTGGTCCGGCGACAGGTCATCGACATAGGCCTTGCCAGCCTTGATCAGCTCGACCGCCCAGTCGTGCAATTGATCGAAGTAATTGGAGGCGTAACGCACCTCGCCCGACCACTCAAACCCCAGCCACTTCACATCGCTTTCGATGGCGTCGATGTATTCCTGATCTTCCTTGGCCGGGTTGGTGTCATCGAAACGCAGATGGCAATCACCACCGAACTCTTTGGCCAGGCCAAAATTCACACAGATTGCCTTGGCGTGACCTATATGCAGGTAGCCATTGGGCTCGGGCGGAAAGCGCGTGATAATTTTCGCGTGCTTACCGGCATCCAAGTCGCTCTGGACGATCTGACGGAGAAAGTTTGAAGGCGCAACACTTTGGATTTCAGGCTTGCTCATGGGGTCCTTGATCATGCAGGTGCACAGCCTGGGTAGGCCGACTAAGTCAAAGCGCCTATGATAGCGAACCCGTCAAGCCCCTAACAGCCGCAAAGCCATAAGGCTGAACCGATAGGGCTTGAAAAAATCGGCACAAACACCCATTTACCCGGCACGGCCTCAATTTTGCCCTCCGCACGCAGGGCAAGCGCCAGCCAAATCAGTTAAACACCATCAACCACCCTCATGACGGATTTCAGCATGATCAAATTGCACACCAATCACGGCGTCATCACCCTCAATCTGTTTGCCGACAAAGCCCCGGAGACAGTGGCCAACTTCATCCAGTACGTTAAAGACGGCCACTACGACAACGTGATTTTCCACCGAGTAATCAGCAATTTCATGATCCAGGGCGGCGGGTTTGAGCCAGGCATGAAGCAAAAAGCCACCCGCGCCACGATCAAGAACGAAGCCGACAATGGCCTGTCGAACAAGTCCGGCACTGTTGCCATGGCCCGCACCAACGAGCCGCACTCGGCTTCCGCACAGTTTTTCATCAACGTGAAAGACAACGACTTCCTCGACCACAGCTCCAAGACCGCACAGGGCTGGGGCTACTGCGTGTTCGGCGAAGTGGTTGAAGGTCTGGATGTGGTCGAGAAAATCAAAGCGGTTGCCACAGGCACCAAAGGCGGCCATCAAGACGTGCCGCTGGAAGATGTGATCATCGAGCGCGCCGAGATCGTTGAGTGATCTTACTGATCTCTGATCTGCACCTTGAAGAACAACGCCCGGACATTA
>C687J26845_10001470_pt1 | contig 14553 bp, 12 predicted proteins | sample RifCSPlowO2_12_FD_26845 | JGI IMG/M metagenome (IMG submission 26845) | reverse complement strand
CGCGAACGCGCACGCGGTTATGGACGGAGAAGCCGCTGTGGCGCCAGGCGAGCATGCTCGCCGACAGGCGCTCGCCGATGGCGTGCTCGCCTACCAGCAGCTTGAGCACTTCACATCGAAATCCCTGTTCGAGCAGTCTTGCGGGAATCGCGGGCAACGCGACGAACACCCCATCGGCGCGAAACAAGCCGTCGGCGGCAAGCACATGGATATGCGGGTTGAAGGTCACCAGATCACCAAACGTCCGCACGAACAGGATCAGCCCTGGACGGCTCTCCACCCCGGCGCGGGCATAGGCTTGGATCAGCAATCGCTCCGCGATATGGCACAACTCGCCGAGCAATCCACGCCGGCGCGAAAAGATCGGCCGCAGCAATCGCGGTACGGTGAAGACGTATTGCCGGTGCGGAACAGGCGCAAGAACATTCTCCTCCACCCAATGCCCATACGCGAGCACCCGCTTCTGGTGGCAACTCGGACAGAAATACCTCGCCTTGCATGAGAACGGCAGCAGGTAATCGTGACGGCATTCGGGACAATAGATGCGCGCGAACCCGTGGTGCAGGTCTCCACATTTCAGGAAGCGCTCGATGACGTATCTGGTGGCGGGGTCAGGTCTCCTATCTTGCGTTTGTCATTGCAATCAAGGATGGGAAATGGGAGACCTGACACCGTCACGCCAAATTGGAATTTCTCTTTAACCACAGGACCACCAGAGCACTTGGCCTCAAGATTACGCAGTCGCTTCTGATAATGGCCGACAAGGTGATTGAATATAGACGCGAATGGCAGCTATCGCTCGAATTTCGACCGACGGGCGATGGGCGGCACGCGGCCAGGAGCGAACGTCCTCCTCTACGTCATCGTCAGTAGAGCGAGGCAAGGGGCAGGACACAGTCACCCACGTAATTGAGATGTGGCTTGACGACTATAAAGTAAAGGCCTGACCCCAGCTACGTAAAGGCCTGACCCCAGCTACGCGCACGCGCGCCGGCGCGACGCATGGAACTATTTCAGGCGGCTTGATACGCGAACGCGGAGCCGATGGGAGGGCTCGGCGTGCGCTTGTGCCAGCGTGCGGACTAGGGAAAATCAGACGCAGCGGAGGGCGAAATTCTGCAGAAGACAGCCGGGCTTGCGTGAATTGTCACTTGGTTGACAATACGACGGGCGGGCGGATATAGTTTCCGGGCGTGGAAAATGCTGTTTAAAATCCCTGTGCTCTGGCCGCCGACAGTACTTCCTATGGCTCCTGCTCCGTATACGATGAAGCGCGTAATGCTCACTGAAACAGCATTAAGATGACGATGAGAATATGAGAGCATCGAGGTACGTGACAAACGTAGGTCATCGTTCGGCAGAAACCATCGAGAAAGTCTAGCTTAATGCCGATTTGAATACTCTTTTATACTGAGAATATTCTGAATACTCTTTTATACTAACACCTATCGGGGTTTCTATGACCATAACCGCATTAAATTCTGGTCCGAACTTTACTCGTCTGTCGGATTTTCCGTGGTTCCCAGACGACCCGAACATGAACATAATGGCGATACGAGCCCACGCGCAGAATAACTCTCGTGCAACCGATGTTGGCGAAGTGCTTAGGGCCCTCACTGGCCTGAAGTCAGGAGACGGTGAGGGATGGCACAATCGCTTCAGAAACCTAGCGGAGGCGGTGCGTGCTCAAGCCGAGAAAGCGGAAAAGGAAAACCACCTCGTCACTGCACGGCAGTCATACCTCAGAGCGTCCACGTACTTCAGAATGTCAACGACATTCATTGAGCGGGGATCTAGGACCCGTGCCATGTATGGCCAGCAGCTGGAGTGTTTCACAAGATTCGCAGCCCTTAGTGACCCACCGATCGAGCGCGTTCAGATTCCTTACGACGGCATCACAATGAACGGATGGTATATGCCTCCGAAAAAGAAGACCGGCCCCCAAAACGCAGCGTACATATACTGTTCAAGTGAAGCGGGGGCATGCGAAGGCACCATACAAACGAGTCCAACCGAAGCTGTAGAACGTGGGCTGGGCGTACTACTCTGCGATGGTCCAGGTTCCGGTGCCACCCTTATGATCCATAGAAAGGTTGGTACACCTGAATACGAGAAACCTTTCAAGGCGATGGTCGATTACCTGGTCAGCAGGCCGGACATAGATCCCAACAGAATCGGAGTAGCCGGCTCTGATTTCGGTGCCTACAACGCCGTGCGAGCCGCGGTCTTCGAAAAACGTGTCAAGTGTTGTGGCGTCATAACCGCATGTTATGATGCGCTAGTGGATCTATACGATTACGGCCAGGAAGGTCATAGACATGGCTTGTCGGCCTTTCTCGGTGAAGATCCCAACAATGTGGAGGCCGTAAGGGAGAAGTTGAAGGCGTACACGCTGAAAGGCGTTGCAGACAAGTTAACAGTACCACTACTGATCCTGCAGGGCGAGGAGAACGTGAACTATCCGATTGAACCCGCCTACAGGCTATACGCAGATGCCAAAGGACCCAAGGAACTTCGAATCGTCAATGCGGATCATCATACCGGCCATCGACGCATGGAAGTACTAGCCGGCCTCACAGACTGGTTCGTTGATCACTTGAAGTAGGACGCAGCAGCAAATCCCGTACAGAAATTCGACTTCGGAACGCTGTGCGATAGTGCACAGTGTTCCGTTTGCTTCGACGGGGTCACTTCAGACTTGAATTCGAGTGTGATATTCTGAAATCTTTCGTGGAGCGCCATCATCTTCCCCGGAACGACATCGTAGATTCTCCATTCGAATAGCATTATCCACCCAGCTTTGAGCGAAAACTTCGCAAATAGAAACTAGCCAAGGGCCATACGGCCTTCCTCTACTATCTTCTTGCCGTCTACGGTAATTGTCGGGTGCAAGACCATGCCATCCAGGTGTATGCTGCTTCTTATCACGCCGCCAATTGCGTGGTTGTCTCCTATCGCGAAGTGAACTGACCCCATACGTTTCTTGTCCTCAGCCAGATTCCCAGTGAGGCGGGCTTGTGGGTTTGTTCCAATTGCAAATTCAACAATTCTGCGCGCATTGGAGTCAGCGCCGTCAATTATCCGCTTCAATCTCTCAGCTTCAAACCCGCCGCTAACCTCCGTGACGACACCGTCTTTGACCGTAAGGGTGACGGGCCTGCCGAGCAGTCCGATTGAGTCAACTGAATAATCGAACACTATCGTCGCGCTCACAGAATTCTCTGGGTTCAGCTACAACTTCTCTCCATTGACCACTCCAACCGGTTCGGCCCGGAGAAGGACTCTGCTTCGCGGCTCGCTGCCGCAACGCATCTGTTCTTCAACGTCCTTGCGGTGCCTGCCGTTGACTTGGATTCGCCCTTTGCTTCACCTGCCGGGTCGCGGTGCCGCGGAACCGTGGTTCGCGCGTTTCCTCCGGGATGGGACTGGAGCGCAAACGAGCGCTGCGCGCCGCGGCGGCAAACGCGGTCCGCTACGGGCGGCGGCGGCCGGAGGAAACAACCCTGTATCGCGTGGTGCAGGAGAATCTCGAAACGTTCCTCGCCGAAGTCGAAGCCGGGGGTGCGGCGAGCTTGCCGCAATTTGTCAAAGACGAATTTGATGCGTTTCTCGAATGCGGGATTCTTGCGCATGGTTTCCTGCGGGTGCGCTGTACCGCGTGCGGGCACGAGAAGCTGGTGGCCTTCTCTTGCAAGCGGCGCGGCATATGCCCCTCGTGCGGGGCGCGGCGCATGGCGGAAACGGCTGCCTGGCTGGTCGATCGAGTGATTCCCAAAGTGCCGGTGCGGCAGTGGGTGCTGTCGTTCCCGATTCTGCTGCGCAGCGTCTTCGCGGTCCACCCGGAACTGCTCGCGCCGGTATTGCAGATCATCCACCGGGTGATCGCCACGCATCTGATCAAGCAGGCGGGCATCAAACGCAGTGAAGCCGCCACCGGCGCCGTCACCCTCATTCAGCGTTTTGGGTCCGCCGCAAATTTGAACATACACCTGCATGCTCTGGTGCTCGATGGGGTCTATCGCACCGGCGCAGAAGCGCCCGTATTCCACTCAGCGCCCGCGCCAACGGGCGAGGAGTTGCAAGCGCTGCTCGACAAGATCATCGCGTGCATCCTGCGAGTGTTGACCCGCCTCGGGCATCTGGTCGAAGAAGAGGGCCTGACCTATGTGGCCGATGCGCACGGAATCATTGATCCGGAAAACGTGCTCGCGCCGCTGCAAGCGGCCTCCTGCACCTGGCGCATCGCGTTCGGGCCGCGCGCGGGGCGGAAAGTGCGGGTTGTTGCCGTGGAGCCTGCGGCCTGTCCAAGCCTCACGCGCGGAAAGTTCGCCTATGATTTCGGCGACACCGCGCACCTGACGCCACTAACCAAAATGCACACCCTGGGGTCGACCTTCACGCCCCCTGGATTCCACGCAGGAGGGCTACGCTATCATGGCATGGCACCGCTCGTGAGCCACCTCAAAGAACTTGGCCTGATCGAGGCCGTTGCTTACACGCAACTGCAATGCTTCGAGGCCGGCGTGAGGTTCGCGCGCGCGGAAGGGATCTTGCCGGCGCCGGAAGCCAATCACGCGGTCCGCGGCGCGATCGTTGAGGCCCTGCGCTGTAAGGTCGAAGGAAAGGCGCAGACGATTCTGTTCAACCTATGCGGGCATGGCCACTTCGACATGCAGGCCTACATCGATTATCACGCCGGAAAGCTCGTGGACCAGAGCTACGACGAAGCCGAGCTCGCGATGGCGTTGGCGGCACTTCCCTCGGTGCCCGCTTGAGGGTGGGTGAATTGCGAACCCGGACCACAGCGCCGGTGCTGGTCGTCAGCGTGTTCCGCACACTATGGAATAGCCGCGCCAATCGCTCAGCATTCGGCGAAGATTTTGCTCGCTCGATGTTTTTTGAGTTGTATCGATGCCAGTTTGAACGCCGGACCAAACCCGTTTAGGGATACGCGGCTAAGGGCGACGTGACGTCGCGGAAAGTGTAACGGTCCGAAATGACCACATCGACGACCGTTGGGCGGCCGGACGATAGAGCGTGCGCTAGCGCCTTCTGCAATTCGTCCGGGCGTTCGACTCGAATACCCTCGCAGCCCATGGCGCGCGCAATCGCCGCGTGATCATAGTCGGCGAAACGCGAGGCAATGGGCCGCGCGCCTTGACCGTGTCGGATCCAGCCGAGCTGCGAGTTGTTGAGCACTACGGTGACTATCGGTATCTCTTCGTCACGCGCGGTCATCATGCCGTTAATCGCCATCCCGAATCCGCCGTCGCCGCACACCGCGATCGCGGGATCATCCCGGCGCACAAGTTTCGCTGCTAACGCCGCCGGTATGGCATAGCCCATGCCTCCGGCCGCAGAGGGCTGCAGGAATTCCACGCCGGGCTTGGTTTGAAAATGATGCGTCATGAACAGCCGATTCTCCCCCCCGTCGCAGGTGATGGTGGCGCCCGCTGGCACAGCCCGATGCAGTTCCTTGATCAGCCGCTGGGGAAGCACCGGGGATTCATCCGAGGAGGATTCGGGAACATCGAAGCTCGCCTTGGAGCGGTGCGCGTCGGCCACGCGTGCGCTGGCCGCAGCGTTGCGTCGCAGCCCGGCGCGACGAGCGGCTTCCATAAGCTGATCGAGTACCGTCCTCGCATCGCCGATCAGAGTGTGCTCGACCGGCATCGTCCAGGCTGCGTGCCGCGGCTCGATGTCGATTTGAATCAGCGTCTGTCGCGCTGGATCGAGCAGCTTCGGGTTTTCGTTCGCGGTATCGGTCGGTCCGAGCTTCGTGCCGATCGCCAGCACCAGGTCGGCCTCGGCAACGATGGCGTTCGCCGCTTCCAAGCCGAAGTTACCAAAGGTCCCGAGCGCAAGCGGATGGGTCTCGGGAAATACACCTTTACCGGAAGCCGTGGTGGCTACCGGAAGGCCCAGCAATTCGACCCACGCCAGCAACCGCTCACGCGCTTGGCTTATGCGCACGCCGTTGCCGGCGATCACTACCGGTCGCTCGGCGCGGCGCAACGTCTCCACCACGGCATCGACTCGCGCCGGGACCGCACACTGCCGTTCGATTTGCACGTACGGACTCGTACCATATAGATGCGGCGTCGTGTTCGGACCAACGCGCCCCGCAAGCGCGGCGGTGTGGTAGAGCACCGCAATAGGACCCGGTTGACCGGTGAGAGCGTGCTTTATCGCAAGCTGCGTGACCTGAACAGCGGCCGCCGGTTCGCGTGCGACAAAGGTCTGCTTGGTATAACCTGCGATCGTATTGCGCGCGTCCCACGTACCATAGTCACCGGTGCCAGTCTGGTAAGGCGCATGGTGCGAAAAAGGGGGGCGGTCCGACATGTCCGAGAGCACCAATACGGGGGTACCGGAGAGGCACGCCTCCACGAGACCCATGCCGGAGTTGGTGAGCATCCAAGCGGCTTGTCCCATGCACACGCCGGGTCGTCCGGTCAGCCTCCCATAGGCTTCGGCCATAACGGCAGCGAGGCCTTCATCGCGCACCAGCACGCAACGGACTTTCTCGCGGTGGTCGTAGAGTGCACCGTATATCGGAATCGTGCGCCCGCCAGGCATTCCGAATATGAAATCGACGCCCGCCTCTTCGAGCACGTGCGCGATCGCCTCTGGGACCGATACTTCTTTGTCAACTAGATTCCTGGCAGGCATGCGTGCTCCTTTCGGTGAAAAATCGCAAACTGCGTCGCCCCAAGGGGTGACCGTAAATCGACGATGGTTGTGCAATGTCGAATGATAACCCGCACACGCTAAGACCGCCACACCGAGCGCTGTAATCCGGCAAGTTGTAGCGGCCTGCGTGTCTAGCTCCCGGCCCTCACCGGCGCGCGCATCAGGAACCGGTCGAAGGCGAGACATGTCGGGCGGGATCGACGTAGCTCGTTGAGTTCTAGCAGAAACAAAGATCTAGCAACTTTGCGGGCGCGTAGGCGGAAGGAAGTCAAGATGAGCATCAGGCTCTTTCTACGCACGGCGGGCGCACTTTCGCGCTTGTTTCCGACCCATGGGGTCGGCGCGGTGGGATCGCGCCCGGATTGTTTTTCCTATCGTTTGCCGCCGCTTCCCCTTCACGGCAACTTGCGCTACTCTCGGAGCAGCCCGTTTCCCCGACCGGAGATGTTTGCATGCTTCCTACACCCGCCTTCCATCATCTGCACCTGAACAGCGTCGATCCGCACGCCGCGATCGAGTTCTACACGACTCAGTTCCCGAGCGCAACGAGGACCACCTGGGCCGGGCTGCCGGCGCTCAAATCGCCAAACGATGTGCTGGTGCTGTTCACGAAAGTCGATTCGCCGCCGGCGACGCAGCCGGCGACGGCGCTCTGGCACTTCGGCTGGCATGTCACCGATGCGCGCGCGAGCCTCGCAATCTACAAGAGCCGCCCGCAGGTGAAACTGCTGCCGCTTTACACGACGGAGGACGGCGGATCGGTCTTGATCAACAGCGACACGTGGCCTGGCGTGGGGGGCGTGCTGGGGCTCACCAAGGCGCAAATTGCCGAAGCACGCGCAACAGGCGTCAAACCGAAAGGCGGAGCGGGGTGGTCTTACATGGAAGGTCCCGATGGCGCGCTTGTGGAGTATGCGGGCAACCATCCCGCTGAACGCTTCAATCACGTGCACCTGTGGCAGGACTATCCATTCTGCGCGCAGCTCTGGTACCAGAAGCATCTCAACGCGCCGACGAGGGAAGGGTTCGCGAGCCCTGCCGGCATGACTGAAGCCAACTGCAAAGTGCCGCGCGGCGCTGACCGCACGTGGCCTTCGCTCACGCGCGATGGCATGTACCGTACGCCGCGGGCGGGTGTAATGTTCAGCGATGTGACACTGATGTGGTACTCGCGCCAGAGTGATCAGCCGCTGGCGAGCCCGCGCGGGCACGTCATCGATCACATTGGACTCGCCGTTGCCGATCTCGATGCGTGGATCGCCAAGCTGCAAAGCGAGAACGTCACGTTTCTGGAGAGGCCTTACGCGTTCGGCAACACGCGCGCGGTAATGATCGAAGGGCCGAGCCGTGAAGCGCTGGAGCTGGTGGAGTTGAAGAACGCCTAGAACATGCACCGTGCCGCCGAGTTCATTCGGCGCGTACAGCTCGACGATTTAAGGGCGACAGCGTTATACCTGCAACGCATGCATGACGTGATTAGAACTCGAAGCTACTATCCTCCCATCAATGACCTTAAATCCGGAGGACAACTCTGCCCGTTACTTCGCCTTTCGAAAGCGCAGTCAATGCCTCGGTGGCATCATCCAACCTGTAGGTGCGAGTCACCTGAGATTTCAGCTTACCCTCGGAAGCGAGGCTGATGAGGTCCCTGAGATTCTGACGGGTCCCGTTTCGACTACTCGTAAGTGATATGAAGCGTATGGTTCCAATATTAAGCGGAATCGGTTCAGAATACCCTAAGAAGACAACTTTCCCACCGGGTCTTGTAGACCGCACGCCTTGATCCAGTGTCTGAGGGGTTGTTACGAAATCGAAAACATAATTTACGCCGTGGCCGTCCGTCAGCCTCTTAACTTCCTGTACAACATCCGTTTTCATCGAGTTGATTGTAATATCTGCGCCAAACTTCTTTGCCATCTCAAGCTTACTCTCGGTCCTCGATACCGCGATGACCTTTGCGCCGATGAGCTTCAGTATCTGCAGCCCGCCCATTGCCAATCCGCCTATGCCCACCAGCATCGCGGTCTCGTTGAACCTGACCTGCGCCACATCAACGATTGCATGGTAAGGTGTATTGAAGGCATCTGGAAGTAGCGAGGCCAGCGAAAAGTCCAGTTCCGATGGTACCTTCAACGCGTTCTTTGAAGGAACCGAAACATACTCAGCGAAGCCGCCCGGGCGACCGGCCGAGCCGGGATATGGTTTCATGGCGATGCAGTGATTGTCCCTACCGGCTCTGCACGCCGCGCACTGGTCACACGTATCGTAAAGATAAACTGCGACAGGGTCTCCTTTCTCTAAACCAGTCGCATTCTGCCCGATCCTGGCCACTGTACCCGCAATCTCATGACCAAGGATATGCGGGAGAGAGGGCTTAACTGGTGAACGGCCTGTCCAAAGCTTAACATCGCTATAACACACGCCACACGCATTCACCTTAACGAGCACATCGTTAGCGCCGACCTGAGGCTCGGGGACATCTGCTACTTTCAGCGGAGCGCCAAGTTCGGTTATCAAAGCCGCCTTCATGACTGTGCCTCCATGCAATAGATCAGCGGAATATGGTGGAGACGTGTTGATGCGTATATAAGACCATAAAGAGTTGGCCGATCGTTAACGGGCGAAGAAGATTCGCACCGAAGAGTTTTCGAAGTATTGCGCAATAAAGGTGTGCCGGAAAACTGCCACAATAGTTTCCGACTTTTGGTAGCCCGTCTTGCCCCCGATGAAGTTTGTTACTCCGCCTTCACGCCGACCGTACGGACGATCTCGCGATAGCGTACGATGTACTGCTCGGTGGTTTTTCGGTATTCTTCAGGCGTGCTGGTGACGGCGGCCGCGCCCTGTTCCGCGAACAACGCTTCAAACTCAGGGGTGTTCACGACTTTGACGATTGTCTTGTGCAGCTTGTCCAATATCGGCTTGGGGGTGCCCTTTGGTGCGATCAGGCCAGTCTGCGCGACGTTTTCGAAACCCGTCAACGTCTCCGCAATGGCCGGCATGTCGCCGAGGATACGCGTGCGCTGGGGCCACGTGTGGCCCAGCGCGCGCAGGCGTCCGCTCTTCACGTGCGACATCACCGCCGCGCCCGGCGTCAATGTCCAGTGCGCTTCGCCCGCGATGACCGCCGCGACCGACGGACCGCCGCCCTTGTATGGCACGTGCGTCGATTGGAGATTCGCGGCTATCATGAATTGACTCCCGATCAAGTGGCTCGACGATCCCACACCGGCTGAGGCCATGTTGATCTGACTCCCCCCTGCTCTGGCCCAATCGATCAATTCCTTGACGGTCCTGGGCGGCTGGGTTGGGTTAACCACCAGTACATTGCCCGTATTCGAATAAATCGAAATGAATTCGAAGTCCTTGAGCGAATCGTACCGGGCTTTCTTGTGCATGACCGGCACGATGGCCAGCCCCGAAGTGCCAGCGGCGATGAGACTGTAGCCGTCGGGCGGGGCATCCTTGCCTATTTCCATTCCTATCAGGCCACCCGCGCCGCCCCGGTTGTCGACCACCAGCTGCTGGCCGAGCGCTTCACTCATCTTGATAGCGAAGATGCGCACCAAGGTGTCGAGGGAGCTGCCAGGCGTCTGGGGGGCGATGAGGCGGATGGGCCGGTTGGGATAACTCTTCAAAGCGTCCGCAGCGGCCGCTTGCTCCATCAGCGGAATGCCCGAGGCGGCGATGGCGAGAAGCAGAGCTGCGAGGACTGTCCGGCGGGTGTGACTTGCTGGCCACCCAGTATCCGTCGGTCTTGCTGCACGATCCAGATCGATCAACATGACGTCTCCTTGGTCTAGGGATGAACGCCGGTCCGGCAGGCCCGATCACCGGCCTATTTTTCGAGAATTGTGGTGTTGAGTTTGTTACTTGGGAGGTCCTGCGAAGTAGGTTTCTGATCGTCCTCCGTCGATGACGATTATTTGAGCTGTCATGAAGCTTGCATCGGCAGCAAGAAAGAGCACCGCCTTCACAACATCATCCTCCTTAGCAAGGCGCTGTCCTAGCGGGATCGATGCTGCTATCTGCTTCGCGTTTGGGTTAGTTCCTCCCATACCTCCAGCCGTCACAACAAGACCGGGGCAGACAGCGTTCACCATTATCCCGTAAGGAGCCAACCAGCCAGCTACACTTTTCGTCAGCGCCAAAACGCCACCTTTGGATGCTGAGTAGTCGAGACCAGGGGATCCTCGATAGGCCGTAACAGATACGGTATTGATGATCCTTCCCGATTTTTGCTTCTTCATCGATTCCGCGACGGCTTTTATGCATAGAAAGGGGCCTGTTAGGTTGACCGCTATGCATCGATCCCACATCTCCAACGTAACTTCCTCAGGCTGGACTCTGTGTAGGATGCCGGCGTTATTGTAAAGTATGTCGATTTTTCCGAATTTGTCCAAGGTCTCTTTGACCATCAATTGGACTTCATCCGGCTTGCTAACATCCGCTTGAATGGTGATCGCGTCGACCCCTAATCCGCGAACCTTAGTAGCCAGCTTCTCGGCATTCTCGCGGGCGCTGCTATAATTCAACACAAGATTCGCGCCCTCACGCGCAAATGCTTCAGCCGCCGCGCTTCCTATACCCCTACCGGCACCAGTTATGATTGCAACTTTGCCTTCGAGTTTCATTGTGCACAACTCATTGAATCTCCGGACAGAGTATTTGACGGTATATTAAATCTCGCAGCAGATTCTGCTTGTTACTTCAAGTGATCCATGAACCAGTCCGTGAGCATGGATAGAACTTCCATGCGTCGGGCCATGGTGTTGTGGTCCGAATTGATTACTCGAAGCTCTTTGGGTCCTTTCGCATCGCGGAGCAACCTGTATGCAGGCTCTATTGGGTAGTTTACCGTTTCTTCTGCATGCAGTATCAGCAGCGGCACGGTTAGTTTCTCGGCGACACCTTTGAGTGTGTACGGCTTCAGTTTGTCCCTTATCGCATCAACGTTGTCGGGGTCCTCTCCTAGGAACGCCGCGAAGGCTGGCCGATGCTGCTCTTGGCCGTAGTCATAGAGGTCTTCCAGTGCATCGTAGCATGCGGTGATGATACCGCAACACTTGACGCGCTTATCGAAGACTGCGGCTCTCACGGCGTTATACGCCCCGAAGTCCGACCCGGCAACTCCGACCCTATTAGGGTCGACATCCGGCCGGCTGGTGAGGTAGTCCATCAACACTTTGAACGGTTTCTCATATTCTGGCGTGCCATACCTCTTGTGATAGGTGAGTGTGGAACCGGCTCCGGGAGTATCGGCGAATAGGACACCCATGCCACGCTCCACCGCCTCCGTGGGGCTTGTCTGTATGGCTAGTTCGCATCCTCCCCCTTGCCCTGTGGCGTAGATGTATGCTGGATTCTTCGCGCTGGTCTTCTTCTTTGGAGGCATGTACCATCCAGCCATAGTGATGCCGTCGTACGGAATCTGAACTCGTTCGATGACGGGATCGCTGAGAGCCGCAAATTTCCCGAAACAGTCTATGTGCTTCTCATACATCGCCAATGAGCGAGTCTGTCCCCTCTTAGCGAACAAGGTGGAGAATCTGTAGTACCCGGCTGCCCTGAGGTACGCCTTCCTTGCAGTAACGAGATGGTTTTCACTTTCTGCTGTCTCCGCTATATCGCGTACCGAGTCCGCCATGTTCCTCCACCGATTGTGCCACTCCTCGGTGTCACCGGACTTCAATCCTGTGAGAACTCTAACGACCTCTCCCACGTCCGTGAGGCCGGAGTTATTCATCGAATGGGCTCTAACAGCCCAGATGTTGAAGCTCGGATTGTCAGGGAACCACGGGAAATCGGATAGACGAGTATAGGTTGGACCGCGTGCTATGTATGTCATAAAAGGCCAGAGGCATCCGTGGATAATATAAAAGCCTTGGGGAACGAATAGCAGAACATACCTTACACCGATAGGAAAATCAATCCTGAAAATCAATCCTGCAGCAATTCTAAATATGGCCATGCCCCTGTGGTCAGGGGACGGACTTGATTGACGCTATTGATTTATGTGGGCCAGCAATTCAAAATCCTTTAGCGTGTCGAAAGCGAGCTTCTTGTAGGTAAACGAAGAAATAACCATCGAGCTCGCCCCTCCCACCGTCAGCGTGTAGCCATCGGAGGTTGCCCTGGCGCCGAGCTCGATGCCGATGATGCCGCCGGCGCCCCCGCGATTGTCGATCACGAATTGCTGGCCGAGCGCGTCCGACATTTTCGGGGTCACGATGCGCGCGATGGTGTCCATGTTGGCCCCCGCCGACTGCGCGACGATCACGCGTACGGGCTTGGTGGGATACGTCTGTGCGAGGGCCGCGCCGATCTGCCATACGAGTCCCAACAGGCCGAGTACGATGACGGTCCCTCTCATGTTCATCTTCTCCTTTTCGATTCGAAAGCCGTGTGACTGCCACTTGCACGCGCTGCGTCGTGCCGCGCGTGCGACGTCAGTGCATCGATTCCAGGGCGGCGCGGCGACTTTCACTCGGGCTTGATTCCTGCGATGCTTATGAGCTTGGCGACGCGGTCGAAATCCGCGCGGAAGAACCGGGCGAACTCCTCGGGGCTCGCGCTTTCCAGCGGCAATACGCCTTGGCCGGCGAGGAGCTGCTTCGTGTCGGGTTCGGCCAACACCTTCTGCGTCGCTGCATGCAGGCTGTTGACGATGGCGCGGGGCGTTCCCCTGGGGGCGAAGAACCCGTTCCAGCTGAAGAACTCGTAGCCGGGCACGCCGGCCTCGTCTATCGTCGGCAGCTCCGGCAGCATCGGCGAGCGCGTCTTCGACGAGATCGCGAGCGCGCGCAGGCGCCCGGCCTTCACGTGCCCGAAGACCGCTCCGATGGGGATGATCGTCCACTGCGATTCGCCCGCGACCACGCTTGCCGCCGAGGGACCGCCGCCCAATCACGCGGCACACGTTGAAGGTATAGACAAGCTTTTCAACGGGCCGCTTCTGTTAAGGGTTGTGCAATTGTCAGAACATCATTTGCCCGCCGTTCACGTGAATGGTCTGTCCGTTGATGAAGCTCGCTCCGGGCCCGCAAAGAAAGCGCACGGTGCTCGCGATTTCCTCCGACTCGCCGCTGCGTCCCAGGGGGACCAGCTCTTTCGGGTCCGCGCGCGCCGTGCGGCCGGCCGCGCGCGTCGTGTTCATCGTTCCGGGCGCCACGCAGTTCGCGCGGATGCCGTATTCCCCGAGCTCGCGCGCGAGTCCGCGGGTCATGCCGACCAGACCGTGTTTCGCGACTGATCCGTGCACGCGCTTTTTCGCGCCGGACAGCGACACCAGGCCGCCGAGTGTGACGATGCTGCCGCCGCCGGCCTTGATCATGGCCGGCACGCAGGCCTTGGTGCAGTGAAACGCGCCGTCGAGCGTGATCGAGAGCGGAACCCGCCATTCATCGAAGCTCATTTCGGTGAAGGGCTTCTCGCTGCGCACCGAGGCGTTGAGCACGAGTATGTCGACGCCGCCGAAGCGCCTGACGATGCCCTCGACCATCGCATTCACCGCGCTCGCATCGGCGATGTCTGCCATGAAGACTTCCGCTTGGCCGCCCGCTGTGCGGATTTCCTGCACGACCTTCTCGGCGTCCTCCCGGGACGTGCGGGCGTTGACCGCGACCGCAGCACCGCCGGCCGCGAGCGAAAGGGCGATGGCGCGCCCGATGTTGCGCGATGCGCCGGTGACGAGCGCCACCTTGCCTGCAAGTTCCATTGCCGTCGTCATGTTGCGTGTCTCCCATTGAATGGTTGCTCAAGCATTTGTTTGTCGCAAGGATAACCGATTCTTTGCGGCGTCGTTGATGCGTGAACGAGTGAACGGGTGAACCCCCTCACCCCCACCCTCTCCCCCGGCGA
>C687J26845_10001459_pt1 | contig 14599 bp, 15 predicted proteins | sample RifCSPlowO2_12_FD_26845 | JGI IMG/M metagenome (IMG submission 26845) | reverse complement strand
CTTTTTTCTGAAGTTTTAGAAGGAGTAGAAAAAAATAGAAAAAATTATGAAACAGAATTATTTATTAGTAGCAATTTGCCAATACCTGAAGCACAAAATCATTTAGTTGCTCAGGCACTGGCAAATAGTTCAATCACTCATTTATGGATGGTTGAAGAAGACACGGTTCCGTTTGCGAGGGCTCTCGAAAAGCTATTGCAAAGCGATGAAGACATCGTAGCAATTGACTACGGAGTTGCTGGCTGGAGCTGTATAACTAAGGATAAAACGGGTGAGATACTTTGGGTAGGGCTGGGATGTACTTTAGTTAAGAGAACCGTTTTTGAGGGGTTAGAGAAGCCTTGGTTTAGGACAGATAAAAGTTTGAGATTAAATGATTGGCAATGGATTGATAATCCTGCTAAATACGGGACTTTAGATATTTGGTTTTGTACAAAAGCAAAAGAAGCAGGGTTTAAAATTAAACAAATAAAAGGAGAATGCAAGCATTTACAATTTGACGAGATAGGAAAAAAAGAACATAATGATGGTATACATAAAATTAGTCAAAAGCCTATGATCAGTAAACATCAAACTATAGAGGAAGGAGGAGATAATTATGGCTAATCCATTAAAAGTAGAAACAAGATTGCTTGCTGCTACAACAGCAAATCAAGCGGTTGATTGGGGTGGACCACCAATACAAAAATTGTATGTTCTTGCAGATGGAACTACAGCGAGGATAGATTTTGACCAACCAACAGATGCTGGATCATTTCCAATTTTAACAGCTAATGTAGCTTTTGAACTTGATGTGCCACATAATGTGACACATATATCAACAAGTTCTAGCACAGCAAATGTTTATTTGATTGGTATAAGATAAATATGAATATTGATCCTAAGTTACTAGAAAGACCAAAAACAAATGGTTTGGCAAAAAGAGATTCTTCTTCAAGTATTTTAACCATGATAAAAATGGGAATAGCTTCTGTTTTTGACAATAAAGTATTAAAAGTAAAAATGGAGGATAACCAACTCCAAACTTCTTTGGATAAACTTTCTTCCTTAATTTCTCAATTAAATGTTAATCAAAAGAATATGCAGGTTGGTAAAACCAATCTAACTACCCAAACTGTTGGAGAATTTAAGGTAAATAATCTTGAAGAATTAAATTTAGAAAATGTAGAAAAATTAGGTTTAGCTCTTGAACAATTAGAACCGATTATTTTTTCTCTTAAAAAGGGGAACCAGTTAGATCAGCAATCAATTAGTATTCTTGCCAAAATTGTTAATAATTTAACAACTCTTAATTCTCAAATAGGGGGTTTAAAACCCAAAGATTTTCCAGTACAAGAAATAACCTCCCGTTTAGAAGCAATCCAAACTGCTATTAGCAGTCTTAAATTAACAGTGCCAAAATCAGACTTTAAAATGCCTGAATTTCCTAAAGAAATTAGTTTAAATGAAGGAGTAAAAATAGTTTCAACATTAGAAAAATTATTAAAATCTATTGAAGCTTTACCTAAAAAGTTTCCAGAAATGGATTTTCCAAATCAAATTGAAGTTACAAACTTCCCTCCCCAAAAATATCCAATGCCAGTTACAAATATGTCTATAAATGGATTAGGTGGTTATGTAAAAACTACAGCAGTAACAGTCACAAGCTCTCTCACTCCATTACCAGGAGAGGTATTAACAGATAGAAGATCGCTTGTTATTTATAACAATTCTGCTGCTACTACAATTGAAATTGGAGGGTCAACATTTGCTTTTGGAGATGGTATTCCTGTAGCTCCTGGAACTTTTGGACCAACAATTGATGCAGGGTCAGCTTTGATTATGTATGGTCGAACATCATCTGGAACTGCTGATATCAGAGTTCTTGAAGCAAGTGATATAAAGGTGGGAAGATAAATATATGGCAAGAGTTTCACCAGGAACAGCAACAGCTTTAACAACAGAAGACATACAGATTGGTGCTGTTGAAATAAAAGATGGAAATTCAGATGTACGAGCTGATGTTCTTGATCTTACAAACAATGATGCACTTGCTGTTGCTATTGTTGATACTACAGGAGCACAAACTGTTAATCTAGGTGGAACACAATATACTGAAGGAGATACAGATACTACAATAACTGGTACTGCTGCTATGATGGAGGTAGCAGCAAATGTTATTCAACCTATTCAGGGAACTGTAGCAGATGGATTATTAGTTAATCTAGGAACAAATAATGATATTGGGATTAATGCAGGTACAAATAATATAGGAGATGTAGATATAGTTTCAGGAACTGTAACTACGGTTTCCACTGTTACAAATCTTTCTCAACAAGGGGGAGTAGCTATTTCTCTTAACACTGGAGTAAGGGATACAGGCACACAAAGGGTTACGATAGCCACTAATGATGTTGTGCCAGTATCACAATCAGGAACGTGGGATGAGGTAGGAATAAATGATAGCGGGAATAATATTTCTGTAGATTGGGGTGGTACTGTACCCCCGATTGGAGCAGGATTAGAATCTACAGCTTTGAGAGTAACTGTAGCAACTGATTCTACGGGTGTTTTATCAGTAGATGATAATGGTGGGCTTTTGACTGTTGATGGAACTATTACTGCTAATGCAGGTACTAATCTTAATACTTCAGCGTTATTAACTTCTTCAGATTTTGCAGCAGCTTTTGGAACAGCAGGTACTGCTGATACTCAAGTAATATCAGTGCAAGGTATAGCTTCAATGACTCCTGTCCAGGTTTCTCAGGCTACAGCTTCTAACCTTAATATGACAGAAGCATCAGCCTCTGGAATTTTAACTTCAGCTCAATTAATTGATGACACAGTTTATATAGATGATGCTGATTGGACAGATGATACTTCAAAACATATAAATGTAGGGGGGGTATATCAGGCTGCTCCGCACACAGTAACTACTGGTGATGTTGCTCCTATTAGTTTAAATATCAATGGGGCAGTAAGAACTACTACCGCAGGAGGTGTTTTGGCAATACCAAATGTTGACTCATATACCCAAGTAGCAATCAACCTGGCAGCGGCTGCGGATCAGGTTTTAGTTTCATCTGCTGCTAATAAACAGATTTGGGTTTACGGATTTGCGTTTACTGTTAATGTTGCGGGTACTATTTCTTTCCAAGATGAAGATAATACAGCTATTACAGGGGTCATGCAGATTGCAGCTACTGGAGGTATGGCTGTTGCCCCTTCAGGTAATTTTGCTATGCCCATTTGGAAGTTAGGAACAGATAAGGATTTAGAAGTCGATGTTGTGACTTCAGAGCTGGATGGATGGATTTCCTACGCCATAGTAAGTGTTTAGTATTATATATGGATAAAATCTTTACCCCTAAAAGATACGAATTAAAAGAAATTGGCAACCTGATTAAGGATAAACCAGCCAAAGAGAGGGCTGAGATTAAAGCTAAAGAATTAGCTAAGACTGATCTTCAGGATGGTAGCTTTTCTCTCAATGGCTATGACGTCCAAGTTATAGAACAGGGAACTAAGGGTAGTTTATTGTGGGTTAAATTAACTGCTTCCAAAGATGGTCAACCTGTTAATGTAGGTGATGGTATTTTTGAGTATAGAAACCCTCCAATCATGGTGCATGACGGGAGTTACCATAAACAATTAAACAGGTTTGGAATAGAGGATGATGTGCCTAATTATGTGGAAGATCCCCAGATGGCTTTAAAGTCAATCATAGTAGAAACAATCAGGGTTTTGAATAAAGGAGTTAATTAATGTCAACCCTTACAGTTTTTCCTGAATCAGGGGCAGGTGGTGGAGATTCCATAGATGGATGGGTTACTAGAAATGTAGTTGATGAATCATTTGCTACAATCATAGCAGGTGCAGGAGTTACTTTTAATGAGACTGATACAGGGGCTTCAGTAAACTTTGCAGGACCATTATTAGATGCTACTGTCACTACAGACCAGTGGGCTGAGTGTGCCAGGATTATAGCCACATTTTTAGTAGGGTTAGCAGCTGGGGACACTATAACGGCTGCTACTCTTTCAGTTCATGGGACAGGTAAGGGTGATCCTACAGGTAATGGGTTTGACATGAACCTGTATGCCTCCACCCCTGCTGCCAATAATAACTTAGTGGCTGCGGATTATTCCCAGATTGGTTCAACAGCCTTAAGTGATACAGCTATAACCCAGGCAGGTTTTACTAATGCTGCTTACAATGATTTTGCTTTTAATGCTTCTGGTTTAACCCACTTAGATAACAACCAGACAGGGGTAGTACCTTTCGGATTCAGGAATGCACAATTTGACGTAGCAGCTGTCTCCCCAACCTGGAACTCAACTTATCTTTCATACTTCCAGTTTAAATATGCAGATGCGGCAGGAACAGATAATGATCCTAAATTGGTAATTACTTATACACCAGTAGCTACAGGTGCTCCTTGGAATCTACCTCTTCTAGGTGTTGGTAATTAATGATAACTAATTTGACAAACTATTTTTAATTTGATAATATAAAATAAATCAACAGGGTTTTTATTTTAAACTCACTGATGTCGCAAGACTGACGTGGGTTTTTTTAGAGGAAAAATTATGGCAAAAACTAGATTACAGGTTTTGACTCAGGTGAGATCATTCTTAGATGAAACCACGAGTGCGGATTGGACAGACGCAGAACTTGTTCTTCTTATAAATACTTCTTATCATAGAGTTGTAACAGCAGTTATGACTGTTTACGAAAACTACTACTTAACCACAGATCAATTTAATACTACAGCCGATCAAGAGGAGTATGATTCAGATGATGGAATAGCTACAGATATCTTCAAACTTAGAAGAGTAGAAGTTAATTATAATGTATCTGATTCTAATTCAGCTCCTACCAGATGTTTACCAATAGATATGGATGAAGTGAGAAGAGATTTAGGATTAGTAAATTCTAATTTAGGAGTAGCTTCTTCTTCTGCTGCTGGATATTACACTTTTGGATTTGAAAGTGCTTTTACAATAGGTATAGTTCCAATCCCTACCAGAACAGGGACTAATGCAGGAAGAATTTGGTATGTACCTCTTACTTCAGATTTATCCGCTGATGGTACAAATCTGAATATTCCTTTTGCTGATAGGTACTGGATGTTAGTGTGTTACGGAGCAACTGCTGATGCTTTAAGATTTGGACAACAGGATTCTCCAGAAGCAGATAAGTTTGATGCTAAATTTGTAGCAGGGGTACTTTTAATGCAAGAGGAGCTTGAAGATAAGGTAGCAGAGGAATCAAAATCTGTAATGGATACAATGGGTGATCTTGGCTTTGGAGGGGCTTACTAGTGGCAAACAATCTTCAGATAATTAGAGAACGCCTCTTCAAAGGCTACAATGATAGATTAGCTCCTGAATTTTTACCAGCAGGATATTTGGCTGATGCTTTAAATTGTTTTATTAGAACTGGAGAGATTGTTAAAAGAAATGGCTATACCATAATTGGAAATGATTTAGGTGCAAACGCTTGTCAAGGGTTAAAAGGAGTTAGGTTTGCAGATGGTACACAGAGAATTTATGCAGTATTTAATGGAGGTGTTTATTCTAAAACAGATGCTACTGCTACTGCTTGGACTTCTTTAGGTGGAACTCTTAGTGCTACAGCTAATGTAGAAATTGTACCTGCAAATAATGCTGTTTATTTCTTTGATGGTGCAAACACAGTAGTTAAAGTAACTAGCGGTAATGTGTTATCTACAGTAGCAGCCATCCCTATAGGGACTATAGGGGTTTGGTTTCATAATGCAATGCACGTTACAGGAGTAAGTGGTCTTCCTAACAGACTAAGGATTTCTAATAATGGTGATCCCGAAGACTATTCAGGAGGAACTCAAGCTACCTTAGATGTGAATCCTAATGATGGAGATTATATTACAGCTATGCATCCATTAAATAATGAATTAATTATTTTCAAAACTCAAAGAGCTTGGTCTTTATCAGGGTTTGGAACTTCAGCTCTAACCTTGGCTAATTTGAATGAAAGACTTTCAGGATTTGGGACTCTTGCTCATAGGGCAGTAGTTAATACAGGAAATGACCTTTTGTATCTGGGATTTTTAGGAGATAAACCTGTTGTCAGAAGTTTGCAAAAGACAAGATTTGGAACAATAATTGATGGAGGAATTATTTCAAATGATATAGAATCTTCCTTAGATGGTTTGAATAAAGCACAATTAGCTAAAGTTGCAGGAATTTTTGATGGGAGAAATGCTTGGTTTGCAGTATGTCATGCAGCAGCTACTACAAATAATAGAGTTTATATGTATGACATTATTTCTAAGGGTTGGGTAAGACATGTGGGGATAAACGCTTCTGTTTTTGAATCTTTTACTATATCTGCTACTCCACAACTTTATTTTGGAGAAGCTAGTGCAGATAGTAAAGTTTATGTATTTGATACCTCTACTTCTGATAACGGTACAGCTATTAATTTTTCTATCACTACCAGACGTTATGGAGGAGGAGTTTCAGAAGCAAAAAAGAAATGGAAATATTTAAAAGTTTCAGCTAAAGAGGTTGGAGATTATGATATAACTATTGATAAAGCTAAAGATGGATTCTCTTATGATAATTTAGGAACTTTAAATTTATCAGGTACAGGTACAGTTTTTAATACAGCAGTTTTTGATATCTCCAGATTTGGTTCAACTGATGTTAAAAGAGCTACTTTTAACCATGCTAAAGATATTGGTTATTANATGCAGTATCAAATGTATGACACTTCTGCAACNTCACAAATAAATATCAGAAACTGGGAANTNTTATCTATACCAAGGAGGATTCGTGAATGATAATAATAAGAAAGGAAGGATAGATTTATAGCTACCGTTACGAGGACCACAACTGCTGTTTCTGGAGATACTTTAACTGCTGCAAATTATAATGCAGAGTTTGACAACCTTTTAAATGCTGTAGCTTTAGTTAATGCAGATGTATCAGGATCAGCAGGGATTGTATTTTCTAAACTAGACTCTGTAACAGTAGCAGGAGTTACAGCTACCCAAACTTTAACCAACAAAACTTTAACTAAACCTACAGTTAATGGTTCAGTACAAGGGGTAACTGCAGATACTGATGGGGCAACTATTACTTTTGATATGACATCTGCCAATGTTCACACAGTTACTTTAGGAGGGAATAGGACTTTGGCAGTAGCTAATGCGACAGCAGGACAATTTTTCTATATAAGATTATTACAAGATGGAAGTGGATCAAGAACTGTAACTTGGTTTTCAACAATTACTTGGGCTGGGGCTGCTGCTCCAACCTTAACTACTACAGCTAATAGAGCTGATCTATTTGCTTTCTTTGCTAAGACTAGTACAACTTTTGATGGATTCATTGTTGGTCAAGATATAGGATAAATTATGATATATACAGTCAAGGCGTTAGTGATTGCTGGTGGAGGTGGAGGTGGAGGTCAAAATGCTAATAGTGAAGGAGCTGGTGGAGGTGGAGCAGGTGGTTATCAATATGAAGCAGCTTTTGTTGTAACTCCCCAAGACTATACTGTAACAGTTGGTACAGGTGGAGATGCTGGTGCAGCAGGTGCATTTGGGTCAGTAGGTAATAATTCAGTTTTTGATAGTATTACAGCAAACGGAGGTGGTAGGGGTAGTAAGAATGATGGTACAGGAGGGAATGGAGGTTCAGGTGGAGGTGGTTCTTCTAATGGTTTAGGGGGGACAGGATCACAGGGGAATAATGGAGGAAATGGAAACAGTTCTGCTGCTGTTTTTGGTGGTGGTGGTGGAGGTGGTGCGGGTGCAGTTGGAGCAAATGGTACTAATAGTACAGGAGGTAATGGAGGAGCAGGTACATCTAATACCATTACAGGATCAGCAGTAACTTATGCTGGTGGTGGTGGTGGTGGTGTTCTTGTTGGTGGTACTCCTGGTACAGGCGGTACAGGAGGGGGAGGTAATGCGGGGGATACCGCTGGAGGAACAGGATCAAATGGTACAGCTAATAGTGGTGGTGGAGGTGGTGGGGCATCAGCCAATACCACTACAGGTTATGCTGGCGGTAATGGTGGATCTGGAGTTGTAATTATATCATATGTAACTAATAATTTTGGAAATTGTACTGGTGGGGATAAAACAACAGATGGAGCAAATACTGTACATACTTTTAATTCAAGTGGGGTATTCACTGTTAAAGCCTTATCAGGAGGAGCAGCATTATTTGCTACTTAAATTTATGAATAAAATTATGAAAGGAAAAAACTAATGGCTAGTCAAGCTAGAATAGATGAAGCAAAAGCAGCAGGTCAATATAGTGGTTGGCCAGACTGGCAAATTTCTGCTGATATTGATGCACGAGGAGGTTCTTATTCAAATGAAGCAACCTCAGGTGGTGCTGGACAAGGTGTTAATGTTCCTCCTTTCAGTTTTGATTATCAAGCAGCAGAAAGAGATATACTTCTTAATCCTAATAGTGATCTATACAAATATTATAAACAAAAACTTGATGAAGCTCAGGGAGATGTAACTCTTGCTAAAAAAAGGATAGAAGATGACTATAGTCAGGGCGTTAGATATAGAGAAGAAGATTTATCAACTCAATTAGCAGAAGACCGAAGGACTAAAGAAGAAGAAATAAGAAGCACCACAACTGATCTTAATAAAAGAGGTATTTTATTTGGTCAGATTCCTATGGGACAGGAAACTTCTGGAGCTCCTAACTCAGATTTAGCTCAAAGATTCTTCTTAAACCCTATGACTGAAAAACAATCAGCCAGAAAACAGGCTATAGAAAGAGCAATCACACGTCAGGGAGAAGTAGCAGATACTACAAGAAAAAGAGGGATAGAAGATATAAATATTGCTTTTCCAAGATACCAAAGAGAACTTGAACAGGAAAAACTAAATAAATTTAGGAATGAAATAGTCCCTTATGAGTATGCTAAGAAGAAATCAACTTATGATGCTTCTACAAATCCATATATGCAAGGAGGTGGATAAGTGGATATATATGAAATTCAAAAATTAATGAGAGAGAAAAGCAAAGCAATAGGAGAATATTCAGCTAAAGCCCCTCAAACAGAAGCTGACCTACGTTCGTCTCTATTCGGAAGCGACCAAACTCTAGGTAGTTTAAGGGAAAATGAAGCTGATAAAATCAAAGAATTATACAATCATGATAAAACTATAGCTTCTAATTACCAACCCCCAGAGGGATTTCTGGAAGACCCAGGAGCTAAAGCCCAATTTGGATCAGATGTTATTGCCAGACAAGGAGGAGAACTTGCAGATATTCAAAAAGGTATTGCTAACAGAAGAGATGTTCTCGGAGACGCCCTAGATAGGGGTATGAAGATATTTATGGCGGGATTAGATGCTTTAAACTCAGAATATTCAGGTTTAAAAGATCAGGGTAATTTTGCTATGCAATTAAAAGAAATGGCAGAAAGAGCAGAAGAAAGAAAACAAGCTAAGGCTGATAAAAATAGAGCTACTGAAAGGGTTAATATAGGCGGACAGGAAGTATTAATAGATAGTAATACAGGGGAAACCATAAAAGTCTTAGGTGCAAGCGGAACCTCTTCTTCTGAAGATGAAATTGATGCTTACGCTGCTTCTTATTTAGATGGTAAAACTTTTGTTAATGAAATCCCAGCAGAAATAAGAGGGAAGGTTCTTCAAAGAGCAGCAGAATTAAAACAACAAGCTGAAGAAGATGCAGGAAAAGAAACTGAACAAGAATCACAGCCCACTTCTGAGGGAGGATTTGATTTATCTAAGATGATAGGAACTCCAGGAATTCCAGTAGATAAATGGTTGGTGAAACTTTTGGGAGGAGGATAATGCCACTAGTTATTGATCCTGTTACAGGAGAAAAAAGGTACAAATACCCAGATTCAACTACAAGTCAAGGTGGAGGAGGAAGAGAAACCATAGAACTTCAGAGACTACTAAGTCGGGCTGGTGTTGAAGCTCCTGAACCAAAACCTAAATTTGGATTCTCAAATTTATTAGATACATTAAATGCTCCTTCTAAAAAAACTGAAGAGATTTTAACAGGAGGGAAGGGATATGAAGCAATGGGAGCTTCTGCCCCTGTAGCTTTTGGAGCTAGGATGATAGCAGACCCTCTTAATTTTATTCCTTCTACATGGGGTCTTAAAGCATTAAAGTTAGCAGGGAAAGGGATTAAAGCTACAGGTAAAGTAAAACCAATTGGAAGAGTAGGAAGACAGTTAGAAGAAATGTTTGTTCCAGGGGCTAAACTAAAAAGAGTTAGCCCTCAACTTGCTGAAGAACTTCCTGCATTTGAAACAGCGACTAGAGCAAAACAGATCCAAGCTACAAGAAGAGTAGGGGAACTTGGAAAGAATTGGTCTCCTGAAATTAGAGCAAATATTGGTAAATTGGTTGAAAGAGCAGGAGCAGGAGAAACTCTAACCTCAGAGGAGATGAAAGCAGTTACAGAAGCTAAGGATTTTATTCAATCTAATATTACAACACCAGAAAAAGTTGCTGGGATTGCTCCAAAAGAAATAGCTAATTACTTTCCTAGAAAAGTTGAGAGAGACGCAGTAGCAGCTCAATTAAAATTTGGTGGACCTAAATTATCTGTAAAACTAGGTGGAGCAGAAAAAGCTAGAACTCATGTAACTCAGGTTGCAGGAGAAGAAGCAGGAAAAGTTTATAAAGATGCTTTAGAAGCATTGGGTAGCAGAGTCTCCCGTTCAACAGCTGCTGTAGACAATAAAGGTTTTATTGAAAGACTTCTGGCAGGTGAAGTTAAAGATATTGATGGAAATGCTTTATTTAAACCAATGGCTAAAGGGATGGAACTTGAACCTGGTAATACTTTAGTGAGGATTGATAAAGATGGATTAAAAGTTGGAGATAAGTTTTTAGGATTTTATCCAACTAAAAACCTAAAGGGGAAAAAGATAGTGGGAGTAACTACTAGAGGAGCTAACTTTCAAGTACCAACAGAAGCTGCGGATGCAGTTTCTAAATACTATAATACTTTCACCTCAGATGAAGCCACTAATGGTTTTCTTAAACTTTGGGATGGAGTTTTAGGAGCTTGGAAAATAGGAGTTACTGTTCTATACCCTGCTTTTCATGCAAGAAATGTATTGGGTAATTTATCTAATATGTGGTTAGGAGGATGGAAAAATCCTGGGACGATCAATGATGCCATAAAAATTCAAAGAGGTGGGTCTATTGTAGCTAAAGGGACAACAGTAACTAAAGATTTAGCAGAACAGTTAGGGTTAGTTGGTAGAGGACAATTCGGTTATGATGTTCCAGATGTTTTAAGAAAAGTTTTAGGGAATGAAACTCCTCTTTCAAAACTAGATCCTCGCCAATGGGGAGCTGTTTTAGAAGAAAATTCCAAGATTGCCTTCTTTCTTGACAGATTAAATAAAGGAGACAATATTCCTCAAGCAGTAGCCCAGGTTAAAAAATACTTATTTGATTACTCCAGTTTGACTCCCTTTGAAAAGAATTTTATGAAAAGAGTAATTCCTTTCTATACTTGGATGAGAAACAACATCCCTCTACAATTAGAATCACTTATTACTAAACCTGGGCAACAAGCAGCAATAGCTAAAACTTTTAAAAACCTCAGCCCTCTTACAGAAGAGGAAAAAGAAGCTCTACCTCCTAATTTAACCGAAGGGTTGTCTGCTTCTTTAGGAGAAAATGAAGAAGGAGAATTACAGGTATTGAGTAGCTTAGGGCTTCCTTTTGAAGACTTAGGACGTTTATGGAGAGGTTCTGCTGGTAGGACTATAGAAAGAGAAGCTCTTGGATCAATGGGTCCTCTTTCTAATGCGTTAGGAGCACTCGTAGGAAAAGATTTTTTCAGAGGTAAAAATATTGAAGACTTAGCTTATACTTATGGAAGAGCAGCTAAAAACTATCCAGATGTTTTAAAGAATTGGTTAGATTTTAGAGTAGAAAAAACGAAGGCTGGTAAAGAAGTATACTATGTTGACCCAATGAAGTTTGCTCAACTTAATATTCTTGCCCCCAGAATTATGAGAACTTTAGGAGAACCAGGATCAGCATTTAACTTTGCTCGTGTTACTCCTGTAAATCTTGAAGAAGAAAAAAAGAGAACTCAAAAGAGACAAACACAGGAGATGGAAAAAGAATTAGAGAAAAAGGGTATAATTAAGAAGTTTGAGAAATCTTATATACCTAGAGGAACTAATTAATGGCTAAATCATACCTACAAGAATATTTAGAATCACANCTACCTAAGGTGGTTGATAAAACGGAACAAGCAATGCAGGGAATGAATCCTTTTAATCCACCTTCTGCTTCAGCTATGACTACAGAAGAAGCAGTTAGACAGATGGAAAAACAAGGATGGAGAGAAGTAGGAACAGCACCAGCTTCTGAAAGAACTTCTCCAAGTGCAAATCCGAATAATTCTGATTATAACGCTATTGCCTTAATCCAAAAATACTTCCCTAGAAGTGAATGGCAAACAGCCTACGCAGTTATGATGGGAGAATCAGGAGGACAGAACATTCCTAGCCATTTTAATCAGCGTAAAACAGAAGATTCACACGGACTATTCCAGATTAATTTAGACGCTCATCCACAAATGGCACAAAAAGTTTATGATCCAGAAGAGAATGTTAAGTTTGCTGCACAACTTCAAAGAGAACAAGGTTGGCAGCCTTGGGGTGCATACACTTCTGGTGGTTATAAAAAGTATTTAGCAGAAGCTAATCAGGTAATGGGAACTCCTCAACAGGGAGGATTTGAAAGCGTAGTAAAAGATTTTACCGCAGCAGTTACTCCTAAAACTGCTTATGCTTCAGAAGGAGAAAATGTAATTCCTATTAAATCTACAGCCCAAGATTATCTTCCTAAAAGCTCAGGAATCAACACTCAACCAGAATATACAGTTAAAAAGGGAGATACTCTTTGGGATATAGCTGAAAAGAGTTTAGGTAGTGGACAAAGATGGAAGGAATTGATAGGATACTCTGGAGACCCAACTAAGATGCCTATAGGCACTAAGATAACTATTCCTCAACAAAAACCTGTTAAATCATCTCCAACAGTTCTACCACAGGTTAATTTTCCTACACCTAAAAGTTCTGTAACTAGTCCACCTAGTCCAAAAGCTCAACAGCAAGTGTCTAAATACTTTGCACCTAACACAATGGGAGGATTCCAAATCCCCCAAAATGCTCAGAGTTTACCTCAGCCTACTCAAAAGTTTGTTCCTTTTAAAGGAAAGGTTCCTATACCTACCCAATCTTATATTTCTAAAAATTCAAATCCAATAGCTAAATATTTCCAGCCTAACACTATGGGAGGATTTAAATATTAATATGGCTGAAGATTCACAAATTTATATAACTTCTAAAGAATTCCTAGTTTATATGGATGGATTTAGAAAAGAAATTTTAGGAAGAGTAGANAANATAGATGAGTCTTTCAGGACTTTTGAACTTGGGACTGTTACCAGATTAAATGCAGAAGTAGCAACTTTAAGAGCCTCACATGAAGTATTAAAAGCTCAAGTAGGTGGGGATAAAAAACTGGAAGAAGCAACTTATGGACCTACTCAAAAGATTGTCAGTGAGACAATTAGGATTATCCTTACAGCAGTATTAGTAACTATATTAGGATTAATCTTAATAAATAATAATATTCTAAATATATGAGGTATCCAGTAAATAATTTTAAAACTGAATGGAATCTTACAGCGGGTAATCCTTTTGGACAACCTACCTCCTACGGATTCCATGACGGAGTAGATATTAATGATAACGGAGGAGGTAACAGTGATCTAGGAAAAGATATTTACGCAATTTCTAATGGAGAATTAGTTTATTGGCATGGAGCAAAGCACCCCAAAATAGGGTTTGGATACCACAGTGTTTATAAAATTACAGGAAGTTTTGGTACAAGGTGGGTACATCAAGCACATTGTTTATCTGATTTAACTCCAGCAGTAAAAACAGTTTCAGAGAATGAAAAAATTGCAAGGGTGGGGAATACTGGAACAACCTATGCACATATACATTTTGCTATTTTAAAAGTTGATCCTGTAACCCTACCTCAAGGAATAGATACCATTGCTAAAACTCAACAACAATTAAATGATTGGTGGGAGGATCCTATTAAGTTTATTGATAATCAAATTACGCCCCCACAACCTCCAATAACAGCTGATGAAGAGCGGGCATTGAAGATATTACGTGAAGCGAAAATAGAGTTTAACCATGGCAACCTAGAGGGTACAGCAGCAGCTCTAAGAGGAGCAGCACAAAGATTACCTCAAGTGGAGAATGATCTTAAAAATGCTAATGCCAGATTGGTTAAGATTTCAGCTTGGCATAAAAACTTCCCACAATGACAAACAAAACTACAGATCAGATTTTATTAGAATCCATCCAGGGACTTAGAGAGGATATAGCCAGAATTGATAGAGATACTGGAAAAGATAGAGAAAAAAGCGAGAATTTAGCTATGGCAGTAGTAGCTAATACAGAACAGGTTAAACAATTTGGTCAAAAGTTAGAGGTTATTGAGAAGAAGATACAGGATAAGATGGCTGATGTGGTTTCTCCTTTAATGGATCAGATAGAAGATAGA
>C687J26845_10001457_pt1 | contig 14616 bp, 16 predicted proteins | sample RifCSPlowO2_12_FD_26845 | JGI IMG/M metagenome (IMG submission 26845) | reverse complement strand
ATCAGCGTCGGCGGCGCCGGCAAGACACCGCTCGTGCTGTGGCTCGCCGGCTTCCTGCGCGACAGAGGCATGCGGCCCGGTATCGTGAGCCGGGGTTACGGCGGCAGTAGCGGCGCACCGCAGCCCGTCACTGCGGCAAGCGATCCCGCCGTATGCGGCGATGAAGCGGTGATGCTTGCGCAGCGCTGCAATGCTCCAGTCTGGATCGGCGTGGACCGCGCCGCTGCAGCGCAGCGGCTGCTTGCGGCGCACCCCGGCTGCAACATCATCGTGACCGACGACGGTCTGCAGCATTACCGGCTTGCCCGCGATGTCGAAATCGCCGTGGTCGACGGCGTGCGCGGTCTGGGCAACGGCCTGCTGCTGCCGGCCGGCCCGTTACGCGAACCCGAAACACGCCTCACCTCGGTCACCGCCGTGATCGTCAACATCAGTCATTCGGCCAGGGTCGGGCTCCGGGCGAGCGCGCCGCCCGCGTTTGCGATGTCGTTGCGTGCCCGCGAGTTCTACAACCTGCTTAACCCCGAACACCGCGCCGCACCCGAGCATTTCCATAACCGCCGGGTGCATGCGGTCGCCGGCATCGGTAACCCACAGCGCTTTTTCGAGCAACTGCAGCGTCTCGGCCTCACCTTCAACGCGCACCCCTTTCCCGACCACCATGCGTTCACGCCGGCGGACCTGGCGTTTGCAGATGCGGATTTCATCGTAATGACAGAGAAGGATGCGGTAAAATGCCGGCTGTTCGCGACCGAAAAATGCTGGGCGCTGCGCGTCGATGCCGAGGTCGATCCCGCGTTCGGCGAACTGGTGCTGCGCAAACTGGGGAACTGAACCCATGGATCCTAAACTGCTCGACATCCTGGTCTGCCCGCTGTGCAAGGGTCCGTTGGTCTACAAGAAGACGGCAAACGAACTGATCTGCAAACCCTGCCGCCTGGCGTACCCGATCAAGGACGACATTCCCGTCATGCTCGAGGACGAGGCGCGGAAACTTCCTCCCGAGGAAGAAGTTTGAGAACGAGGATTCAGGATCGAGGATCGAGGAACCCATCGCGAACCAACTGCGCTTTTCCCTCAATCCTCAATCCTAATAGCTCAATCCTGTGGTCAGTTTCACCGTCATCATTCCCGCCCGCCACGCTTCCTCGCGCTTTCCGGGCAAGCCGCTCGTCGACATCGCGGGCAAGCCGATGGTGGTGCAGGTCGCTGAACGCGCCAAAAAAAGCGGCGCACGCGAAGTGCTGATCGCGACCGATCATCCCGAAATCATGTCAGCGGCCGGGCGTTTCGGCTTCACAGCCGTGATGACGCGCCGCGACCACGCCTCCGGCACCGACCGCCTCGCCGAGGTCGTTGCCAAGCGACGCTATCCCGCGCAGCATATCGTGGTCAATGTCCAGGGCGACGAGCCGTTGATCGAACCGGCGCTGATCAGAGCGGTCGCGACCAACCTCGCCCGGCACCGCGACGCGCAGATCGCGACCGCCTGCACCCCGCTAAGCGACGTGCGCGATCTGGTCAATCCCAACGTCGTCAAGGTGGTGCTCGACCACGCAGGCTATGCACTCTATTTCAGCCGCGCGCCGGTGCCTTTTGCGCGAGATGCCTATGCCGGCGGAATTCGCGCCATCCCGCGCGGCCTGCCGGTCTACCGGCATCTTGGCATCTACGCCTACCGCTGCGCGTTCCTGCGCCGCTTCACGCGGCTCAAGCCCGCTGCGCTCGAGCGCTTCGAGGCGCTCGAGCAACTGCGCGCGCTCGCTCACGGGTTCCGCATCAGCGTCGCCGTGACTCGCCAAGCACCGCATGCCGGTATCGACACGCCGCATGACTTAAAGCGCGTGCGCCGCCTGCTCGGCCGCTCCTGAAACGGCACGCATTTTGGGCGCGATATACAGACCGTTTATGTCCGGATCAACCGATTCTGGCCATTTTCCCGTCGCGCGGTCTTGCCGCACACCGCTTTTGACGCGATGACGGCGGGACAACACCATCAAGAATGACCTCGGGAGAGATGTATGCGCATCCTGCTGTTGGGCATGCCGGGCGCCGGCAAAGGCACGCAAGCACAGTTCCTGATCGATAAGTACGGGATTCCCCAGATCTCGACCGGTGATATGTTGCGCACCGCGATCAAGGCCGCTACCCCGCTCGGCCTCGAAGCCAAGCAATTCATGGACCGGGGCGCGCTGGTACCGGACCACGTCGTGATTGAACTGGTGAAACAGCGCGTCAAGGAACCGGATTGCGCCAAAGGCTTTATCGTTGACGGCTTCCCGCGCACGATCCCACAGGCTGACGCGCTGCGCGCAGCGGGTATCGACATCGACTTCGTGATCGAGATCGAGGTCGGCGATCAGGAAATCCTGCGCCGCATGAGCGGCCGCCGCGTACATCCCGGTTCGGGCCGCACTTACCACGTCGAATACAATCCGCCCAAAGTGCCGGGAAAGGACGACGTCACCGGTGAGCCGCTGATCCAGCGCCCGGATGACAACGAAGAGACCGTGAAAATGCGCATTGCGACTTACCACTCGCAGACCAAGCCCCTGGTCAATTACTATCTCAACTGGGCGGCAAGGGGCGATCCGCGCGCGCCGCAGTACGTCAACATCTACGGCCGCGGCTCGGTAGAGCATATTCGCGACAAGATCTTCGCGGCGCTGGCCGCCAAGCAGGCATGAAAAAAATCTCCGACTTCACCGACGCCGATCGCTGGGTAGTCGAGACCGCGCTCAAGGAACGCTACGGCAGGCCCATTGCCGTCGAGATCGCGGACAGCGAAATCAAGCTCGATCAGGCTTCGGCTGAGATCACGCTGTGCCCCACCTTCTACTGGGAGGAGCGCGGCGTCGAGTTCGTGGTCTTCAAGGTGGCTGCCGACCGTTACCGCAGTCAGTTCTATTATTCGATCGCCGAGCAGTACGGCACCGGCCGCGATTTCCACGACCTGGCCGAATGCGTGACTACCACGCTCAGGCTGCAGGCCGACCACGAAAAAGATCGCGCCGGTGCGACCTCCGGCAAAACCGGCGCGGACTTGAGCAAAACGTAGGCGTTTGCCGGACTTAGCAGCCTATCGGGCTTAGGCGTTCGACAGGCTGCTAACAGCAAAACCGCCCGCAGATTGGGGATGAATCTGATGATTACGACGGCTCTTGCCCTCCAATGGGCGCGCGAGCAGGCTCAATATGAGGTTGTCACTGCTTCTTTCTTCCGTTTTCGTGCGGGCGGTTTTGCATTAGGAGTTTGTCCGACCCAAGTCCGACAAACTCCTAGCTCGGACATACTCCTAATCGGCTGATTTTCCCTGCATTTGTCAGGGTTTCGCTGGTAAAATAATGCCCCGGACGCAACCAGTAAAGTCATGTGTGGGCAAGCGAAACGCAATCTACGCGCAGTCGGGCGGAGTAACCGCGGTGATCAACGCGACCGCCTGCGGTGTGATCGAAACCGCGCGCCGGCACCGCGGCAAAATCGGCAAGGTGCTCGCCGGACGCGACGGCATCATCGGCGTGCTGACCGAAGACCTGATCGACACCTCGAAGGAAGCGCCCGCGGCGATCCGGGCGCTGCGCCACACGCCAGCCGGCGCTTTCGGCTCGTGCCGCTACAAGCTCAAGGGGCTGGAAGAAAACCGCGCCCAGTACGAACGGCTGATCGCGATATTCAAGGCGCACGACATTGGTTACTTCTTCTACAACGGCGGCAACGATTCCGCCGATACCGCGTGGAAGGTGTCGCAGATTTCGGAACAACTCGGCTATCCGGTACTCTGCATCGGCATTCCCAAGACCGTCGACAACGATTTGGCCGTCACCGACAACTGTCCAGGCTTCGGCTCGGTCGCCAAGTACGTCGCCACCAGCATGCGCGAGGCGGGCTATGATGTCGCGTCGATGGCGCGCACTTCGACCAAGGTGTTTGTGCTCGAAGTGATGGGCCGCCACGCCGGGTGGATCACCGCCGCGTGCGGATTGGCCGCCGAACAGCCGGGCGACGCGCCGCATATCCTGCTGTTCCCGGAAATCACATTCGACCCCGAGAAATTTCTCGCGAGCGCGGATGCGGCAGTCAAGCAACACGGTTATTGCGCGATTGCGGTTTCGGAAGGCCTCAGGGACAAGGACGGCAAGTTCCTGTCGGAGTCCGGTGTGCGCGACGCATTCGGCCACGCCCAGCTGGGCGGGGTTGCGCCGCGCCTCGCCAAACTCGTCAGGGACCGCTTCGGCTACCGTTGCCACTGGGCGGTTGCCGATTATCTGCAGCGCTCCGCCCGCCACATCGCATCCAAGGTGGACGTGCAGCAGGCATACGCCGTGGGCAAGGCGGCGGTCGATCTCGCGATCAAGGGCCGCAATGCGGTGATGCCGGTCATCGTGCGCAAGTCGAACCGCCCCTATAAGTGGACGATCGGTGTGGCCGAGCTCAAGGACATCGCGAACCGCGAAAGAATGCTGCCACGCGATTTCATCACAGAGGACGGCTTCTATATTACGGCCCGCTGCCGCCAGTACCTGGCGCCGTTGATCCTGGGCGAGGACCCGCCGCCGTTCAAGAACGGCCTGCCGGCGTATGTGCGGCTCAAGAACGTCGCCGTGCCGAAGAAGCTGGGAACGACGTTTGCGATATGACTTACGTTTCACATTTCACGTTTCACGTTTCACTCGTCAGATGACACTGGAACGAGCACGGCAATTACTAAAGGTGCAGGCCGACTTCGGAGGGTTTTATAATGCCAACTCGTCGAAGCTGATCCTGTCGGAAGTGATGAAGGAACACGGACAGCAGGCGGTCGACGAATTGATCGTCGAGCTCGGGCTCGACCGGATTTTCGGATTCAGGCCGGGCACGCGCTTCGAAGGCGGCCTGGCGCTGGACCCCAAGAATACCTAGAACCCATCGCGAGAATCCGAGCAACAGCGGTTAACCACAGATACGCGCCGGTGAGAATCCGTGAACGAGTGAATGAGTGAACACCCCCTCCCCAGCCCTCCCCCTTGCAAAAGGGGGAGGGAGTCTTTCGCCCGTTCACCCGTTCATTCATTTACTCGTTCACCCCATGACCGGCGGTTTTATCAGTTTTTGAGATAGCATCTGTATTTTTTAATCAGGCAAAACGGCCAGCCTCGATGGCCGACAACCAACGGGAGTCATCATGTCGTACGGTTTGTTATTTGCGCTGCTGTGCGCAATCACCGCGCTCATCTACGGCGGATATTCGATCAAGTGGATTCTCGCTCAGCCGAGCGGCAACGACCGCATGCGCGAGATCGCCGCGGCGATCCAGCAGGGCGCATCGGCGTACCTCAACCGCCAATACACCACGATCGGCATCGTCGGGCTGATCCTGTTCATCGTCATCGGCGTCGCCCTCAAATCGTGGGCGACCGCCGTCGGCTTCGCGATCGGTGCGGTGCTGTCGGGTCTCACCGGCTACATCGGCATGAACGTGTCGGTGCGCGCCAATGTCCGCACTGCGGAAGCCGCACGTACGGGCCTGAACGAGGCGCTGTCGATCGCCTTCCGCGGCGGCGCCATCACGGGGCTGCTGGTCGTGGGCCTGGCGCTGCTCGGGGTCACCGGCTTTTTCTGGGTGCTGCATGAGTCAGCGGCGCACGGTACGTCGATCAAGAAAATCCTCGAGCCGCTGGTAGGGCTCGCGTTCGGCGGCTCGCTGATTTCGATCTTCGCGCGGCTCGGGGGCGGCATCTTCACCAAGGGTGCCGACGTCGGCGCCGATCTCGTGGGCAAGGTCGAAGCCGGCATTCCCGAGGATGACCCGCGCAATCCGGCGGTGATCGCAGATAACGTCGGCGACAATGTCGGCGACTGCGCCGGCATGGCGGCCGACCTGTTCGAGACCTATGCCGTGACCATCATCGCCACCATGCTGCTTGGCGCGCTGCTGCTATCCAAGCCGGAGGTTGCGCCGCTGGCCGTCGTCTATCCGCTCGCGCTGGGCGGCGTTTCCATCATCGGTTCCATCATCGGCTGCTTCTTCGTGAAAACCAGTGAGGGCGGGAAGATCATGGGCGCGCTCTACAGGGGCGTGATCGTGTCGGGCGTGATCGCGGCGTTCTTGTTCATTCCGGTAACCTGGCTGCTGATGGGCGACATCGGCACGCAGTATCCGGAGCTTTCCCCGGTGAAGCTGCTCGGGGCGGCGGTGGTGGGGCTTGTGCTCACCGCGCTGATGGTGGCGATCACCGAGTACTACACGGCGACCGAGTTCTCGCCGGTGCGCCATATTGCGGCGGCCTCCACCACCGGGCATGCCACCAACATCATCGCCGGTCTCGGAGTTTCGATGAAAGCGACGGCGTGGCCGGTAATCGCGGTGTGCGCGAGCATCTACGCCGCTTACGCGATGGCCGGACTCTACGGTATCGCCATCGCCGCAACCGCGATGCTGTCGATGACCGGCATCATCGTTGCGCTCGATGCCTACGGCCCGATCACCGACAATGCCGGCGGGATCGCCGAGATGGCGCATCTGCCGAAGGAAGTGCGCGCCATCACCGACCCGCTCGATGCCGTGGGCAATACCACCAAAGCCGTGACCAAGGGTTATGCGATCGGCTCCGCGGGACTTGCCGCGCTGGTGCTGTTCGCGGATTACACGCACGCGCTGGAGGCCGGCGGCAAGTCGGTATCGTTCGATCTCTCCAACCATATGGTGATCATCGGCCTGTTCATCGGCGGACTCGTGCCGTTTCTGTTCGCCTCGATGGCGATGGAAGCGGTCGGCCGCGCAGCCGGCGCGGTGGTGGTCGAAGTGCGCCGCCAGTTCAAGGAAATCAAGGGCATCATGGAAGGCACGGCCAAGCCCGATTATTCACGCGCGGTCGACATGCTCACCCTCGCCGCAATCAAGGAGATGATCATCCCTTCGCTGCTGCCGGTGCTGATCCCGGTCGTCGTCGGCGTCGTGCTCGGATGGCAGGCTCTGGGCGGCGTGCTGATGGGTTCGATCGTCACCGGGCTGTTCGTGGCGATTTCGATGACCACCGGCGGCGGCGCGTGGGACAACGCCAAGAAATACATCGAGGACGGCAACTACGGCGGCAAAGGCTCCGACGCGCACAAGGCGGCGGTGACCGGTGATACCGTAGGCGATCCCTACAAGGACACCGCCGGCCCGGCGGTCAACCCGTTGATCAAGATCATCAACATCGTGGCGCTGCTGATCGTGCCGCTGCTGTAAACGATGTCGGCCACAGAGATCACAGAGAACAGAGACTTGAAGACTAAGAAACGGTAACAGAATGAGAAACGCCGGAACCCACCCCCATCCCAACCTTCCCCCTGAGGGGAAAGGAGTATTCCAATTCTTGGGAGAAAGATTCCCCTCCCCTTCAGGGGGAGGGCTAGGGTGGGGGTGGTGTTGGACCAGAACTTGTAAGTTATTCTGTGACGGGCTCTAAATTCATTTTTGACTGTCGTCTTTTTCTGTGACCTCTGTGTGCCCCTCAAGTACCCCTCAAGGGGTATCGAAAATAAAGGGTATTGAAAAGAGAATCCTCTGTGGCCTAAAGTACCGACCATGAAATACGCCTTCGAAGACCGCCGCGTGCAATGCCGCGGCGACTACTGGATTGCGCCCGACGCAATCGTGATCGGATCGGTGGTGCTCGAAAACAATGCGAGCGTCTGGTTCGGCTGCATCGTGCGGGCCGACAATGATGTCGTCACCATCGGCGAAAACTCCCAGCTGCAGGACGGCTGCGTGGTGCACGTCGACCCCGGCCTTCCGGTCACGCTCGGCAGGAACGTGAGCGTGGGCCATATGGCGATGCTGCACGGCTGCACCATCGGCGACGGGAGCTTGATCGGCATCAAGAGTGTGATCCTGAACGGCGCCAGGATCGGCAAGAACTGCCTGATCGGCGCCAACTCACTGATCGCCGAAGACAAGGAAATTCCCGACGGATCCCTCGTGGTGGGCTCGCCTGGAAAAGTTGTGCGTCAATTGAGCGAAGACGAAATCAGGCGCATCAACGACGCCTCGGATGACTACGTGCAGATGTTCAAGCGCTACCGGGACGAGTTCCGACCCGACGATTCCTGAGTCGCGTCATTGCGGCTCGATCTTCGCGATGCGCGTGATCTCCGCGTAACGCTTGAGGTCGGCACGGAACAGCTTGCCCCATTCGGCCGGCGAATGCCCTTGGGGCTCATAACCCCCGTTGAGAAAGTGATCGCGCACGTGAGGCACCTGCAATGCCTTGCTGATCGCCTCCTGCACCTTCTTCACGATCGCAGGCGGGGTTTTCGCCGGTGCGAATACGCCGTGCCACCCGGCGTCGGCAAAGAAACCCAGTATCGCGGCTTCTGCGATAGTGGGCACGTCCGGCAGCGCCGCCAGGCGCTTGTTGCCGGTAAAGCCCAGCCCCCGCAACCGCCCCGCCTTGACGTGCGGGATGCCGACCGCCGGCGCCGGATAGTGGATCTGGACTTCGCCGCCGATGGCCGCGGTCACCGCCGGCCCGCCGCCCTTGTAGGGCACGTGGAGCATGTCAATGCCGGCCCTCTCGGCAAAGAGCGCGCCCGCCAGGTGCTGGCCGTTGCCGACTCCCGCCGTGCTGTAACGTATCTTGCCTGGCTGCTGCTTCGCGAGCGCGATCAATTCCTTCACCGTTTTCGCCGGGAACTTGAGGTTCGCGACCATCAGGTACCCAGTGCCGAGCGCGACGTCCGTGACCGGCGCGAAGTCCTTCACGACGTCGAACGGCATCTTCTTTCGGATGGACGGATTCACGGCGAAGGAAAAGGACACGTTCAGCATCGTGTAGCCGTCAGGGGTCGCGTTCGCAACAATGTCCGCGCCCAGGATTCCATTCGCTCCTCCGCGGTTGTCGATCACGATCGACTGCCCCAGTTCTTTCTCGACTTCCCTGTACAGCACCCTTGCAAACACGTCCACGTTGCCGCCGGGCGGGAACGGCACGATCAGGCGGATGGGCCGGCTGGGATATGACTGCCCGTAGGCATGGCTCCCTACGATGAACGCAAGCCCTGCAAGTATTAGAATGAACAAGCGAAACATGATGTTTTCTCCTCGAGTGTATTGTGCGCCGGCGCACCGGTTTCCCGGGCTTGTCGAACGGCGCCCGCGGCGCGGCTATTTATTTTTTACTGCTACGGGCGAATTATCATACCACGCTGCCCTCGTCTTCACCGCTCACCGCTTAGCGTTCACCGCTTGTCGACCAACACCGTCGAATTCGACTCCAGCGCTTTGATCGCGGCCTCGAACGCAGCGACGGTATCGATCATCTGCGCCATCGGAATTGGATACGGCGCACGGCCTTCGACGGCGTCGGCGAACGCCTCAAGCTCAATGCGCAAGGAATCCACCGGATCGAAGTTGAGGTGCTCCGGCTGCGCGCCCGACATGCGCAGCACGAGATCGCTCTGGCCCAGCGCCTCGGCCGAGCCGCGGCTGCCGAACACATGCACGCGCCAGTAAAGCGGCGTCGCCCTCACCGCGGCGAGCGTGCCGCTGACGCCGTTATCGAATTCGAAGATCAACGATACCGTGTCGAGCGGGTCGGGTTGCGGCTTGCGCGAAAGGAGCTGTCCATGCACCCGGCGCACCGGTCCCATCAGATTGACCAGCGCATCCAGGATATGGAGGCCGGATCCGGTCATGCCTCCGCCCGGCGACTCCGTCGGCAGGTCGCGCCAGGTTGAGAAGAAGTTGCTCGAGTTCTCGTTGCTGGAATGCCCCTCGATGTGCAGGATCTCGCCGAGCCGGCCGCTTGCGACCACGCGCTTCAATTCGCGCATCGACGGCCAGAAGCGCTTGTTGGTGCCGAGTCCAAGGACGACACCGGCTTTCTGGCACGCCTGGACCGCGCGCACGGCGTCGGCCTTGTTCAACGCCAGCGGTTTTTCGCTAAATACCGGTTTGCCCGCCGCGGCGACGGCGATAATCTGCCCCGGATGGAGCGAATGCGGCGTGGCGATCACCACCGCCTGCACGCGCGGATCGGCGAGCACGTCGGCCAGGTCGGTTGAAAGCTCGAAGCCATGCTTCGCGGCGAAGTCGCGCACGCTGTCCGGCTCCTTGCTCACGCCGCGGATGAAGTGCAGACGCTCGCTTTTCATCTGCACTTCGTTGACGAGGTTCTTGCCCCACCAGCCGAGGCCAATGATTGCTGCGTTGATCATCTTCTATTTTCTCTAACTTGGAGCTATCTCAAGAAACCCAAATCCGATAGAACCGCCGATCGTCGAGGTGGACGAATGAGTGAGCGAAGCCCCTCACCCCTTTACTCCTTCACTCTTTCACTTCATCACTCCTTCACTTGAACGTACCAGGCCGATTTCCCGCATGTAGCGCAGCACGCCGGGATGGATCAGGTCCTGACGCGGCGCGGCGGCGAGCGTGTTGGCCAGAGTGGACTCCCGCGCCTGTTCGAGACGCTTGCCCAGCGTGGCCTCGCCGCGGTGGAGCGCGCGCGCGAGGCGATAGGCGACGTCCTCTGGCAGCGACGCCCGCGCCAGCACGAACGGCCACGAGCCCACCGAGCGAATCGGCTGATCCTGCCCGGGGTAGCTGCCCGCCGGTAACGTGTTGGGCTTGAGAAACGAGTGTTTCGCGGTAATGCGCTCGATCTCGTCGGGGCGCGGCGCGATGAAGCGCGCGCCCGCCGGACCCTTCGCGATCGCCGTGAACGGCGGCCAGCCGACGCCGCCGCCCCACATGGCCGCGGCGTGCCCGTCGAGCACCAGCGGCGGGCCGTCCCCCGCCTTTTCCAGGAGGATCGCCTCGAAGTCCTTCCTGATGTCGAGTCCAAGCCCATCCATGACGTAGCGCGCCAGCACGATAAAGCCCGAGGTGCCCGCGCCCCAGACGACGCGCTTGCCCTTGAGGTCGAGGATGCTGCGATTGGCGCTGTCGGCGCGCACCATGAACATCCCGGCCTGGGAATAAGTGGCGTTGATGATGCGCAGATTGGTTGCCTTCGCCCGGCCGATGCCGGCGATCGCTTCGTAGGTGACCTCGCCTGTGGCGAGCCCGATGTCGAGCTTGTCTTGCTCGAGCAGCGGCACGTTCTCCGTGCTGCCCTTGGTGTTGCGCGGCTCGACCGAAAGCGTCGGGTCCATCTCGTTGATCGTCTCGGCATACGGTGCGCCGTACGCCGGAAAACCGCCGCCCGGGGTGGCGGTGCCGAGGACTACGACTGTTTTACCGGTCATCGCTGCTTCTCCACGATTTCAGCCATTGGTCAGGCGGGCTGTGGCGTCTTTGCCTTGTCCAGCCACACGGTCGCGGCGGCATTCGTGTTTCCGACCCCGATATAGCAGAAGACGAGTGATGCTTCCTCGGTTTCGGACGCGTTCGCGATGACGTGTATCGTCCCGCTCGGAATGTAGACGAAGTCTCCGCCCTCGAGGATCACGTCCTTGCGGTCGCTGAAGTCGCTGCGCGCGAACCACGCCTTGATCCTGCCGTAGAGGATGTACCAGCACACGTCGTTGACCGAGTGGTAATGCGTCGGATTGGGGCCGGCGCCCGCGACGAGTATGGTGCGTCCCATGGTCGCATTGGCGGCCTCGACCGTGCTGTCATTGATGCCGAATCCGATGCGCAGCGGCGGCTCGTAGGTCGTGTCGGTGCCGATCTGGCCCGGCCGTATGATCGTGGCCATCTGTCTATTAAGTGGAACCATGCTCAAATTCCCCTTATCACGTTGACGCCGGAATCGCTCTGGTTGGAGGTGAACGAGTGAACCGCCGCGACCCTACTTTCCCGTCCAAGCCGGATCCCGCTTCTCCAGGAAGGAGTCGACGCCGATACGGAAATCCTTGCTGCCGTAGCACTCTCGTATCAGGTCCTCGCCATCGGGCAACCCGGCGTGCAGCAGCCGGCGCAGCGATTCCTTGGTCACCCGCATCGTGATCGGCGCGTTGCCGGCGAGACGGCTGCAAAGCTCCGCGACGCGCGCGTCGAGATCGGCCGGCGGAATGATCGCCGCCAGAAACCCGGCAGCGGCGAGTTCATCCGCGGCCAGGTTCTCGGCCAGCAGCAGCATCCGCTTGGTGCGCGCTAATCCCAGGACCGCCACTATGGCAGCGTAGTTTGCGATCGACAGACAGTTGCCGAGCGTGCGCGCGATCGGCACGCCGAAACGCGATCCGGGCGTTGCGACTCGAAGGTCGCACGCGGCGGCAATGGCGAGGCCGCCGCCGATCGCCCAGCCCTCGATCACGGCGAGTGTCGGCACCGGCAACGTCTCGACCGCGGCGAGATACCCTGCGATCCGCCGCTCGTAATTCACGCCGTCCTCGCCTGACTTGAAGTCGCGGAACTGGCCGATATCGGTGCCCGCCACGAATGCCTTGCCGCCCGCGCCACGGAACACGACCGCCCGCACTTCCGGGTCGGCCCGCACGCGATCGCACGCCTCGCGGAGCTGCTCGTACATGGTCCACGTCATGGCGTTGCGCGCTTCGGGGCGGTCGAAGGTGATGCGGGCCACGAATCCGTCCCGCCGGTAACGCACCGCGCCGTCATTCATAGCCGGGCCGTGTGAAGAAAGCTACCAATCATTCTGAAACGCGCCTTTAGTATTTCTGTTCTACTCACGAAAAAGGAACCAGGCTGTCGCAAATGGAAAAACACTTTACTGCATCATCCGCAGGAGCTTCAAGGACATGATGATGCAATGCGATGCGAACCGCGAACAACTGATTCCTCGTAGTCATGCCGGCGCACAGGACATGCCATCGTCGTCGCCCCCCTCAGCCGCCCTTGAACTTCGCCGCCAGCTCCGGATCAAATTGGCCGTCGATGAGGACGTATAACATGCGACACGGCTGATCCGAGCGATTGCTCCAGGCGTGATTGGTGCCGCGCTGGATCACGACGTCCCCAGCGCGCAGATGCACGTCGGCATCGTCGAGCAGAAGATAGATGTCGCCGGAAAGAACGACCGCATAGTCGATCGTCTCAGTGCGGTGCATGAGCGGATGGCGTCCGCCCCGGCCGAAGGTCGAGGCGCCTTCATTTCCCATCGCCTTGAACAATTCCCGCGATTTGGCCGGATCGAGATTCCGAATCGCGTCGGATTCCGGCGGGACGTCAGCGATGCGTATGACCGTACCCTGCTTGGGCGGATGTATCTGGCGCGGCCCGAGCGTGGGATCGGATTCGTTTCCGATGTGAGCCGGCGCACCGTCCGTTTTCCAGATATCCGTGGAAATGTGGCCCGGGCGCAGCGGATTGGTGCGAACCGCCGGCGCGAGACCGTCCGAAACGACTATCGCTTTTCCGTCCCCGTCGTGGCCCGTGACCACGCGTCTGACTTTCCCTTCCATCCAACCCCCTCTTTGGTAAGTGAGAATACTCGTTCTCCGTCATTCGGGTTCAACTCCAGCCAGGCGCACCAGCTCGGCGTAGCGCTTCACCGCGTTCTGCACGAAGGCTTTGAATTCGGCCGGCGTATTTCCGGCGGGCTGCAACTGCAGCGCCATTAACCGCTCCCGCACCGGCGGTTCCTTGATCGCAATCTGAATTTCACTCTGCACTCGTGCGACTATCCTGTCCGGCGTTTTCGCCGGCGCGAAGACGCCGTACCAGCTCGCATCCACGCTCGTTCCGGATACGCCGGCCTCCGCCATGGTCGGCACCTCAGGCAGGAACGTTGCACGCGTGGCGCCATTGTAGGCCAACGGACGCAGCTTCCCCGCCTTGATGTGGGCAAGCCCCAGCGGCGTGGTGACGAACATGACCTGGACCTCTCCGCTCAACAACGCGGTGATGGCGGGACCGGCGCCCTTGTACGGCACGTGTACCATGTTGGTCCCGGCACGCACGTTGAACAACGCTCCCACCAAGTGCGTTATGTTCCCCACACCGGCCGAACCGTATGAGATTCGGCTGCCGGGTTTGCGCGCCAGCACGATCAGTTCCTTCACCGAGTGCACGGGCACGGACGGATTCACAACGAGGATGTTCGCCTCCCCGAATGCGACGTTGGTGACCGGCGCAAAGTCCTCGATCACGTCGAATGGAAGCTTCCGCTGCATGCTGGGATTCACCGCGAACGAAGCGGAGGTCAGCAGCAGCGTGTAACCATCAGGGGCCGCTTTCGAGACGATGTCGGCGCCGATGATGCCGTTCGCACCTGGGCGGTTATCGATCACGACAGGCTGCCCCATCTGGGATGCGAGCTGCTGGCCCATGATTCTGGCCACCGTGTCCGGCGCACCCGCGCCAAACCCCACGATCACGCGGACAGGGCGGCTGGGATAGGCTTGACCCCAGGACGAATTCCACGAAAGGAGCGCTGTTGACGCCAGCGCCGAGACAAATAATTTGCGCAGCATGTTCGGTATCGCCGCGCGTGCGCGGAAGAATGCTGCGTCGACGATGATGCCGACAATACGATGCCACTGCGCGGTTGTCATCTCGGTAAACGGCGCACGGTGGCGGTCCGCGGCGTTTTCGACCCGGATATCAAGCTGCCCACTCATTGTTCAAATTCCCCTTTAATGCGTGACTGGTGAATCGTGACTGGTGAATCGTGACCGGTGAATCGTGACCGGTGAATCGTGACCGGTGAATCGTGACCGGTGACCCGCGGCTTGCCAAGCCGGTGG
>C687J26845_10001456_pt1 | contig 14618 bp, 14 predicted proteins | sample RifCSPlowO2_12_FD_26845 | JGI IMG/M metagenome (IMG submission 26845) | reverse complement strand
GAGAAGGTCGACGAACAGGACCTCAGGATGTTTCTTAAGGAACGCGTTCGCTTCGTTAAGCTGAACGGCACGCGGGGGTACCGACATGATGCAACACCTTTCTTGTTAAAAATATCAATCATTAAACTGCGATGAGTTGAGTCAATCTTAAACCTTGAGACCTGTCAAGGGTGGCTTATTTTGCCCTAAAAAAGCGCGTCGTGGCCATTTTCAGGGCGTTTCAGGGCAGTGCTGCCCCGCTCGGAGCCATGCCTGGCGCGGCGCTCATCGGGGTGTGTTCAATTTTTTACATCCCTATTGTGTAAAAAAATGAACAAGGCTAAGCTCGGTTTCAACCCACTAACAGCAATAAAACGGGTGTCACATGTCGCGCCTGCCGTTGATCGGCGTTACCGCCTGTACTAAACAGGTTGGTCTGCATCTTCACCATATAACAGGTGACAAATACGTTCGTGCCGTAGCCATTGGAGCCGGCGGCTTGCCGCTGATCATTCCGGCGCTGGGCGAACTGATCGATCGGCCGACCCTGCTCGATAATCTGCACGGTTTGCTGTTCACCGGCTCACCGTCGAATGTCGAGCCCCATCATTATAGCGGCTCGCCCAGCGCGGCCGGTACTGCACACGATCCCGAACGCGATCGCACCACCTTGCCGCTGATCCGCCAGGCCATCGCGGCAGGCGTCCCGGTGCTCGGCATCTGTCGCGGCTTTCAGGAGATCAACGTGGCCTTCGGCGGTACCCTGCATCAGAAGGTGCACGAGGTCGCCGGCATGCTCGATCACCGCGAACAGGCGGATGAACCGCTCGAGGTGCAGTATGCCCCGCGCCACCTGCTGCGGGTGCAGCCGGGTGGCGTGCTCGCCGGCCTCGGCTTGCCCAGCGAGATTGCCGTCAATTCCATTCATGGTCAGGGCGTTGAGCGTCTGGCGCCGGGCCTTCGAGTCGAAGCACTGGCGCCTGACGGATTGATCGAAGCCTTCTCCGTCGAAGCTGCGTCGAGTTTCGCGCTGGGGGTGCAATGGCACCCCGAATGGCAGGTAGGATCCAACCCGAATTATCTCGCCATCTTCCAGGCCTTTGGTGAGGCTTGCAGGAAGAGGGCGGGGCAACGTTGAACCGACTATATATAAGTCGGCTCTCATCAACCCTGAGGTCTCTATGAGCACCAAATTGGACCAGCTTTCGAGCTGGCTGAAAGAACGCAAAATCACCGAAGTTGAATGCTTGATAAGCGATCTTACCGGCATTGCCCGCGGCAAGATTTCGCCGACCAACAAGTTCCTCGACGAGAAGGGCATGCGCCTCCCCGAGAGTGTGTTGCTGCAGACCGTGACCGGCGACTACGTCGAGGACGACATTTATTACGCCCTGCTCGACGAAGCGGACATCGACATGTTCTGTCGTCCCGACGAGAACGCGGTGTTCCTGGTGCCGTGGGCCATCGAGCCGACCGCCATGGTCATCCACGATACCTTCGACAAGCAGGGCAACCCGATCGAGTTGTCGCCGCGCAACATTCTCAAGAATGTGCTCAAGCTGTATGCCGACAAGGGCTGGAAGCCCATCGTCGCGCCGGAGATGGAGTTCTACCTGACCAAGCGCAACAGCGACCCGGATTTCCCCCTGGTCGCGCCTATGGGCCGCTCCGGGCGCCCGGAAGTGGGCCGCCAGTCCTTCTCCATCGATGCCGCCAACGAATTCGACCCGCTGTTCGAAGATGTCTACGACTGGTGCGAAATCCAGGGGCTGGATCTCGATACCCTGATCCACGAAGACGGCCCGGCCCAGATGGAAATCAACTTCCGGCATGGCGAGGCCTTGCACCTGGCCGACCAGATCACCGTGTTCAAGCGCACCATGCGCGAGGCGGCGCTCAAGCATGACGTGGCGGCGACCTTCATGGCCAAGCCGATCACCGACCAGCCGGGCAGCGCCATGCACATTCACCAGAGTGTGGTGGATATCAAGACCGGGCAAAACCTGTTTTCCAATGCNGACGGCAGCATGAGCGAACTGTTTATGCAGCACATTGGCGGCCTGCAGAAATACATCCCCGAGCTGCTGCCGCTGTTCGCCCCCAACGTCAATTCCTTCCGCCGTTTCCTGCCGGATACCTCGGCGCCGGTGAACGTCGAGTGGGGTGAAGAGAACCGCACGGTCGGCCTGCGCGTACCGGAAGCCACGCCGGCCAACCGGCGGGTGGAAAACCGTCTGGCCGGCGCCGATGCCAACCCCTATCTGGTGCTGGCCGCCTCGCTGCTGTGCGGTTACATGGGCATGGTGGAACAGCTCGAACCCGGCGCGCCCGTCAAGGGCCGGGGGTATGAGCGGCGCAATCTGCGTCTGCCGATCACCATCGAGCACGCGCTGGAGCGGATGGAGGCCTGCAAGGCGGCGGAAGAATACCTGGGCGACAAATTCATGCGTGGTTACGTGGCGGTCAAGCGTGCCGAACACGAAAACTTCAAGCGCGTGATCAGCTCCTGGGAGCGCGAGTTCCTGCTGCTATCGGTTTGAGCGAACGGGTGCCCGGGCGCGAGGCCCGCGGCACCCGCGGATGACGTACATTTTTGAGGTGGATATGACAAAGCAAGCAAGCAACCCACAAACCCTCGAGTGGCAGGCCATGAGCCGTGACCACCACCTGGCGCCGTTCAGCGACTATCAGCAGCTGAGCGAGGTTGGCCCGCGCATCATCGTCAAGGGTGAAGGCGTGTACGTGTGGGACAGCGAAGGCAACAAGATCCTCGACGGCATGGCCGGCCTCTGGTGCGCCGCCATCGGCTACGGTCGCCGTGAACTGGCCGACGCCGCCAGCAAGCAGATGAACGAGCTGCCGTTCTACAACACCTTCTTCATGACCGCCCACCCGCCGGTGCTGGAGCTGGCCAAGGCCCTCGCCGAAATCGCGCCGCAAGGCATGAACCACGTGTTCTTCACCGGTTCGGGTTCGGAAGGCAACGACACCATGCTGCGCATGGTCCGCCACTACTGGGCGCTCAAGGGCCAGCCCGAGAAGCAGGTGATCATCAGCCGTATCAACGGCTACCACGGTTCCACCGTGGCCGGGGCCAGCCTTGGCGGCATGGCTGGTATGCATGCTCAGGGCGGCATGATCCCGGGCATCGTGCACATCCCGCAGCCTTACTGGTTCGGCGAGGGGGGCGACATGAGCCCGGACGAGTTCGGTATCTGGGCCGCCGAGCAGCTGGAGAAGAAGATTCTCGAAGTCGGAGTGGACAAGGTCGCTGCCTTCATCGCCGAGCCGATCCAGGGCGCCGGGGGTGTGATTATCCCGCCGGACAGCTACTGGCCGAAGATCCGCGAGATCCTCGGCAAATACGACATTTTGTTTGTGGCCGACGAAGTGATCTGCGGCTTCGGTCGTACCGGCGAGTGGTTCGGTAGCGATTACTACGGTAACAAGCCGGATCTGATGACCATCGCCAAGGGCCTGACCTCCGGTTACATCCCCATGGGCGGCCTTATCGTCAGCGACAAGGTGTTCGAGGTGATCAATCGCGGCGGTGACTTCAACCACGGCTTCACCTATTCCGGGCATCCGGTGGCGGCGGCGGTGGCGCTGGAAAACATCCGCATCCTGCGCGAAGAAAAAATAATCGAGCGGGTCAAGGCAGAAACGGCACCCTATTTGCAGGAGCGTCTACGGGAACTGGCCGACCATCCGTTGGTGGGGGAAGTGCGCGGTGTCGGCATGCTCGGAGCGATCGAGCTGGTGAAGAACAAGGCCACGCGTGAACGCTATCCGAGTGAGTCGGGAGTAGGCATGATTTGCCGTGGCCATTGTTTTGCCAATGGTCTGATCATGCGTGCCGTGGGCGACACCATGATCATTTCGCCACCACTGGTCATCAGCAAGGCCGAGATCGACGAACTGGTAGACAAGGCGCGTCTGTGTCTCGACTTGACCGCAGAGGAACTTGCTGGCTGAAACACGCCGCTCTTTATCGCGTTCAGCGGGCTACGCTGAGAGTTGTAAAGAGTGGCGCGACCTTGCCAGACTGGGCCAATGCGTTGGCCAGGCTCACCGGAAGGTGCTGCAGCCAGGCGGCGCATCATCCGGAAAACTTTTACAACAACAGGAGCTGTACGCATGAACATATTCGGCAAAACCCTTCTCGCGTTGTCCCTCGCCGGGGCGGTGGCGGGTGCCGCGCAAGCTCAGGAAAAAGTGCTGCACGTCTACAACTGGTCGGATTACATTGCCGAAGACACCCTGGCAAATTTCCAGAAAGAAACCGGCATCAAAGTGGTTTACGACGTCTTCGACAGCAACGAAACCCTGGAAGCCAAGCTGCTTTCCGGCGGTTCGGGCTACGACGTGGTGGTGCCGTCCAACCAGTTCCTCGCCAAGCAGATCAAGGCCGGGGTGTTCCAGAAGCTCGACAAATCCAAGCTGCCGAACTGGAAGCACCTCAACCCGGACCTGATGAAGGCGCTGGAAAACGCCGACCCGGGTAACCAGTACGCCTTCCCCTACCTGTGGGGCACGACCGGCATCGGTTACAACCCGGAGAAGGTCAAGGCCGCGCTGGGCGTCGACACCATCGACTCCTGGGACGTGCTGTTCAAGCCGGAAAACATGGAAAAGCTCAAGGCCTGTGGCGTGTCCATGCTCGATGCCCCGGATGAGGTCTACGCCGCTGCGCTGCATTACCAGGGCATGAACCCCAACCCGACCAGCGTCGAGGACGTGGCCAAGGCCGAAGAATTGCTGATGAAGGTGCGTCCTTACATCACCTACTTCCACTCGTCCAAGTACATATCCGACCTGGCCAACGGCAACATCTGCGTAGCGCTGGGTTGGTCCGGCGACGTGTTCCAGGCGCAGGCGCGTGCCGAGGAAGCGAAGAACAACGTACCGGTCGCCTATGCGATTCCGAAAGAGGGCGCTGCCTCGTTCTTCGACATGATGGCCATTCCGGCCGATGCCAAGAACGTCGAAGAGGCGCATATCTTCCTCAACTACATCCTGACTCCGGAAGTGATCGCGCCGATCTCCGACTATGTCGCCTATCCGAACGGCAATGCCACCGCCACGCCGCTGGTAGCCGAGGAAATCCGCAACAACCCGGGCATCTATCCGACCGCAGAAGCCTCGAAGAAGCTGTACACCTTCGCCGAGCTGAATCCGAAGGTGCAGCGTGCTGTTACCCGCAGTTGGACCAAGGTGAAATCGGGCCGTTGATAGCGAGCCCGGCAAGGTGGTGGATGCAGGCGATCTGCTGAACCACCCCGTTTCTGGCGGGGCATCCCGCCAGAAACCCTGACAATAAGAAGGAAGCTCCTATGCATCGTTCAACTCAGCTGGCCGGCCTCGTGTCCGTGCCATTCGCCATGCTGTTGCCTGCTGTTCGCTCGGCAGGGTGCAAAACCGGGCCTGAATGCGCTGCCTGGCTGATGCCGATCCGCTGCACGAGCAGGCCTTGACCGATAGACCACCGGCGCCTTTGCGGGCGGCCCGATTCAAACAGGACTCAAGTTGTGCAAGCAGCCTTCGGCAACACCCTGGCCGCCAGCGCTGCGGCGTTTGCCCTGCTGGCCACGGCCCAGGCGGCGACAGTCCAGGTGTGCCGTCGGAGCGCCGCTCGCTGCGAGCAACAGGCCGGGGCCTGCACGAATTATCCAGGCCCCGGGTCAATTGCCGGAGGCAGTGATTAGCAGTAGTGGACAGATTGTTTATCTCGGCGGAGTTGCCGATCAAGCGACAACGGCCAATGACCCGAAGCTGGAACCGGGTCGANTCAGGCCAGTAATTTCAAACGCCCGACCGTCGGGGTTGGGCGCTACTTTTGCGGGAGTTTTGGTAATGGCAGTTGCTTCCAGTGCCTATAAGAAGGTTCTTGAGGGAGATCAACAACCGAAAGAGGTGTTGGTCAAAATCGATCGGGTGACGAAGAAATTCGATGAAACCATCGCCGTCGACGACGTCTCTCTGACCATCAACAAAGGCGAAATCTTCGCGTTGCTCGGCGGCTCGGGCTCGGGTAAATCGACCCTGCTGCGCATGCTCGCCGGCTTCGAGCGGCCGACCGAGGGGCGCATCTACCTCGATGGCGAGGACATCACCGACCTGCCGCCCTACGAGCGGCCGATCAACATGATGTTCCAGTCCTACGCGCTGTTCCCGCACATGAGCGTGGCCGACAACATCGCCTTCGGCCTCAAGCAGGACAAGATGTCCAAGGCCGATATCGACGCGCGCGTGGCCGAGATGCTCAAGCTGGTGCAGATGAGCCAGTACGCCAAGCGCAAGCCGCACCAGCTGTCCGGCGGCCAGCGCCAGCGCGTGGCCCTGGCCCGCTCCTTGGCCAAGAGCCCGAAGCTGCTGCTGCTCGACGAGCCGATGGGCGCGCTGGACAAGAAACTGCGTTCGCACATGCAGCTGGAGCTGGTGGAGATCATCGAGCGGGTCGGCGTGACCTGCGTGATGGTCACCCACGACCAGGAAGAGGCCATGACCATGGCCCAGCGCATCGCCATCATGCACCTGGGCTGGATTGCCCAGATCGGCAGCCCGGTGGACATCTACGAGACGCCGACCAGCCGCCTGGTCTGCGAATTCATCGGCAACGTCAACCTGTTCGACGGCCAGGTGGTCGAGGACGCCGAAGGCCACGCGCTGATCGACAGCCCGGATCTGGAGCGCAACATCTTCGTCGGCCACGGTGTCAGCACCTCGGTCCAGGACAAGAGCATCACCTACGCCATTCGCCCGGAGAAGCTGCTGGTCACCACCGAGCAGCCGACCTGCGAGTACAACTGGTCGCGCGGCACCGTGCACGACATCGCCTACCTGGGCGGCCATTCGGTGTTCCATGTGCAGTTGCCCAGCGGCAAGATCGTCCAGTCCTTCGTCGCCAACGCCGAACGCCGTGGCGCGCGGCCGACTTGGGACGACCAGGTCTATGTGTGGTGGGAGGATGACAGCGGGGTGGCATTGCGCTCATGAACATTTCCCGAAGCATCAGCCGCCGCCTGCCCAAGGGCCGGCACTTCGTCATCGGAGTGCCCTTCATCTGGTTGTTCATGTTCTTCCTGCTGCCCTTCATCATCGTCCTGAAGATCAGCTTTGCCGAAGCCGAGGTCTCTATTCCGCCGTACACCGACGTGTACACCTGGGCGGAAAACAAGATCTCGCTGGTGCTCAACCTGAGCAACTACATCTTCCTCAGTGAGGACGATCTGTACCTGGCCGCCTACCTCGGCTCGTTGCAGATGGCCTTCTTCAGCACCCTCCTGTGTTTGCTGCTCGGCTATCCGATGGCCTATGCCATCGCCCGCGCCGACAAGGAAATGCAACTGGTCTACCTGCTGCTGATCATGATGCCGACCTGGACGGCAATCCTGATCCGCGTGTACGCCTGGATGGGCATCCTCAGCAACAACGGCCTGCTCAATGGCTTCCTGCAGAGCATCGGCCTGATCGATACGCCGCTGCAGATCCTCAACACCAACATCGCGGTCTATATCGGGGTTGTGTACTCGTACTTGCCGTTCATGGTGCTGCCGCTCTATGCCAACCTGGTCAAGCACGACCAGAGCCTGCTGGAGGCCGCGGCCGACCTGGGCTCGAGTACCTACAACAGCTTCTGGAAGATCACCGTGCCGCTGTCGAAAAACGGTATCGTCGCCGGCTGCATGCTGGTGTTCATCCCGGTGGTCGGCGAGTTCGTGATTCCCGAACTGCTCGGCGGCCCGGAGACCCTGATGATCGGCAAGGTGCTCTGGCAGGAGTTCTTCAACAACCGCGACTGGCCGGTGGCCTCCGCCCTGGCGGTGGTGATGCTGGCGATCCTGATGATCCCGATCATCCTGTTCAATCGTAACCAAGCCAAAGAAATGGAGGGCCGCGCATGAAACGTTACAGTTTCTCCACCATCATGCTGTGGGCCGGCCTGCTGTTCATCTACCTGCCGATGCTGATCCTGGTGATCTACTCGTTCAACGGCTCGCGCCTGGTCACGGTGTGGGGCGGCTGGTCGCTGAAGTGGTACATCGGCCTGCTCGACAACACCCAGTTGATGAACGCCGTGATGCGCTCCCTGGAAATCGCTTGCTATACCGCAGTGGCGGCGGTGGTTCTGGGTACCCTGGCGGCCTTCGTGCTGACCCGGGTCACCCGTTTCAAGGGACGTACCCTGTTCGGTGGCCTGGTCACCGCGCCGCTGGTGATGCCCGAAGTGATCACCGGCCTGTCGCTGCTGTTGCTGTTCGTGGCCATGGCGCAACTGATCGGCTGGCCCGCCGAGCGCGGCATCCTGACCATCTGGATCGCCCACACCACCTTCTGCGCGGCCTACGTGTCGGTGGTGGTCTCGGCGCGCCTGCGCGAGCTGGACCTGTCCATTGAGGAGGCGGCCATGGACCTGGGTGCCAAGCCGTGGAAGGTGTTCTTCCTGATCACCGTGCCGATGATCGCGCCCTCGCTGGCGGCCGGCGGCATGATGTCCTTCGCCCTGTCGCTGGACGACCTGGTTCTGGCCAGCTTCGTTTCCGGTCCCGGCTCCACCACCCTGCCGATGGAGATCTTCTCCGCCGTGCGCCTGGGCGTGAAGCCGGAGATCAACGCGGTGGCCAGCCTGATCCTGCTGTCAGTGTCGCTGATGACCTTTATCATCTGGTTCTTCGCCCGCCGGGCCGAAGACCGACGCAAGAAGGCGATCCAGCAAGCCATGGACGAAAGCACCGGTGCCTACCTGCAAAACGGCCCGGACAGCCGCCGCGACCCGTCGCAGATCCATGCGACCGCTTAGATAGTCACCTGCGTAGAAACGGAAAAGGGTCACTGCGGTGGCCCTTTTTTGTGGGAGGTTCCGCACGACCCGGCTGGCGGTCCGTGCGCAGCGATGCGACGGCCCGCCAGATTACGCCGCACCGCCCATCCTCGGCGTACCGCCTGCGGCGAGTAGCGCCCGCATCATTGCGGCTCCTGGCGCAACTGCTGGCTCACTCGAGGCGCCTGCCTTCGCCGACTTCCTCATGGGTCACGCCGTCGCGGATGTGGTAGATGCGCTTGAAGGTGGGGATGATTTTCTCATCATGGGTGACGACGATGATTGCCGTCTCGAACTGGCGCGCCATGTCATTGAGGATGCGCATGACCGCCATGGCGCGCGTGCTGTCGAGCGGCGCGGTGGGTTCATCGGCGAGGATCACCGGTGGCCGGTTGATCAGCCCGCGGGCAATGGCGACCCGCTGTTGTTCGCCGCCGGAAAGCTGCGAGGGCATGGCGCTGATGCGGTGCTGCACATCCAGGGCCGTCAGCAGTTCCAGGGCTTGTGCGCGCGCCTGGTCATTGGGCATGCCGGTCAGCATCGGTAGCAGGGCGACGTTGTCGGTGACATCGAGAAACGGGATCAGGTACGGCGCCTGGAACACGAAGCCGATCTTGTCTCGGCGCAGGGCGCGCAAGTCGCGGACCTTCCAGCCATTATCAAAGATCACCTGGTCACCCAGGATCATCCGTCCGCCGCTCGGGTCTATCACTGCGCCAAGGCATTTGAGCAGGGTGCTCTTGCCCGAGCCGGAAGGGCCGATCAGGCCCACGACTTCGCCCGGCGCGACCTGCATGTCCACATGCTTCAGCGCGTCGACCGCGGTATCGCCTTTGCCGTAGCGCTTGCTCAAACCTTCGATGCGGATGCCTTTGCTGCTCATTTCAACCACCTATTGCTTCGGCCGGATCGACCTTGAGCGCCATGCGGATGGCGATAAGGCTGGCGAGTACACAGATCGCCAGCACGGCGAAGAAACCGACGACGGAGTCCTGCGGTATCAGCAGCACATACTTGGGGAAAAACGGCGCGGCGAAGGTGGCGGTGATCTTGCCCACCACGAAACCGATCAGGCCCAGGGCCAGGGACTGCTGCATGATCATGGCGGCGATGGTGCGGTTTTTGGTGCCGATCAGCTTCAGCACCGCAATTTCGCGGATCTTGTCCATGGTCAGGGTATAGATGATGAAGGCGACAATGGCCGCGCTGACCAGCGCCAGGATCATCAGGAACATGCCGATCTGTTTGGCCGAGGTGGCGATCAGTTTGCCGATGAGGATGGCTTCCATCTGCGGTCGGGTATAGGTCGTCAGCCGCTTCCAGCGGCGGATGGCTTCGGCTGCCTGATCGGCCACCTGCCCGGGTTGCAGCCGCACCAGCACGGCATTGACCGATTGACTGGTTTCTTGCGAGGCATTGATGGCGGCAAGCAGGCCGGGCACTTCGGCGCGGTTGAAGACCGGGTTGGCTGCAGTGCGCCGGCGATTCTGCCAGAGGGCGTCGTTGTCCTTGAGGAACTGGGCCTGCTGGGCATCCTTCAGCGGGATGAACACCATCGGATCGCCGCTGGACGACACCATGCGCCGGGTCAAGCCCACCACCCGGTACTGGTTGCGGCGGATGTCGAGGCGGTCGCCCAGCTGGAAACCGCTGGCGATATCGGCGACCGCCTCGTAGTGACTGCGGGTGATCTGCCGCCCGGCGATCAGGTACGGCGGCCAGCCGGGCGTGCCCGCCGCGCCGGGTGCGATGCCAACCACCATGGCGCGCACGTCGTCGTCGCCCCTGTCGATCTGCATGGTCAGGTAAGTCACGTTGGCGGCCTGGGCAATACCCGGCATGCCGAGGAGGCCGCGGTAGCGGTCGTCGTTGATGCTGGATGGCTCGGCGTAGGGGCCGAGGGTGCCTTTTTGCACCACCCAGAGGTCGGCGCCGCTGTTGTCGAGCAATACCTTGCCGTCATCCACCATGCCTCTGTATACGCCCGCCATGACCAGGGTCACGCCGATCAACAGGCCGAGGCCGATGCCGGTGAACACGAACTTGCCCCAGGCATGCAGGATGTCGCGACCGGCCAGGCTGATCACCGCGGCACTCCGGGAATGTGTTCGACCACATTCAACCGGCTGCGCTCGGTCAGCGCCTTTTCGCGATAAACCACCACCCGGGCGCCGCTCTCGAGCCCTGCAGCGACCTGCACCCAGCCGTCCAGGTCGGCGGCGCCGAGGCTGATGGGGGTGAAATGCAGGTCGCGATCNATGACCTGCCANACGCCGATACGGCCGGCCTGATNGCTGACTGCCGCATTGGGAAGCACCGGGGCCGCCGCAAGGGCGGGCAAGGCAACGCTGACCTCGGCCAACTCGCCTATCGGCGNCAGGGCCTGCGNTGGAGCCTGGAACGCCACCTTGGCNAGGATCTCCTCGGNNACCGCGTCGGCCATGGGTTCCACGCGCAACACCCGACCGTCCAGCGCCTGGCCGTTGCGCGAACGCAGCACGATGCTTGCCGGCAGGCCGGCCGCGAGCTTCGAGGCGCTGATCTGGTCGAAGCGTGTGTTGATCCACAGGCTGTCCGGGTCGATCAGTTCAACCACGGTCTGGCCCGCGACTATGGTCGTGCCCGGGTCGGCGTTACGCGCGGCGACCACCCCGTCTGTCGGGGCGATCAGGCGCAAGTTGCGGCGCTGCGCCACGAGTGCCTGGTGGTCGGAAGTGGCGCGCGCGAGGTCTTCGCGCGCGGCGGATAGAACNGCATCGGCGATCTGCAGTTCCTGGCGCTTGGTGCTGATGATTTCCTCGCTGGTCATGCGCTTGGCGAACAGTTTCTCGAAACGCTTTGCCTGGGATTGCGCATAGCGGCGCCGCGCCTCGGCCTCGCGCAATACAGCTTCGGCGCGCTTGGCTGCCGCTTGCTGTGAGCGCACGCGCTCATCGAGATCGACCGGCTCCATTTCACCGAGCACCTGCCCGGCCTTCACCCGGTCGCCCACCTGCACATCCAGCCGTTTAACCCGCCCGGTCAGGGTGGGGCCGATCTTGTAGGTGTAGCGCGCCTCGACCGTACCAATGCCGAACAGGGCGGGGCTGAGCGAGCGATCCTGCACGGTCGCCAGCGTCACCGCCACCGGAGCGAGGGGGCCGGAGCTCAGGCCGACATAGACGAACAGCGCGAGCAGCGGGACGAGNACCGCCAGGAGCGCCAGGGTGCGGCGTGTCATTGCGCGGTGCTCGCGATGGCGCGCCGATAAAGCGCAAACACCCTGGGCGCATCCTCACGAATGCGCGTCACGTCCCCGGCCAGCATGGACTGCATGACCAGNCCCTGGATGGTGCCGATGAACAGCGTGGCCGCCGCCTGGCTATCCAGGCTGGCGCACAGCTCGCCGCAGGCCTTGCCCTTCTCGATGCAGCAGTGCAGACGCTCGCCGTAGCGTTGAATCAGGGTCTGCACCATGCGCTTGGCGGCCGTGGTTTCCGCGCGTTGAAGCTCGCCAAAGATCATGCGCGGCACCCCGGGGTGCTCGGCGACGAACTCGATATGGCTCATGAACATGGCCTGCAGCGCGGCCAGGGGCGATTCGATGCCCTGCGCGGCCCGGTCGATCCGGGCCAGGAGGCGCTCGGCAACCCACTCCATGACCGCCTGCCAGATGGCCTCCTTGTTCGGGAAATGGCGGAACAAGGCGCCTTGGGTCAGCTTCATGTGCTTGGCGATTGCCGAAGTGGTGATCTCGCTGGGGTTTTGCGAGCCGGCCAACTCAATCACCGCCTCGACCGTCACGGCCCGTCGTTCATCGGCGGGCAGGTGCCTCGAATGGGTATCCACTGGGGTGTTCCTCGGCTAAGATAGTAATCAATTACTATCTTAGCCCGGTTGATCGCCCTGTCAACCCGTCATGGGAGGCGCTATCGCCGTCGACCAATGTGGCGCTTCCAGCCAGAGCACGGCCCTCGCGCCGTTGGTCCTCGGTCGGTGGTGGAGATCAGCCTGTCCGGGTCAGGTGTTGCACGGGGCTGTGTCTTTCTGTAGGCGCGGATTTCGCGGCCGAAGCACAACAGCGCCCGAACGCATCACGCGCGGCGACTGCGGTGGCGGCCGGGTGATAGTTCCACGTTGAGCCGATACGGATGGAACATTTGCCCGGCGGCGGCGTTAAACCCATAACGCCGCGTGCAGGGGCCGATGTCTTGGGCAGGAAAGTTGACATGCACGACTCGGAAGAACGGTTGATCCAGCAGGCCCAGGCGGGCAATCGGCATGCTTTCGGCTCGCTGATGCAACGCAACCAGGCGCGCGTATTCCAGTTCGTCCGGCGTTTGTGCGCCGGCGGCGACGAGGCGCTGGACATCACCCAGGACACCTTCCTCAAGGCCTATCTGGCCTTGGACAAATGGCGGCCTGAGGCGCGCTTTCAGACCTGGCTGCTGCAGATCGCCCGCAACACCACCCTGGATGCGCTGCGCCGGCAGCGGCGTCAGTCATGCGCAGCCCTCGAGGACTGCGGTCAGCTGGTCAGTCCCGTGGCGTCCCCGGAACAGCAGTTGGCCGGTGCGCAGCGCCTCGCCCTGTTGGAACGTCTGCTGGCCCGGCTGCCGCTGGAGCATCGGGAAATCCTGCTGCTGCGTGAAGTCGAGGGTCTGTCCTATGCAGAGCTGGCGACCACCCTGGGCATCCAGCAGGGAACGGTCAAGTCGCGGCTGGCCCGGGCCCGCGAGGCCATGCTGAGTAGTTATCGACATGCGAACGGAGGGCAACTGGATGACTGAGCACCCGGATATGGAGGCGCTGTCCGCCTACCTCGATGGCGAGTCTGACCCGCTGGAAAGCCGCTGTATCGCCACGCACCTGGCCGTCTGCCCCAGTTGCGCCACTGTTGTTCGCGACTTGCAGGCGATCAGTCAAGGTTTGCGTGCGCTGGTGCCGGAGCAGCCGCCGGTCGATCTGGCCGCGCGCGTCGGCGCCTTGCTCGACAGCCCGCGGCTTACTCGCCAGCGACCGGCCAGATGGCGTAAGCGGCTGCCGGTCGTCGTGGGGGCGGCGGCATCGGTACTGTTCGGCGTGCTGATCGGCTCCGCCTTGCCCGCGGATCCGCCGGCGTCCGCTGCGCTGAGCCTGAATGCCCTGGCCGTGCTGGGGAGTGCCCCGCCCGGCGCCCTCTGTGCCCGCCCCGAATCCTGCTACCTGAAGGTGACCCAGAAATGACGCCCGCCGCCCTTCGTACCGCACTGGTCTTTTCGTTACTGGTCAATGTCGGTGTACTCGCCGCCGCGGGCTGGCAAATGCTCCCGCGCGACGGTCTGCCCATGCCTTCAGGGGCGCCGACCAGCCTGTCCCGCCACCTCCAGCTGAGCGCCGCACAGCTGCAGCGCTGGCATGACGCCGAGATGCTGTTCTTCACCCGGTTGCACGCCTCCGGCGGCGCAATCAAGGAGCACCGCGACCGGTTGATCGAGGCGATCTTCGCTGAGGCCCCAGACCCTGAATTGATCGAGCGCGAGCGGATCGCGATCGCCCGCCTGCAAGACGCACAGCAGCAACAGGTTATCGAGCAGCTTCTGCTCGAACGCAACATTCTCACTGCTGAACAACGTCAACGACTGGCGCAACTGCTCACGCAGCAGCCGGTCGGGCCATCCGGTTTTGAAAGCCTGCACCGTGAATAGACCAGAAGGATGGAACAAAAAATCCCCGGGCGACGTTCAAGTAAATGAAACCAGCCGCTTGCCATCCGCTGCATTTATGGAGTCTTACCATGCGCCCGAACCCCCGTGCCGTCATTCTCGCCCTGATCCTGGGCGCTACTTCCTTGAGCTTT
>C687J26845_10001455_pt1 | contig 14626 bp, 11 predicted proteins | sample RifCSPlowO2_12_FD_26845 | JGI IMG/M metagenome (IMG submission 26845) | reverse complement strand
TTTTTAAGATTTGGATTTTTTTACTGGCCGCTCATTGAGGGAGGCGGCCAATTTTTATGGGCGAAAATGGATCATTTTTAGTGGGCGTTGAGGGTTTAATTCTGTTTCCTAAGATTGAATAACCCATTAGACCTAAAAGTAAAAGGAAAAGGATATAAAAAGCGATCCACCCATATTTAATGGGGTAGGGATTATAGATCCACTCCACTATGCAGGCACCTGCAGGAAGCCTTATAGCCTTAAAGTTAAAGTTTGCGCGATAGACTTTAGTTGGTTCGTTATTTACTGTGGCCTCCCAAAATTTATCAAAAGTATCCAAATAGTAAAGAAAACCTTCTTCAGGCATTGAGGCAGAAATCTTAACCCTATTTGGTGTAAAATCAAGGATTTTATAGTTTACCTTAAGTTCCATTGGAGTACTGCTTAATCCTCTTAAAGCTTCAGAATTATGAATATAAAATGTCGTAGTTGGAGAAGGAGGTGCAATTTTATCGATCTCGTAAATCTTTTCAAAAGGTACAAACGTAGCTGAATTATAAAAATGAAAAACAGGGTACTTAATAAGGTTTCCTGATTCAAAATCTAAATTTTCAAGGAGCAAATGCCAAGCGGGACGTGTATAAAGTACAAGCCAAGTTCTCAAACCAAACCAAGGAGACTTCGTTCCACCATGAACGTATCCTTTGTAATCTCCATACCATAGATTACTTTGTTTAAAAGAAGGTATAGGATTTAACTTTTTAGATTCTGCATACTCTGCCCAGGGCGTAGCATAGTAGCTTTGATCAGGAGTTTGAACCCAAACATCTTTATTACTACGTGCAACCTTGCTCCCGTCTGATAATTGAAAGGGTTTGGAATCCATTCCTAGAATAAGAGTTCCATTTTCTATCTTTGGTTCAACTTCTGAAGAAGATTGAAAATTTGATAAAGTGCTAAAATGTTCCGGATTAGGGAGTAAAGAACTAGGAAGAGTTTGCCCCCAACTTTTTTGTGTCCTTCCCCAATAGTAAGAAGAAGAAATAGATAAATCTGTAAAAGCAAGAACTATAAACACAATTCCTAGATGTGTTTTTATTTTTTTTTGTTCCGTCAGAGGAATGACGATTAAAAGTATGAGAAAAAAAATAGAATAGATAGCTATGTGAGATATACTGTGTTTTATAGATATTGTCGAAGAGACAAATATTGTGCATATTATAATAAAATTAAAAATTAATAAAGAAAAATAAATAGACGTGATTGTTTTTGTTACACGTTTAAAATTCAACTTTATGATACCTTCAAATGTAATTCCTGAGATAAATGCTACCAGAATTAGGGGCATATCTCTTGGCATCATATGGGGCATGGCTCGTATGTTTTTCATTACAGGAATGACATCTGAAATATATTTAAACAAGTTAAAATCAAAAGAGTATGGTAGAACAAAAGAACAAACAAAGTATGTTAAAAAAAGAGGTAAAACAAGGTATGATTTTTTAGATATAAAAAAACTTGTAAGGATTAAAGGAAAAGTAAAAATTCCAATATATCTCATGTCAACTTTTGGTATGAAAAGATCTGCAGACGGAATAGAATTTAAAGCATAGGTATAAATATCATCAAAAGGCGCCCACATGTTTAAGCCGACAAAGATAAATTGTGCATTAAAGTAGCCGCCGCTCATTAAACCTTCTAATCTGTTTGTCGCAAAACTAAAGGGATGGGTGGTATCACTTGGTCCTAGGCGTATAATTTCTTTATATAAAAAATGCATTGGCAGAAATAAATTGATCAGCCCTAATATAATTGTAAAAAAAATTAGCATAAAAATCAAACGTCCCAAGTGTGTGTTCAAAGTATTTTTTGATATTTTAAGAGCGTGAAGAACAAAATTTTTATTAAATATTAAAAAAAAGATTGTAAAAATAGAGATAGGGAAAATAGAACTCGACATAAAAATATAGTTTATTGAACTTATTAAAACAATTAAACTTACTAAAAAAACATAAAGTCCTTTTTGCGATCTATCATAAAAGAAATAAAACAACCCATATAAGTAAAAAAGAGCAGGAATCAAAGGTGGCCCATGATGAATAAGTTTATGAATTTGATCTGTGGAGGCTCCTAGGGTAAAAATGAGAGGAGGTATAAAACGTGCAATGTTGGAAACGATAAGTAGGCGAGACAGAAGCAATACCATACATAAAATCATTGCATAAGTAACTATACTAAATTGAATTTGTACGGCTGCTGCAGTAGAAAACTGGGAAAAATTCACTAAAAGCCAATTGATAAGGTTGCTCAGAAGTGAAAATGGATTTAAGTAATTAAACCATCCAATGGTTAAGTTAATGTATGCTGGCCAACCATTTAATGTTGAGGGATCCCACCAGAGAAACTCATGGTATTTATTAATTGTATGGCTTGCTAAATTATTAAGACTTATGCTTCCGTGAGAATCTCCGATAAAAATAGCCTCTCCGGTTAAATAATACCGACCAAAGTAAATATAATAAATCGAGAAAAAAATGAAAAACTGTAATAAGAACCCAAAAATTTCGTTCTGATAATTTTTTTTAGGAAGTTGTCCAACTTGCTTAGCGCTCATGGCTTATAACTTCTTTGTAATTTGTTTAAAAACTTTATCTTTGATTCTAGTCATTTAACTTTTCGTGCAATAGTTAAAATGTTACCGAGTTTAATCGGTAAAATCAGAGAAGGAAAGGACGGAAGCTTTATTTTTTCTAAGTTAAGCACAACAAAGAAGCTTTTGATAAGATAAAAAAGAGGAAATACATTCGAAGATTTTGAAACTTCTAGCACTTTAAAACCTTCTTTTTTAAGGATGCTTGTTATAGTGCTTGGCGAAAATAATTGAGGATGTTGAAGAGTGAAAGGCGGCCACCTCCTTTTTAAAATTCGCGATAGAAGAGACGATTCATCATGGGTTACTAATAAAAGTATACCATTCGTTTCCATGCACTTTGAAATTTCATTGAGAAGTTTTCGAGGGTCGAGCACATGATCGAGGGTATGAATGATAACAGCTGTTGAGATTTTTTTTGGCAAAACAAATGAAGAGCTGAAATCATTCGTAAAGATTTTTACAGGATGATTTTCAGTGATTTTTTTTAATTGTATATGCGTTTCAATATTAGGTTCAAACAAGTTAAAATAATTGAAATTTCCGTCTTCGATACAAAAATTTGTAAAAATTCCGATATCAGCACCAATTTCAAGGTAGCCACCATCAAGTGGGCTGTATTTTTTTAATTTTTTAAAGTAATTCTCTTGTGTTTTTATACGGCAGTAAAAAGGGACGTTAGACATGTTTTCAGGTTGATTTTTATACAGAGTAGCAAGCTCTTCCTCGTTATAGTAAGTTGGGCAGTATAATAAAGAGCAGTCAGAACATCTGTAATAAGAAAAAAAGAAGCGATGGTTAGTGTAACCTGATAAAAATTGGCCATGTTCTTCAGGCAGAATAGACTCTGCTTGGGGCTTAGAATAGATCTCTAGCTTAGCTTTTTCCGTTGAAGTGAAACATCCGGGGCATACAGCTCTATTTAAGTAAAGGGACTTGTTTTTTTCGCTTTTTAAGATGCTCTGCATTATCGCACTCGCTCTGATTATTTAAGAATGGTTACACGCAATCTTCCCAATGCCAATTTAAAAAGAGAATGGCAAACTGAAAGAATATTACGAATTCTAAGTGAAGCTGATCCTTCTCGATCAAACCCTTCTAAAGGAACCTCAATGTAACTCTTTCCTTCACGAAGTAGACGGGTGATAAATTCCGCTTGATATCCAAGGCCAGTTGCTTCAACATGCCATCTCATCACATCCTTTCGCTGATATATCGGACAACCATTGTAATATTTTATTGAAAAGCCTGTGATTAAGTTAACAGTTTTCGTAAAAAGCTTAGAAACAAGGTGCCTAAATTTTGAGCGATTAACAATCTTTGTATAGTAAGGAACAATCATGTCAGCATCCCCGATTTTTTTGAGAAGCTTTAAGTGTGTCTCTAAAGATTCGATATCATCTCCACAAACTAGTCGGCAGTGCATTCCTTTCCCTTGAAAAGCAGCTTCGACGAAATTATAAGCAACCCCCCGATTTTTTTTATTTTTGAAGACCCTAACGGGCTCATCAGGATTGTTTTTTATATAATCTTTAACAACCTTATATGTATTGTCTTTTGAGGCATCATCAAAAACGATTATATCATAACTAATATTTGATATTTTTGCTGCATTAACTACTTTTTTAATAGCTTTCAGAACATTTTCTTCCTCATTATAGCAGGGAATAATAAACGTGATTTGGGTCAAAATTACATCCTACTCAATAAGGTTTTGCTAAATGCATAATAATTTCTGTTGACGGAATTTTGCAAGTATTGTTTAGAATTTTTATTTCCTTTTCTTTGAAAAGACAATCTATTAACGAGTAGTAACCCTCTCTTTGTCTCACAAATTTTCCTCGATCATTTTTTGCTATAAATTTAGAAACAAACGATTGGTTGGGAACAAAACAAGGGTCAAGGCTGATAATACTCCCTGTAGGTTTTAAAACCTTACAAACTAGTTTTAAAAGATCTATGGCAGCCTCATCTGAGATATGGTGCAAAATGCCCATCAAAAATACTTTGTCTACAGGTTCTAATTTTGTGTTTGATAAAAATTTTTCATTAAACTCACAAGAAAAGAATTCTCCTCTACCGGCATATTTTTTAGCAGCATAATCAATATATTGTTTTTCTGTGTCAAAACCATAGTATTTTTTAACTTTTGGGAGAGATTCGAGTATTTGCGCTGGACCGCATCCTATATCAAGAATAATATCCCCGGGTTTTGGTTTTATGATATTAATACACTTTTCTCGCAACCTATTAGCTCCAATTATACTTTGGATTTTAATATACACTTGTGGATACTTTAAAGGTATTAAGGCCAGTTCAAACATAATAATTCAAATCTCTCATGTTAATTACGTGAGTCTAATAAAGGCAATAAATTTTTTCAACTAATTTCTCGAAATTGTATGAGCAGTGCATATTATGCTCAACCGCTCTGCTGAATATTAAATAACTTTTGAATAGCAGCAATAAACCTTGCATAGCGCCAACCCTTTAAAGTAGGCTGATAGCCTAAATTGCTTTTTTCAGCAAATCCATTCTTTATCAGTATGTTAAGCCTTGCTTTATAACTCTCTTGTTCTATGTAGTTTGCAAAAATTTCCTCTAAAGAAGCTGGTTGGATTTGCAAATTCAGCATCATTCTTAGAGATATTGACTTGTAAATGGCAAAGAACACCATCATCAAGCTAAAGGAAAAAAACCAATAACTCGCTGAAAACTCGAAAAACTTGAGAGAAAAATTAAAGAGCCCAACACCAATGAGTCCAAAGACATATACTATTAAAGAAGTTAAACATAAGAGCACTGCTGGGGAGCGATTAGTTGCAATACGCAATAAAATGAGAAATCCAACGAGAAGAGTTAAAAATAAAATAAATCCTAAAAAAATATCTGTCATATTTATCCTGTCTTTTTTAAATTAAACATCAAAATAAATAACTTATAGATTTTAACAGTACAATTTCCAAAAAATGGGGTTAAGCAAATTTTATTCTTTTCTTGAAAAAGCAATTTTGCAGAAAATAAACCTGAAAAGCGATGTTGAATTAGCCACTGTAGACCTTCTCCTTGTCGATAAGCTTGGGCAAGATTTTTATCATTTAAGGGAGTAGAAGATTTACTAAGGGTTAAAAGGATTCCTAGAGTGTACCCTCGCGAGAGAAGGGCCCAAATTTCTAGATATACCAATAAACTTGTAAAAAAAATCATAAAACTTGAAAGTATTTCATTAAGGGATGTTCCATTGAAATATGTATAAATTATTCCTCCAACCCAAAAACAGAAAATGCTAATAGTTGTCACAAAAAATTGAAGAGCATTTCTATCTTTGAAAAACAAAATTCGTGCAATGATGATTAACGCCATAGGAAATAGTAGTACACTTAAGAATGCAATTGCTTCTGCTGATGAAAGCGAAAAGTTAAGAGATCCTATCTGCAACGGAATTGTTTCTGAAATCACTATCGATAACCTACCTCTATGTGTCGGGTCTTAATTTTAAATTGAATAAAGACATAAAATTTTTAAAGAAGATGGCTCCTTGGGGTTTAAGAAGTGATATCCAACTTAGAAAACCCATTGCAATAGCGACGAAAGTTCCTGTCGCGTGGATAAGTATTGCGTAAGAAATAATGAGATCTCTCGGAATTCCAGTCGGGCGTAAAACAATTACGGTTGCGAGATGTAAGGTTCCAATATAGCTAGGCGCGGAGGGAACCATTACAGCCAGAGACATCGCAAGAAGAAGCACAGAAACTTCCCCTATCCCAAATTGATAGTGAAACGACTCGTTAAAGGATAAGAATAAGAAATATAACCAACACCCATTTATAAACCAGATCAAGAGTGTATATGTAAAAATCTTCAGAGAATCTCTACAGGAGTAATATAAGGATATATTTGCTAAAACATGTTTAATAAAGTAACGAAACAATCTCATATATAATTTTTGGTTATCATTTGGTAAATTAGTTGCCCAGGATTTTATTTTTTGGATTTGTTCTTTGAATGAAAATATGCACATTAAAAAAAAACTACATCCTAAGGTTAGAAAAAAAATAGGGAATTTGATCCACCTTGAGATTGGAAAGTCATAGGTTAGGAGGGCAACGCAAAAAACCAGAGAGAGGGCTAGAAAATCTAAGATATGTTCGTATACTACTGTTCCCAGGATCGAAGCTTTAGAAATATTTCTTTTTTGAGAAAGAGCGAACACCTTTACAAGGTCTCCAGAACGAAAAGGCAAAAGCATATTCATCATGTTGCCCATAGAAAAGGAAACAAAAACGTCTTTTAAGTCAAATGTTGTAAAAAATTTGAGTAAAAGTTGCCATCGAAGTGACTTTAACAAAACACTAAAACTAACAAAAAATAACGCACAAATAAGATGACTTAGCCTTATAGAACTAATTATCTGAGATATCGCGACAAAATTAGTTTTTTCGAATACAACATAAAGTGAAGCAAGCGCAATAATAAATCCAAGAAATGTTTTTAAATACTTCAAACTATACCTTCCATATATGAACAAAACAGGTGGTTTTAATGACGCATGTTCAATTTACTAAGCATATAATCATCATCGGTCAATCCTAAAAGTTGAATATCATTTAGATCTTCCTCGCGACAACTCGCATTTCCAACCATGCCATAATCGAACACTAAGTCAACGTTTAAACGATCTTTAAATAGAAGAGCTGTTTGAACGATATTGGCTCGCATAATTTTTGTATGCGGATGTGTTTCATTTTGTATTATTTTATAACAATGAGAAAATTGAATGGGAAGAACAAGCAAAGAAAATCCATTGCTTATAGATTCTACGCTAATTCTGTCCTTGTTAAAACGAATTTTAGCGTTCTTCGCTTTAGAAAGATTTTTAGGTAAATTAAGTTGTTGAAGAACTACTGATTTTTCAAAGTTAAAATCCTTTTGTTTGAAAAGGTTAAAGATCTCCTTTGCGGACGTTAGAACGATTGTTTCCGTTGGACTGTAGTTTCCAAGATTAGGATTTAAAATTTCATAAAGGTATAAAGGAACTGCTCCTTCTTTATAGAGTTTTATCCTTTGTTGAAAAGTCGAATCACTTAGTTGTGAATCTGTTATGATAAAACGAACCCCTAATAGTTTCAACACGTCGTAATTTAAACTGAATAGATTCAGGTTAGAGATAAAAAACTGGGCATCAGGCTTTGAAAGCATTTCAGCTATAAAAACAAAAAGAGGAATGGTAATCCATTGGCCATATTCTTCTAAAGTTGGTATTTTATAATTCCACAAATCGGCAAGCATATGCCAATTGTTGTAATGTTCTTTAAGGTATTCCCTGGATTTTGTATACATTACAGAAGAATCTAAATAGTTTTTTTCAAGTTTTAAGTGTGGCCGAATTCCTCCTCCTTCTGCTCCTAAATAAGAAATGGCATAGCCTTTAAAAGTTGAATTTGGCTGAAGGCTGATGGCGTTCTCAAGGTAGCTAATAATCTCAGTTTTGTTGGCGCTAGGAAGCGGATGCGGTTTATAGAGTTCTATAGCTTTAATAACATAAAATCCGAACAATGGGATAATAGAAACAATCAACGTCCCGCTTAAAATTAAATTTCCCATAGGAACGGCCGTCTTTTCTTTTAATCGAGAGATAAAAAAATCTATTCGAAAAATTATCCCAAACATTTTCCATGACAGGGAAAAGAATAGGGTAAAAAATATAGCAAAAAAAGGGTAAGCGCTCCATAAGTAAAACGATGGATGGATCATTGAGAGTTTTGGGAAAAGCCCACTATGTATCAAAATAGAGACCGCCTCTGGAAAAAGAAATATAATAATGAAGCCAATCGCTATCCAGCGGTAACTTCGTATAAAACAAGCAAAAATCCCCCCTAAGATTGCGAAGAGATGAAAAAAGGAAACCGGATAATTTGTTTGAATGCAAAAGACACTTGATTGAGGATATGCGCAAAATTTATATTCTTTCAATGTTTGAAAGATGATTTTTAAGTATTCAAAAAAATTGAGATGAGGGACGGAGTTATAGTCAATGAGTGCTCGAGAAACGTATTTCGACGTGCTCGAAAAATATGTGTGAATATCTAGAATAAACACAATTGGCAATAGAAGAATCAATGGAGATGTTTTCCATAAGAAAGTCTCTATTTTTTTATCGGAATTAAAAATGCTTTGGATTAAAATACCCAGTGCAAAAATACCATAACAAGGAAAAAAGGTTAATAAAGTAAAAGGTCCAGAATAAACAGCAACAAAAAACAAAAAGAGAATCAAAATAACCTTTAAAAAATTGAATGCATATGATCCCTTTCCTATTTTTATAAATAAAACTAGGCTTAAATTTAAGAGGGCTGCCAGATGAGCATTAAAGGGAGCGCCAGAGAAAAAACTTACCGCATGTGTGTACGCTGTAAATGGTGGGAATAGGAAAAAAGCAAAAGCCTGCATGGTAACGATGGCTTGAATGCGGGATAGATTGAGAGCTCTAGCTAATAGATAAATAGAAAATGAGACCTCAATAAGATAAAATCCATAAGAAAAGAGATAGGTCCATATTCTTTCAAGGGGTAAGGAAAGAAATAAAGCTCCAGGATTGAGCCAAATGTTATTAGGAAAAAAAAGTGAAACCATTCCCTCAAAAGGATTTATATTGCTCATTGAAAAAGGAAAAGACCAAGAAAATAGTGCACGTGAATACCACTCGGCAAATTGTCCATCGATGTCTGTATAAAGACCCCAAATATATTGGCTAGGAGCTTTGTACCAACCTATAAGAAAAAGAGCAAAAAAGAACGCGAGCGAGAAAAAGATAAAAATATTATTTACGTTTACTGTATTTGTTTTTTCTTCCACATTTAATCTCCATAAGCGGAATATAAACTTAGAGAATTCCTAATTCCTTTTCATCCAAATCTATGCGATAAATTCCTTTCAATGTCTAGAAAAAAATCAGGTATACCATTCTCCAATGAAGAAGCCTTATTAAAGGCACGGGATTCGTAAAAAAAGATAAGGAGTCTGTGATATAATCGTTGTAATTTAATAAAATTTTATGTATAAATAGGGCATGAGAATTGAACTTACGATTAAAGAAAAAGAAGAGCTGGAATCACAGCATAGTAAAGAGAGAGATCGCCGTGTGGCAGATCGCATCAAAGCAGTTTTGTTGAATGCAGAAGGGTGGACCCAAAAGCAAATTGCTCAGGCCTTGCGGATTCGTTATGAAACAGTTCAAGATCACCTTAACGACTACCTGAAAAGCAAGAAGCTCATACCGGAAAATGGGGGCTCGACCAGCCGCCTTAATCCGGATCAAACTTCTCAGCTAATCAGCCACCTCGAGAACAACACATACCTAAAAGTTGCCCATATTTGCGCTTATGTAGAGCTGACTTTCAGCGTGCGCTTTACCCCTTCAGGTATGACAAAATGGCTTGTTCGCAACAACTTTTCCTACAAAAAACCAAAGGGGTCTCCTGCAAAAGCGGATCCGGAAAAACAGGCTGAGTTTATCAGATATTATGAGGACCTCCTCAATACAATCCTTGAGGATGAGCCGGTTGAGTTTGCAGATGCAGTTCATCCTACAATGGCAACGAAAGTCACCTATGGATGGATTCGTAAAGGGAAAGATAAACTGATTGAAACCATTGCTTCTCGAACACGCGTCAATCTCTTGGGCTCCATCAGTTTGGAGACCATGGATGTTACCATTGCAGCCCATGAGACCATTGATAGTAAAGCTATGGAAAAGCATTTTGCAGCATTACGTAAAAAATATCCACACGCTCCAAAAATTCACCTGATTACAGACAGAGGGTCTTATAACACCAGCATTGAAACAAAAGATGCGGCTGAAAAATATGGAATTGTTTTGCATCATCTTCCCCCTTATAGCCCCAATTTGAATCCAATTGAGCGATTATGGAAGGTTATGAATGAATACGTACGAAATAATCGTGTTTTTAAGACTGCTGCTGAATTTAGACAGGCCATCAACGAGTTCTTTACCAAATGGCCACAGATTGCACTCTCTATGGTTGATCGGATCAATGATAACTTTCAGATTCTAAATAAGGTGTCTTGAAGTAGAAGGGATATAGCGCTGGCAACTCTATTAAAGGAGATTATTTAATGCGTAGGAACATAGCTAGGAATGGATTCCGACAATTGAATTTTACTACATGGGTCGTGGGACTATTTTTATTAACAAGTGGTTCTATTTTCGCCGGTGTGGAAGTTGATGATTTTGAACCCGTGCATATAAAAGTCCATCCGCAATCTAAGCCTTTTAAGCTTCCGGATGGTAGCGAGGTAACACAAAATCAATCTAATTTTTTTGTCAAAGAGCCTGGCGCTTCTTGTTATGCAACGACTTGGAAAGATTATGTGCTTCGAAAAAATTTAAACCTTCAAGTTATTGTTGATTCCAGCGAAAATGATCAAACTCCTGTATTGAGAATAATCAGAGGAACTGCTCCCTTTAAATTGCCTGATGGAAGCGAAGTCTCTCATAATGGAGGTGATGAAGTTTGGGTAAAAACATTAGGGCAAGCTTACTATGTAACCCCTTGGTCACAATATATAACACAAACTAGTATTCAACTAGTCCCCCGTCTTGTTTCTAGGCCTAAGGCCTTAGTTGAAATGACTATTACACGCGCTAGCCCTCTTTTCACTTTTAAGCTTCCGGATGGATGTGAAGTCCATGTAAATAACGGCAATAGAGTTTGGGTTAAAACTCCTCAGCAAAGCTTCCCTAATACGAGATGGGAAGATTATATATATTCAAGAAAATTAAATATTTGGCCTGTAGTTACGAATGGTGACGTAGATGCAGTTAAGCTACATATAAAGCGAGGCAGTATTCCGTTCAGTTTTCCAGGAGGCTATAAAATTGCAACAAATTCTTCTGATGAAGTTTGGGTTCAAGAGCCGGGTTGTGATTATTTCGCTACACCTTGGGCAATTTTTACGAAAAAAGTAGGCTTAATGGCAAGCCCTGTTATTGTTAATGAACAACCATGTTCAATTCCTGTGCGTTTTGATGAACCCCAAGAAGCGCTTTTAAAAGAGGGCTATAAGGGGGTGTTTAAAATTAATCAACAAGCTTGTCAATTCGGATATAGCACCTTTTCAGGCAAGGAAGTTACTCCTGAGTCTTTACGCGTTGCTTCTCTAGCAGGAGGGTCCAAAAAATACGCACATTTTGAGCTTACTCCACCTTCTCCAAGTAATTTCAAGACTGTTTATCGAGTAATTCAGCAAGATTCATTTGAGGCTGCGAGAGAAATGATCAATCAAGGCCTTTCTCCTTGCGTGTCAAATGCAGCTAATAAGGATACACCTGGAGGGGGTGTCGTAGCCGGAGCACAAGCACAAGAAGAAGAGATTTGTAAAAGATCTACACTGTATAGAGGTTTATTGCCATCGCTCTATCCTATGAAGGATAACGAGCTCATATACAATCCTGATGTAACTGTTTTTATGCACCCCCAAACTTACTCGTTTATGGAGAATCCATATCAGCTTGCAGTGATTACCCAAGCCTATCTCTGCTTACCTGGTAATCTTTCCAATTATTCGGAGCCAGAAAAATCAGTTGAATATCAAAAGATAACGATTGATAAGGTTAGAGCGCATTTACGTTTAGCTGCTCAAAAAGGCCATGATTCTGTTGTTCTTACAGCATCTGGGTGTGGTGCATTTAGTGGGGGAAGACCAGGGCTAGTTTCTCAAGCAGTGGCTAAAATCTATCATGAAATTCTCAAAAATGAGTTCAAAGGTGTATTTAAGGAAGTTAGATTTGCTATTCTTTCGACTCTTGTTAGTTCTATTTTTCGAAACGAATTTAACCTAAGCAAATAACTCCAAACATAAAAATAATTTCTACTCCCAAACCTCAAGCTTTGTTCCTCGCCCTTAAAATCTACTTTCGCCCCAGCTCTAATATAAAAACTTCTTCTTGAATTTTCTTACGATTAACTTATATATTAAGTAAGTAAATTATTTAAAGATTTATAGGCGGAGTTAATTTCAATGATTGCAAAAAGATATTTAACAATGGTTCTATTCACAGTATTTGCCTTTGCTATATCGACGCCTACGTTAGCATTTATGAATTGGAGTGAGGATTTTTTAGATAACCAGACTATTCGTAAAATGAATTCACATGATGATGACATAGATAAATTTACAGAGGCAGGATATCCCGGTCCAAGTAGATCAAAACTATATGAGCATGTTGGATTTCCCAAAACCACTGTTACCCATCCATATAATCCAACTGGTGAATATGGCAATGAACCCAATGTAACTTATAAGCTAAGAAATGGTCATCATCCTATACACTATACATTCAACCTTAGGGCTTGAGAAAAAATAAGTTAAATGATTATGGGGCTATCGTATAGTTCCATTCAGGATGGAAAGAGTCTCCCGTAAGCTTGATAGACTCGATTTCTTCTTGAGTGACAACAATACCTTTTTGATATGTATTGTTATCTAAAAATGCCTTTATATTTAATAATTGTTTCCATTGAAACCAAAGGATTACGCTTTCACCTGATTCACATTGCAGGGTGTGTCATTCAACATGCACGGCGGCTTATCATTAAAGTGAGCTCACATCCTAAAATTATTGGTCTTATCCAGACCATCCGGCAAAAATAGAAGCCTTGGCCATTCCTCCACCAAGAGAGATACCCTTATGTTCATAACCAAGAAAGGAGACAAAACCATTTTGAAGGATTGCTGGGGTTGAAATGAACTCGTCCTCAGAAGATCAATTTATGGAACAAACAGAGCCATTTTAACTTTTTCTAAGAAGGTTTGGCAGCATCTCTAAAAAATGCAGCCGCAAAAACTAAAAAGGTCTTTTTTAACACCCTTCAACTCATCCTAAAATTTAGGTGAAGGATTTTGGTAGCAGATCGGTGTTGACTTTTAGCTGTCTTTTTATATGATGATATTAGAGTTTTATTATAAAGGATTTGTTATGTTAAAATTTTCTCTTCTCTTTTCTTCTTCGTTTTTAGTTCTTTCATTATTTGTTAATCATTCTCTCGATGCTATGATTCACAACCATTTTGCCCCAGAGGAAAGCGACTCCGTACGACATTCTCAAGGCTCTCCTCAAAGGATAGAAGAAGAAAAGTCAGATACTAAAAGCACGGTCAGGACTCCAGATAAGACTAACAACCCTCTGCCACAAGGGGAAGAACTCCTTCCTTCTTTTTCATCCAGTAAACACCAAGAGGAGGTCCGTGGCTTTCTTAGGAGAACAGCAATTGCAAGCGTAAATCAGCTCGAGAAGAGATTGAATGAAATGAATCCTACGGATTTAGAAGGGATGTATAAGGTTGCAACAGCATTGCGGCATGTTGAAAAAAAGTGGTGGGGATTGGCTTCAGAGATCTTCATAAGGCTAACTAATTATCCCCAAATTGATCCTTCTTTAAAAGGATTTTGCTATTTGGGGTTAGCAAAGATAGCCTCAAGAAATTATAATGGCGCTGAAAAGATTAAGTATGGAGAGAAGGCTATAGAGAGCGACCCGCGGTGCGCGAGGTTTCGCATATGGCTTGGAAATGTCTATAATGTACATAATCAGACATACAAGGGGGTTGCACAGCTCGAAACAGCTCTGCAATTAGCAGGAGATATAGGGGACAAGTCCTTGCAAGCCGAAGCTCACATCGGCCTTGGAAATGCGCGCGATGGAGATGATAAAGATCACTATCGTAAGGCTCTGCGATTAGCAGGAGATATAGGGGACAAGTCCTTGCAAGCCGAAGCTCACATCGGCCTTGGAAATGCGCGCGATGGAGATGATAAAGCTCACTATCGTGAGGCTCTGCGATTAGCAGGAGAGATAGGGGACAAGTCCTTGCAAGCCGAAGCTCACATCGGCCTTGGAAATGCGCGCGATGGAGATGATAAAGCTCACTATCGTGAGGCTCTGGGATTAGCAGGAGAGATAGGGGACAAGTCCTT
>C687J26845_10001453_pt1 | contig 14637 bp, 12 predicted proteins | sample RifCSPlowO2_12_FD_26845 | JGI IMG/M metagenome (IMG submission 26845) | reverse complement strand
GTTTGCCACGCCGGAAATGAGGTAATCGTTTATACCTCCGAAGACAAGGTTTTTTCAGAACCTGTGCTTCAGGCATTCGAAAAGAAGACGGGAATAAAAGTCCGGGCTATTTATGATACAGAAGAGACCAAGAGCACAGGCGTGGTCAATCGTCTGATTGCAGAGAAAGACAATCCACAGGCTGACGTATTTTGGAGCGGGGATCCTGTACGTCCTGCCTTGCTTGAATTTAAAGGGATGGTAACGCCATATTTTTCAAGCGCCGCATCGGATATCCCGAAGATTTACAAGGATGAGGATGGCCATTGGACTGGATTCTCCGCACGGGCACGCATCATTCTTTATAATTCAAGCCTTGTAAGTATGGACGAAAGACCTTTGTCCATATTCGATCTTGCTAAACCCGCGTGGAGGGGGCAGGTAGCCATAGCAAACCCATTGTTTGGCACCACATCAATCCACATGGCGGCATTATTTATCCTTTTGGGTGATGAAAAGGCCATAAAATTTCTGAATGACCTTAAGGCCAACGGTGTAAAGATCGTTTCCTCAAATAGTGAGGTAAGGCGACTCGTAGCAAGGGGAGAGGTCAAGGCAGGTATTACTGATACGGACGATGCCAATGTTGCCGTTCGGGAGGGGAGTGCAGTAAAAATCGTATATCCAGATGAATCAGGTATGGGTACCCTTATTATGCCTAATATGGTGTGTCTCATAAAAAACAGCCCAAATCAGGAGAACGGAAAGAAATTGATTGATTACCTGGTCAGTAGTGAGGTTGAAAAAAGTCTGGCGTTTGCGATGTGTGCACAGATGCCGCTGAGACATTATGTGCGGACACCTGCGGATGTGTTAACCATTGACGCTGTAAAAGGTATGAATGTTAATTATCATGACGTTGCAAAGAAGCTGGACGAGATCGGAGAATTTCTCAAGCAGTGGGCGGGATATTAATTATGAAACAAAATCAATGGTAATTAACTTGAGTAATTCAGAATTATAAGATGGGATTTCTTCCCTTTCTAAAGATAGCTTGCCTTCAAGAAATTCTGATATCTCTACAAGAAGTCTTTTCCAGCTTTTATGATTATTCTTATAGTTTTTCCACACAGCCCTCAACTTTTGAAGCCTCTTTTTGGTAAGACTTATTGTTAATAGCTTTTCCTTTGCCATTTCCCATTTCTCTTCACTTTTTTTGTCCTCAGCAAAGTCGAGAAGATATTCATCTATTCTTGAATCAATATCTCTAATAAGATGTGCAACAAACTTCTTGCTTTTGTCTGAATTTAATTCACCGAAGGTAGAATCAACTGTTTCTCGTTGCTCCACCTCTTTGTAAATTAACTCTATCTCTTTGATCGTCTCTGAATTCAAATTATAAACCTTTTCAAAGAAATCGGGTATTTCTCTTATCTCATTTGGAAGACAGGAAATATAATTCAGTATCTTTGTCTTATTGGTAATTTTTTCACCTTTTATAAAGTCGTAAAAAAACCAAAAATGGAAATCATCACCGTATTTATAATACAAAAAAATCCCCTTTATTCCTTTCTTAAGACCGCTGTAAATCCCCAATGGAATAGATTCCAGTTCCTGTATAGCTTTTGCCTTTAGATAATCCTTCAACGGTTGATAAAACTTTTCTCCGCCGCCAAAGACTTCTTTTTCTAACTCATCAAATATGGTTGCGTCCTGTTCCTTTATTCTTCTTATAACGCCAAATACTTTGGGGTTAACCTCCTCTCCCAAGACAGTAACGTCGAGCCCGACAGCGCTATCTATATTTCTAATCTTATTCTGAAGGACTTCCACAAGGCGCAAGAGGTCTTCCAGTTCTTCTTCTGGAAAGAAATTATACACGTAGATTTCCTTAAACGGAGAGCCGATCCTGTCAATCCTACCCGCTCTTTGTATCATCCTGGTAGGGTTCCAGTGCAAATCGTAATTGATGAGATAACGGGCCTTCTGAAGGTTCATTCCCTCAGAAAGGACGTCTGTACTCATAAGAATATTGATCTTCCCATTCATAAAATCGTTTACAATTTCTGTACGTTTGGTAGCGGATGTTATCCTCCCGGAAATCTTTTCAATACTTATTTTGGAAAATAAGGAATCTTCAGATATCTTCTCGTAGATGTAATCTAAGGTATCTGCGTAATAGGTAAAAATAACCACCTGACCTTTATTGCTCAGTTCCAGCAGCCTTTCTTTTAACTCTTTAAGCTTCGCGTCTGCCTCCGCATCTATCGCCTCCACTTTTTTACCCATCTCATTAAAAAGAGCTATGTCCTTTTCTATATCCCTGAAAAACTTTTCTTTGCGATAATTATCAATGTTTATATCTTCCAACTCTTCTATAAACGCCTCTGCAGTTTCCTCATCCTGGTTAGATACATATTTATAAAAAGACTTTTTGGTGAGGAACTTACCCTTTTTCAGATATTCTTTGAATTTTTCCAGGAAATTTACATGCTTTAAGACGCTCTTCCGAAATGCCTCAACACTGCTCTCAAGTCTCTTCAACAGGATAGTCCTGAAAATACCTTCTAATGCTACCATTCGTCCTAGAGCCATTTCTTCTTCTTTAGATAGTTTCTCTGTCCTGTATTCAGGATCAAGAATCCTGTAATATGCCATGGTTAATTCTTCAGTAATTGTACGGGATATATCCCTGTAAAGTCCCTGATATGTCTTGTCAAGCTGATATTCAATGTTTTCTAAAACCCTTTCAGGAAAGATAATCTTTTGCCCATGTATCATTGCGTCAGGATAGTTCTGCTTGATATAGTCCCTCGTCCTCCTTATTGATATCTCATTCATAAGATCATTAAGCAGGTTGGGGTCTTCTTCCTTATCAACATCCTTGAAAAACTTAAAGAGATCCAATATACCTTCTTTCATAAAAGTTTTCTGGCCAGTAAGGGTAAGGAGCATTATTTGCCAGTAAAGGTCCCATATCGTGTTATTTATGGGTGTGGCTGTAAGGAAGAGAATATAGGGCCTTTCGCCGCCCTTTGTTATATGATCCGATATGAGTGTAAAGAAGTTCTCCCATCGATTGGAAAGAGGATTTCTAAAATTATGGCTTTCATCCACCACTATTAAAGATATCTCCGTCATGTCGCTTCCTATAGCCTGTCTTGCTTTATTAAGAAAATCATCAGTAGCAAGCTCTTCCTGCGAAAGTATGCTTTCGGAAAGCAACAAGTCTTTAACCTCATCTCTCCACATATTCCTCAATTGTGCCGGACAGACGATGAGAAACCTCTTTCTCTTATAAAAACCGAATTCTTCTAATATCTTTTTGGCTATCCAAGTCTTACCCAAACCCACAGAATCAGCCACCATACATGCCCTGTACTTCTTAAGCCTGGTAAAAACCCTTCTTACAGCATCTTCCTGAAACTCTGCAAGATTAACCTTTGAATCTGGGAGCGTTTCTTCCCCGCCCTTTTTTCCCTCATCTTCAAATTGAATATCGTCTTTTTGAAGTTCATAAAGGGACTTTATATAAACCTCGTAAGGTGTGTATTCCCTCGTTCCAAACCGTGAGGCTTCGAGAATCCTGATAAGTTCAGCTTTAAAATCTGCCGCTTCATTCCAGAATTTATCAAACCATTTTTCCCTTACATACTTGGCCTCTGCTTCAAGGGATACTGAATTAAGTTCTGTGTTGTGCGTCAACCCTGAAGGTGTAAAGTTTGATGAACCTACCACTATAAGCTGGTCAAAGATATAAGCCTTTCCATGCAGAAATTCCTTGTCATAGAGTCTAACCTCTGTATTATCTTTGCTGAGAAATTGTATGAATATCTTGACCAGGCTATCCTTCTCCTGGGATAGGTCAAATCCCTCAACCTCTTCCCGAATCATCTTTGAAAGTACTTCACCCAACGTAACCTCGTTTTTAATCTCTGGTGTCTTTCCAAGGAGCAGGCGAAAACGTCTGACGCCTTGAATATTGTCTTTTATCAGGGCAAATGCCTGGATATTAAAGAAGGCAGTTGCTATATCGAATTGTGTGTTAGGAATTTCCTTCAGGACATCGTTAAGGAATGTAGATAATTTTACATCGCTGTTATCTATGATTTTTTTGGGGATCATGGGTTATTCTTTCTTTCCACACCTTTGATTAGCAAGTCACGAACATCTGGTTGGGATTGATACTGTTAAAGAACTGGCTCGCGCAAAACACTTCCAAACTGGTCAAAGTGAGGATCAAAAGCAAATGCCTTCTTGATGCCTGACCGTTTCATAAAAACATAACTGGTGCAATCCGTCAGGCTCCAATATTTATCCTGATATTTATCAAAGATTTCCCATGCCTTATAAAAATCCTCTTCGGTAATCTTTTTGACACCTGCCAGGTCTCGGACTCGTTTGCTTATTGTTAATGCAAATTCTTTATTTCCTCTTGAAATGGCCAGAGTTAACAATTCATCTACTATATAGTCCGTCAGAATAAATTTTGGACGTTGGTTTATAAACCACTCTTTGGCGGAATTATGAAATTCGTCATTAGGGTTAATCAAGGCAAAGGTCGCAGATGTATCTGCAAATATCATTTCTTTTCCCTAAAGAAGTGGTAGTCGTGATTCGTAGATAAATCCTTAGGAAGGTCTGCGGGACAGGCACTCCAAATATCCTCAAGTGCTGCCATTGCCTTATTAAATTCATCATCTGACATTTTATTCTCTACTATTTCAGTTAAACTTTGGGATGGCTTAGGGCGTTTTGTTTTTTTTACAATTGCAGAAGGTGTAGTCTGGGTTTTTGTTTGTGCATCTTCTATTAGTTTTTTTAAATGTTTTATAGTCATACAAATATTCCTTTCAGATTTTTTTGTTATTTTACCAATGCTTTGATATAGGGTAAAGAGAAAATTCCATACTTGGAGGATTGGTAGTGGCAATTCATGAATTGCCACTTAAGATTTTTTTCTCTATTCCTCTCATCTTCCGTCAGGCCGAGGATATCGAATACTACATCCTCTAAAGCCTTGTGGTCGGGGAGGGAATTGGGTTTTTGTTCATAAAATGCAGATTAAGTTCTAAGCAATCGTATGATGTGCAGGGATCACTTCTACGATTATTTTGCCCAAAAGTTCTTCACCTAACACAACGCTGGCGTTTAAAATTTCTAAACCGGCTAGTTTTTCGTCAGGTCCGTAGTTAGCCATAACGTCTTCACTTAACTCCCTGTTTTCCGCAGTTCTCGGTTCCAGATGCCTGAATTCGATATATAATGCATCAACCTCCGAGTCATACTGTATTTTCATTGTGTCACCTCCGAATTAGTAAAGTAAACTTTTACAGTTACTATTGTAATTTTTTCTGATTCATCTGCAAATATGGATTCTACTATTTTCCCCGTGCCGTCAGGAGTTTCCTCCTGACGGCAACCATTTACAAATCTATTGCTTCTCAACAAATATATCTTGACAAATAAAGCAAATAAGGTAAAAATCTTTAAAAGAGCGGTAAGACCGCTGTGGGTTCCTTTGGTGTTCCCTTCCGTAGGTTGGCAAAGCCAGAGGGTACGCACCCACAGGGCGCGCTCAAGCAAATCATACATAGAAAGTTGTTCATCTACCAATCGCGGTAGAAGGACCTCGGGGGCCGCCTGAAAAGGCGGTCGCTGTTTTTTAGAGCCTGTTCTCATATTTCCTTCTCAAATCCTTTTGATTCCAAGACACTCCACATAAAATGCTGTGACCCAATATTAAACATCCTTTTTCTTCTGCGGTCGGGTTGCGGATTGGGTGTTTGTCCTTTTGTACCTACCAGTGCTTCAGCAAGCCTCGGCCAAGCCCTATGTGATGTTGAAAAAACATCCTTCCTCAATATTTCGTAGTTACGTAGATTCCAGCGCGACCAAAGCAAGGATATCCCTGTTTGTCTTTGTGCTTATTCAGTTTCGAATCATATGATTTATGTGTGAATCTTTTACCGCATAAACTGCACTCGAAAATATATTTTGGTCCGTAATTCGAGGTAAAGCTTTTCGGTCTTCTGACAACGGATCTTGTCTTTTTTGGTCTTGAGATCCCAACGCCGCTTATCTTTACATTGGTCGGAGGTGCCGAAATTGGGCCTGCAGGAGTCAGTTCAACGGCATACTTTGGTGTAAACGGAATCTTCGTAACTTCTGCGCTCCGCATCCGGTCAACTCTGTATGACCTGTCTTGTTGTGTTTCATGTTTTACAGCATAGAGCAATAAATTCCCGTCCCTCGTACGCCTCAAGGAATACGGCTCGATAAGAGGCTGTTTCCGATTACCATCAACGTCTACATAATTTAACCTCACACACAGACGGTTTGCTGCTGCAAAACGTATTAGTTCGAGCGGTGCAGCAGTATGCCATGCTTCTGCCATTGCTGGCGGTTGCCATGAGACATCTACCGACTGACCCATTACCGGTATAGCAGAAGGTGCTGGTTTCACAATAGCACGATAGAGCCACTCGAATATCTCCGGAAGTTCCTGCCAGAATTGATCAAAAGGTGGCAGGGCCGGCACCTGATGTCCAAGCATGTTTTCCCATTCAGTTTCCAGTTCTGCGCGTTCCGGCTTGCTCTCAAGAGACTCTATCGTCGGCACTGATATTCCTTTGAAAGCACACTTCTTTTCAAGTGTGCTCAAAATAGCATTACGGCTAAGTTTTGTACTGTCGTGACGATACAGATGGATTACATCATAAAGGTCCCGAGGCCTCAAACGCTCTGCCAGTGCTCTGACTTTTTCAGCAAAGATCTCTTCGAAACTATAGCATTGGACGTGAATACCGTCATCCGGTCTGTCAGAATAAGGATGGTGAACTTCGCGGCTGACAGGGTCCAAGACTAAAACCTCATCATCTGTTAAATCCAGCTTTATGCGTGGTAGATTACCTCCAGGCTTTAATGGTCCTCGATAGGAGATTCGGCCTTGAACCGATATCTTGTCCCTCGTATTCGTATATATCTCGAAATAGATCAGTTCGTGCGGTATTTCAATGCCAGCAACGTCATAGATCCAATCTGCGATTTCTTTGAATGCTTTGAACAAGAAGCTTTTATCTTGATGATCAGGCTGTATAACTGTAAAATCCAGGTCCTCAGAAAAACGATATGTCTCAAAATAACACTTCTTTAAACACGTTCCTCCTTTGAAAACCCAACTTGACCCAAGCTCAGCATGATTAGAAATCCCTCCCACTACCCATCCGAGGACATAATCTTTTTCAATGGTATTTGCAGTCAGACCGAACTCTCTGGAGAAATCCATTATTTCCTGACGGTCAATCAAATCATTTCTCCTTTAACCAGCTTTCTGGCACCCATAACCTCCATCGTGTTATTAACCTCTTAGACTTTAATGCTGGATCAAGTTTGACATTCCCTTTTGTCTGACGAGATTTGCACTCATCAATAGCGGTTTTCAGATCTGGAGCAAACCGTTCCATCAGGAATCCGAGGCGTTTAAAAACAGCCCCGTTATTAAGACGTTTTGCATATTCAATCAACAGGTCTATATTCCTGCTTTCAGATTTCAGATAATTGACAAATATATCCGTGCTTGACCGTATCCCTCCCCCAAGCTTCGGATCAGTTAGCATATCAACAATAGTGCGTGAAGGGTCTGCGACAGAAACCTTCACTGGACCTCTCCAGACAGGCTTAGTACCAAAGAGGGCGTTCTCTGATATAGTGCGGATTATGAAGCTTGTTCCTTTAATGACAGGCGCACGGTCTCTCGGTTTTTGTGTTGTTAAGACAACGATGGTACGAAAAACTTGTTCTGTAAGGTCCCAATACTCAGCAGCACTCCACCCTCCAATATAACAAGGAGAAAATAGGCGATCTGCAAGAATCCAAGGATCGTCCACTGGGATATCAGCTGTGCTGGATTCCAGTGGAATTCTTATATACAGGCCCCTGCGCACACGGGAGAGCCAACCTTTTTTTGCCCATCGTGAAAGCATCTTGGCCGCATCGACTGGAGAAACCTTTAAAATACTGACAGCGTCGGAAACCGAGATCGTTCCTTTCGTCTTCCGGAATATCGCCGATAGCCTCTTTCTGTCTTCTTTCCCTAAGCCTGATATAGCTTCTTTCATAGTATACTTTGTATGCTATTTCTCATAAATTGAATGAATTATAGCATATTTGATGTACTTGTCAAATACATCGAATATGTAATATTTCAGCTAATATGTGAATTGTTGCATATTAAATATACCTAAGACTCACACACTCCTTACATTTAAGATAAAAGCTCCGCTTTCGTCAAGGTACAGGTAAAGCATTATTCAGATTGCCTACCCTCCACAATCTCAATCTCCTGCCTTTGCACTCAGAAAATATGCCCGTCCAATCTTTCCTGCCCCACAAAAAAGGTGCTATTCAAAAGACAAGACCTGCCCTCCGTTGTCGTTCTTAATTCCTTGATTTTTGATCCCCTTCACAACATTGGAGATAACATTTACTGAATGCTTAAAACTCATTCTGGAGAAAAGTTCCAATATGAACCCACTGGTCAATAAGCTTTTTAGTATCTTCATCCTTCTGAATAACATCTTTAGATTTTAAAAACATATGGCAATATACCTTTATCATATTTGCCATTGCAATCATTATAAGTTTCATCGTGTCAACACACAGGGCTTTTTGAGTCTCTTTGGTTTGTGCATTACTTACCTGCTGAGCGCTTTGGCATCCTGAGTGTGCCCACATGCATAAATAGCTGTAAAACTGTTTAGCATGAATTTCACTTAAGCCAGCAGACAAACCTATGTTCGTCCATGACTAAAGCCTCCATTGTCCCTTTTCAAGTAATTTCTTTTTTTTCTTTTCATCAAGTTGTTTAAAGAAACTGTTATTGTTAATCTTTTCCTTCGAGGCATCAATGATTTTCTTGTCATCGGTAAGTTGCTTTTTCCCTTCCTCAGGCCGCGATGGAAATTTTTGTCTGTCGATATAGCTTGCACGAAGCCATGAGTAATACCTAAAGTCTTTCTAATCATTTGACCGAGGCTCTACGAAAACATAATGGAAAACTAGGAAGGACTCAAGCGCTGCCCTGCCTAAAACATTTATCGATCCCGGATCAAAGAAGCCGATCCCTCTATCTGTAACCTTGACACCTGGCAAGGTCGTACTTCCAAAAAGATACAGTGCCGATGCAGCATGCCCAATAAATTTCTTACAAAGCCCTTCAGCCTCTAATAACCGATCGTCCTCCCCTAATGCAGTGCCTTTATTTGCCTCTGCAACTTTGATTAATGTCTCAAGCAGCTTTATATAATCTTCTTGGAAAGTGGACATCACATTCATCCCCTCACACGCTCCTTGCCTTTTATTTGCTCGGTGTACCAAACAGTTTCTTAAATATTGCTACTGCAGGTCCTTCTTGACCCTTGTGCCAATACTTTATTGCCATATCCGATAGTCTGAGTCCATCGTTAATCTTTGCCTTAAATATTTTTAATAGCATAGGGTTTCGATATAAATAATCGTCGACATATTCATAACCTTCTGGCTCGACAACGAAGGGTTTATCATTATGTTGAAATAATTCATGAGTTGCATAGAGCCACCTATAGATGCCGGTGGGATAATTTTCAATCCTGTATTCAGAAAACACACGGTCAGTTAAAAGCTCAACATGAAAAGACTTAATAGGCTTTCTGAGATTGCTATTCCTAATCCATTGTTTAACCATCTTGATAAGAGGAATAAATAAACCACCGTTTCTCCTATTAGCCATTGTTAGCCATCTATTTGGTAGATTAGGATAACATTGTTCCCAACGATTTAAATCAGCACTTGGGATATCGTAAATATCATCATTATCTTGATATGACACCACCGGAACGATTTCAAATCTTTTTAAGAAAAAGCTTACTTCAATGCAAGGCGGACTTAATTTTATCGGTGTATCTGGGAAACTTTTTTTCAACGCATGCACGAATAGCAGCATTATTTCTTTAGGGTTTTTGTTTTTTGCATGCAGCGAATAATCAATTCGGATATATAAATCTATATCATCCAGAGGGCGTATAATGGTCTCTCTTGAATAGGAACCTGTATAAAAGGATGGCTTTTGATAAATCAAGGATATGCGTGGAGAACCTTGTAAAGCCGCTAAGATTCTGTCGCGAGATTTGCTAACGCCTTCAACCTGTGTTTCAGTAAGGTTTAGCCTTGATGCCAAATCGTTAAAATATTGCAAAACCGTCATTCTATGAGCCTCAAATTCTTCGGTAAGAAACTGTCGATTTCCTTGTCATTGAAAGTCATTTCCTCTTGGAGTTTCAGGGCTTTTCTCGCTCTTTCATAGGCACATTTATCAGTTTGAGGTACATCTTGAATAATCTTGTTAAGTTCAGTCAATAACTCATCTCTCCTAGTTACAATATCATCTATAGATAAGTTTTGACTCATAATGTCGGCAATTAGGTTCTGATATTGCTCTCTGATAAACCATAATCTAGCAGAGGTTCTTTTATGATTTAGTGCTTCTTGCTCAGGGTTAAAGCTTAGCTGATAAACCACAAAAAGTAATGAAAGGGTCGATAATATTGCAGTTAATAACAGATAAGGCTGACCCTGGAACATAGCACCTAACGCATTCCCGGTAGTCAAGGACAATAAAACAATGTTTATTTTCTTAACCCAGTTACTTTTGCATGTGCAAATTTCTGCAGCTTTTTCATGGGTCTTATGAGTGTACACTACTTTTCCAAAAGTTTCTCTTACAGAGCCCAGATTGACATTATCCACGTTTAATTAAATACCTCCTTTCTTATCTCCTCTCATACACTCCTTGCCTTGTCCAGCCTATTTTTTACCAGCTCACACACTGCCCAGTAGACCTCGTTTCGCTCTTCTTGGGTCAGACCGAGGATGTCGAATACTATATCGTCTAATGCCTTGCGGTCGGGCAGGGGATTGGGTTTTTGTTCTCGAATGGGGAGATTAGGGTTAATGTCGAGTTCTCCGAATACGGAGTTAATTCTTCGGCTACCAATTTCTTTATCAATAAGTTCCTCTATTTGGGTTCTCTGCCTCTTTTGTAACAGAGATGGAGCAATCACAATCTCGGCTCGTCTCAAATCTTCAACAAGTAGTCTTACTGCTCCTCCGCCTAATCCTTTCCTTCCAAGAACCTCAACGAAAAAGGCTGTCAGTGTGCTATTCAAGAGACCGCACAAAACAGTTGACAATGAATCATCATTTGGAATTATTCCGTGAAAGTTATGAGTGAAATAGAGATTGTGTGTATTGAAATGACATAAATGTCTATCGCCCCTGATATCTACCCATAACAATTTGGCATGTTTTAATTCTTTTTTTATGCCCTTAATCAATAGCAATAGAGTTGCGGTATCACTTTTCCCGAATACAATTTTTTCAATTTCTCTTGGGCTTTTGAGAACAAGTAGTGTTTCATGCTTTGCAGAGTCGGCTTCACTTTTTGGAATAAGTATTTCGCTGTTGAGTCCTTTTCGACTCCATGCTACTGTTATTACCTTGCCAATGTGAGGTTCAATGGCTTCCAATTTACCTTTGCCCTTCTCAAGTATCGTATAGAATACATCCGGCGCCCTGAGGTATTTACCGCCCCATTTGTTTCCCTCATATTTGCCCGTCAGAAATTTATCTTTTATGAGGGATTTTTGTTTCGGTTTTTGTAGGGGCGATTCACGAATCGCCCCGACATTTTTGGGCAGTTCATGAACTGCCCCTACAGATTTTGGCAATTCGTGAATTGCATCTACATCATCTGGCTGCTCCCATCCCTCTTCCAAAAGGGTCTCCTGCTTTACAGGGAAGACCCTATATGCATCAGTCTTCACTATCTCTTTTGCTTTTTCTATTTCAAGAAGGTTTCTTGTGTTTACTACCTCCTCAAAAGGCCGTTTGAACATCACAAATTTCGCGATGTTTTGTAGGGGCAATTCATGAATTGCCCCTACACCCCTTGTATGTGGACAGACATTCGGTGCGCCAAAAAGGGCAACGATGGTGTTAACGTCGGCGTGTTCAAAGCTTCTTTTGGTCTGGTTGTCGTATACTGCTTTGATGTGACAGTGTTTTAAGAGAAACTCCTGAAGGTCTTTACCATAGCCTACATCAAGCCATGAGTTCGATGTGATGAAACAGAAAGTGCCTTTATCATTAAGGAGCGCCAGTCCGTGGAAATAAAAGTAGATATAGTAGTCGCTTTTCTTGTCAATCTTTTGTATGCAAGGGAAATGAGCCTGAACAGAATTGAAAAGCTTTTCCTTATATTCCTGCCTATCTTCAAGGGTAACCTCTGCCTTTAATTTATTGGGAGGAGCGATTTTCTCCTGCCGTACATACGGCGGATTGCCGATGACGATATCAAAACCTCCCTTATCTCCAAAAATTTCTGCAAAGTCAATGTCCCACACGAAAGGCTTATGACCCGGCGCTCTGAGCTTTCTTCTTACCGCTTCTATATCTTCAATTTTTTGTTTTAAAACCTTTATTTGTTCTTCAAAAAGAGCCTTTTGTTCAGGTTCCTCTTTTTCGTCCTCCTTAAATAACTTAATCTGCCTTTTTCGTTTATTTACCTCTAATGTCTGAATCTCCTTTTGAAAGGTTACGACTCTATCATCCAGTATTTCAGTAAAAATCCGAAGTTCTTCCTGGAGGAGTGATTTAGGGTCTTTGAATTTGGCTGTTGGGTCATTATTATAATATCTCTCCTTTTCTACCTTGAGAGCCAGTAGCTTTCTTTTTAAAGCTGGAGAAATTTCCATATCTCTTACCCGGAGACTTAATCCCTCAACCTTTTGAACCAGAGAATCACCCACACGCAGCTTCAAATCCAGGTTAGGAAGCAGAGGATGAAGCTTTCTTTGTTCAGGTGGGATATCCGCATCAATAATAAGTTGTAACCACAGCCTGAGCTCCGCTAAGTGAACCGCCCAGGGCATGACGTCCACACCATAAAGGATATTTCCGATAATCCTTTTCTTAAGCTCAAACTCAGTCATCTCCCTCTGGATATGGCTATAAATGAGCTTAAACAGTTCTATCAGGACATGGAGCATACCCACCAGAAAAGCGCCGCTTCCGCAGGCAGGGTCAATCACGGCAAGATTGTCAAGCGCCTCTTCCAGGCGATACCAGAGTTTATGCCTCGTAAAATATTCCTCAACCTCTTTTTTATCTTCGTCAAAAAGCAGCCTGTAAATCCATTCCTTGGGTAGGGGCAATTCATGAATTGCCCCTACATAATTGGCAATATACTCCACAAGCGACCTTCTGCACATGAAGCCAACCTCAGTCGTTGGAGTATAGAAGATGCCGAGGTCCTGCCGCTCATATATCTCCGCTGCCACATTGGAAAGGGATTCATAGACATACCCTATCATCTGCGGGTCAACAGCAACCTCAACGTCGAGGGGAATCTCTTCTCGAATGGTAAAGTTGTATTGCTCAAGGAAATTAAAGACTTCTTCAAAGAGGCTGTCGCTGATATTGTAAGGCAGATCGTCCAGGTCATTTCTATGGAAGAGTCCACCATTAAGATAAGGGGCAATGGCAAGTACAGTCTCTATATCTTTCGGATGAAAATCGGGATGGCTGTATTTATTATTGAACGCCTCAAGGAAGAGTATTTTGAGCCAATTTTCGTAAAAGGTATCTTCTTTGACTCTGTCATTACGCTTTTCCTCTTTATATCTGTTCCAATACCACTTAATGAACTTGGGGTCATCATTAAGCCATCTCTTTTTGGAGATAAAATAAAGGAACATGAGCCTATTCAGAAATTGTTGAGAAAGTTCATGTGCATTTTTGACTGATATTTTCTGGTTCTCAAATGTTTTTCTGAGCATAAAAAATGCCTTTTTATACTCTTCAAAAAACCTATCCGTAACCTTCTTAACGCTGAAGGCATCCTTCCACAGACTCCAGATTTTTCTCCAGTTCTCTTCTTCACCAGTAAGCGCAAGATTAGAAATCGTAAGAAGGTCTGTATGATAGGTATTTTCCCTGTCAAGGATAAGCCTGGTTAGCTTAAGTTTGAGTTTGCCTATCTCTTTACGTTCAAATTCAGGAAAAACAAAATTATACTTTTTGTAATCAGAGGTTAATATAAGGAGGAAATTCAAATATCTGTCTGAAAGACGTTTTGTAAGATATTGGACAAGAGACGGTGAGATGGTTTTGGTCTCTATCAGGAATATCTGAAGCTTACCGTCATAGTTAAAAACGGTAAAGATATCTTTAACCTTTTCCCTCTCTTCTCTGGCGAGATCGAATTCTTCTATCTTTCTTTTATATGTTGGATCAAGGATTTCACTCTGGGGATATTGTAGCAACCGGAAAAGTTCATAGACCTTCTCAGTCGAATCCATAAAAGGAATAAATTCTTGAACAGTTGCTTTTATGTCCATATAATGGTTTTTATACGATAAGGAAGCGGTCTACTGACTTCTCAGAACAAAATTGTATTCATATTTCACAATAGTCTATCATATGCACTATCTACCATCAAACTTAAATCTTAGCATCTAAAATGCAGAAAAAACTGACATTGGGGTTTTTCTTTACTCTCTTCCTCGCTACCACCTTTTTACCGATTGTGTGGATGTTCGGGAACTCTGTTTATGAAGAGGG